>ERZ772764.2272-NODE-2272-length-11371-cov-5.996465_pt1 | contig 11371 bp, 16 predicted proteins | sample MGYA00512163_ERZ772764 | MGnify/ENA primary metagenome ERZ772764 (study PRJEB29015, sample SAMEA2737903) | human oral metagenome | biome: human oral; feature: human-associated habitat; material: dental | place: China | collected 2094 ...
AAAACAACTGTCGGCCCCCGACTAATTCGGGGCCCGACAGCGACTAGATAATCTGCCATGCAACCAGCGCCAAGTCTCCGAGATCAACGATGGTCAGATCATCAATCTCACTGCCCGGGTCTGCATCCACACCGCCTCACCTCCTCTCGAATCTCCGAAATACGTTAATATTAGTCCTCGATGCATTCAATCAACAATCCACGATTCAACAAGCCTTCCAAAAAATTCACAACTTTAGATTTCGAAGAGTCAGAAAGATCTTCAAAAATAATACCCACACTTCGTAGTCCGCATATCAAACTACGCCTCTCGGTGTATGCCTTCAAAATTCTCACGCCTAAATCGGAAACAAGATACATATGATCCTGTTGACGCTGATAAACCAGTTTACCTGCCTCCTCATCGCGCACAGATATTTTATCACAATAAACGATTCTGCTCATGTCCATCTTACAGGGCCTATGAAATTACCGGTAACAGTTCTTTTTCTGCGGGAGGACATATCCAACACATAGGGTCACCATAAAAAAGGTCTCCGGTCCATGCATAAGCCATTGCGCGACATCCTCCGCAGGAACTCAATAACTCGCATTTCGAACAATTTCCATGAATATTTGCTCTGTCACGGATACGCGTTAATATATCCGACGTGTCCCAAATCTCTCTCAAAGACTGCTTACGTAGATCACCGACTACAATAGGCAAGGTTACACATGGTGCAACTTTCCCGTCGACAGTAATTCGACAAAGTACAGTGCCAGCGCCACAGCCGACATACTTAACTTTTTCCTCGGGTGCGAGAAACTCTCCCACACGACAATCGTGCCAGAATACATCGATTTTCCCTTTTTTCGCCTCCTTTTCCTTGGACCAAAACTCAATGACATTTTTTAACTGCTGTCGATTCGGGGCAAGTTTTTGAGAGCCGCGACCCGTAGGAACAAATTCAGAAAGATTCACCGCATCTGCGCCCAAGCCTTGCGCAAACTCAATCATGGAATAGGCATCTTCGATATTAAGAACAGTCGGAGTGTATCCGACAATCGTCCTCACACCGGCATCCTTTAAAAATCTCACCGCCGCTACCGCGCGCTCGAATGATCCAGACTTCGGCCTCATACGCTCATGTACAATTCCTGAAGCACCATCAATACTGACAGTGCAACGACTAATTCCCGCATCTCGAATGCGCCTCGCCATGTCGCCATCTACAGTCCATCCACTCGTACCGATCCCCACCAAAATATCCTGAGATGAAGCATATTTTGCAATTTCTTCCCAATCACGGCGAAATAACGGCTCACCGCCACTCAATGCAAGAATAAGAGTGCCCATGTCAGAAAGCTGATCGATTACGTTTTTTGCTTCTTCCGTCGTAAGCTCACCAGGATGCCGAGAAGCCGCGTTCGAATAGCAATGTCGGCATCTCAAATTGCACAGCGTCGTACTTTCCCAGACGACGTACAACGGTTTAATCGTCCTGAGCATCTCAGCCTTCCCCTTCTCCTTAACTTCCTCAGTATCCACCGAAGCTCTTAAGGCTATATTAGATTCAAATCCGCTCAAAAACAACCACATCTTGATAAAGTTCTGATCTCATTCTTATAAACCGTTCTGGGTCTATCCAGACAGCGGGTACATCCAACACTCGACGAGTGGATTCTTCTAATATCAGCCAAACCTTCATTGAACTGGGAAGTTGTAAAATTTGGAAAACATATGCTGGTATGCTGACAGGCCAGCAGTCTATAAAGATCAGACAGGTTGAGCAATTTTTCTGTGTCCACCTCCTAATGTTCTCTGGTGTGATGTTTCCTGTTGAAACGACAGCAACACGGTCAAGCAGTCCACAATATTTTAAGTATTCTCTCATAATATTGCGTTTTTTTTCATTAGGTTCAATGCCTACTATTTGCGTTTTAGATTGTGTTTCTGCGCACACCGATAATATTCCGGTTCCCACTCCAGAACCAATATCTATGATCAAGTCCGCAGGCAACCGCTTGGAAATTTGCTCATACGACATTAATGCTGCTCGACTGGGACAAAAAGCACGATACTCGATAATGTCCTCTATCGTTGGATCCGACATATCATACGCCCACTTGCGCCAGTTCGTGGAAATGCTTGAAACAGCACCCGAATCAACTTTTCGTATGTCCTCTTGGCAAATTCGTATACGCATTTTAATGTCATTGATATCTTTCAAGTTATTCTCCCAAACATAATCTTTTTTTTCATCGGCGCAGACATAGAAGACGAGAATTCAAATATAAATTCTTGAACGCGTCCGTCGATGATTGTATAAACTCCGTTTGACGATCGATTTACAACTCCCAATCGAGCCAATCTAGAAAGATCTAACTCGACTTTATAAAAATGACGGCTAAATCGTTCTTGAAATGAAGCCGTATCTAATTTCATCAATTTGGTAAGACTCAGCAGTGCAGCCCGTCGTACAATGTCCTCTTGGGATAATTTATCCGCGTCGATAATTTTCCCCATCTCCAACCATTTTCCGTAGCTCTTAATGCTCGGCACATTTTTGTAGGATATGCCATTTATATAAGACATAGCGGCCGGACCTATACCTAAAAAGTCTTCTCCTGACCACTCACCAAGCTCATGAATACAACGTGACTTTTCGTACGATGCGAAATGACCAGAGGCGTACTCAAAGTATCCTGCATGATCGAGGATAGAAGCACAATCATTTCTTACTATATCACATTGGGCGGCAGTTAGGCGAGGATAAATTTCAGTATCGCGCAGTCGGAATGCGGCCGTGTACGGACCTGCCACACATCTGTAATTTGTCACATGATCTGGAGCGCAACTCACAACTTTTCTCAAACTGTTTAATATGTCCTCTTCGGACTGGCCAGGAAGTCCGTACATAAGATCCACATTACATGTCAGTCCATAGTCATGTGACCTATCTATAATTTGGTGCAGATTAGATTCAGAAACGGCTGGCCGTTTACTAATACCAAGTATTGATGAGTCCAGACTCTGAACCCCCACGCTCAATCTCGTCACACCAATTTTGGAAAAAAAGGCTATGCGTTCAGAAAGATCGTCATCGGGAAAAGCCTCGAGAGAAATCTCTACATTTTGATGCACGGAGAAAAGTGCTCGAACTGCCGCAAGAATATCAGCAATTTTTTTCTCGCCTAATTCTGCTGGAGTTCCTCCTCCAAAATATATTGACGTAAGCGTCGGACCTGGCTCCATCATTGCGCTCTCTACCATGCTCGCATAATTCTCGATTTCACGAATTAGGTTTCCGGACAGCTTTTCCATTGTGTTTGAACTAAAATTACGTACCGTATAGTACATGCAGAAACGACACTTTCTTGGGCAAAACGGTATGTGTACATACATATGCCAGTGGGGGCTCAAAGTTGCGTCCTTGAAAATTTGATACTTATTTAAACCATTCATACTTTCTCCCCGGTACTCAACGATTTCGAAACCTTAACCTGCAAGGCCAGGATTGTCGCGAGGATCCCTCCAATTCCACAGGAAATCCATAAGATCGAATCGAGTTCTTTTTGAATAGCCCAGCCTCCGCTCGCGGGTCCCACAATACTTGCAAAAGAAAATGTGGCTGCCGAGAAGCCCATCCACTTTCCTCTTTCATCAGACGTGGTGAATGCAGACACCAACACTGGAGACGACGTCGTAACAAATGATTCTCCTACGGACCATATTGTTGTCTGAATAATGAATCCAAATAGTGTGGAAAATATCGGTACAGCCATAAACCCTATCCCCATGATGAGGCAACCTGCAGCCAAAATTTTTTTCCCGCCGAAGATAGAGATAACGCGGTTGACGAACGGCTGCACGACTATAATCACAATTCCGTTAGTCGCCGAAATAATCCCCCAGTCAAACGAGGTCATTCCTTCTTTGGTAATCGTAAGGGGTAGAGCCGTCCACGCTTGAGTTTGAATCACCCAAGCAAGAAGTGTTGTACTAATGATTATGTTTAGACATTTTGACGAACGATCGTTTTTTGCTGCAGATACCTTTTGTTTCGGTTCAGTTTTTTGCAGATCTGAGATTCCTCCTACAAGAATGAGAAAGGCAAGAAAACATGTAGTGGAGTCTACTAAATATAAGAGAACAAATGAGTAGGTGGAGAGGATACCCCCAAGCAACGACGAAAGGATAAAGCCGACATTTCCCGACCAATAATTGAGGCCATATGCGGCAGCGGATTGTTCTTCATTTATAAGGTCTCCAATTAAAGCATTGGAAGCCGGGCGCGACATTCCCGCACAAATGCCGATGCTGAAGAGTATTGTGAAAATAGTCGCTAAAGATGTGATGAAACCAATAATACCGGTAAGGACCGTAGTAATCATAAGATTGGTACATATAACAGGCCTTCGCCCCACCACGTCCGATATGTGTCCGCCAAAAAGACACGCAAGCAGGCACCCAGCCCCATAGCATGCTACTGCATTTCCCGTCATCCTCGCGTCGACACCCATATTTTTTAGATACAATGGGAGAAAGGGGATTAAGAATGTGCCCAGAGAGTTCGCAAACGTTGCGAAACAGAGTAAATACACTCCGCCAGGCAATCGATTACGCAAGTAATATTTACGCATATGTCATCATGCCGTTCCCGAATAATCCAGCCAACAATGCGGATCCGCAGCGTTAAGATCACCCGTAAGTGCGTAAGCAGTTGCTCGACAACCTCCACATTTATTTTTCACTGGGCAAGTCTGGCACGAGCCTGTAAGTCTACTTCTATCACGAAGTTGCATGATTTGCGGGGACTCGTTCCAGACCGTCTTTATGGACGTTTTGCGGATATTACCAAGAGAGTAGGGAAGCACTACACACGGATATATATCCCCCGTTGCGCTAATCGCCCCTTGCGCTTGGCCTGCCTGGCATCCTTGAAATAATGGCGAGCAGGCCATGTCGGGGGCAACAAGCGCCAGTTGCGCCAAGTGAGTAGTCATCTGGACATTCGGATGCGTTTTTCGTGTCGAATTCCACCATTCAAGCACCTGCTTCCATTCGTTAGGACGTAAGTCTATTATTTGGGCGCCGCGACCTGTGGGTACTAACTGCGAAAGATTAAAGCCATCGACGCCCAACTCAACACAATAATCAAAAACCTCCTGCAACTGTTCCCAATTACTACGATGAACCGTGAAGCATACTTTTGTCTGGATGCCCACTTCCTTGCTATTCAAAATCCCTTGCTTTGCGCGATCAAAAAGACCGGCTCTTCGTCGAATTATATCATGAGTTGCCGAAAGTCCGTCTAATGATACTTGTATTCTTGATATGCCGGCACTTGCAAGGCTCTTTGCTCGTTTTTTGGTTAGAGCCCACCCATTAGTGCCCATACCCACTGTAATCCCAGAATTCGCCGCACGCTCGACGATGTTTTCAAGGCGTTTAATGAGAAGCGGTTCGCCACCACTTAGCGCCAAATCAAGGAGGCCGTCGCGTGCTAGTACGTCGATCTGGCTGAGTATCTCGTCGTGACTAAGCTCGTTCGACGATCTGCGAGCGGACGCAGCATAACAGTGAATGCATCTGATATTGCAAGCGTTAGTCAGTGCCCACACTAGATGGAGCGGCATTTTCGATGGCATCGATCAGCCTTTCTTAATCGCACGTCGCTAATAACGCAGTTTGTGATAAATAACTATCACGTTTGCTAATATAGCACAACCGGGGCGACACGGAAGGAGCGAGGACGACACGATTTGATAAATTCGGTCGTCCAGCGCTCATAAATAAGATAAGAAGTCTTTGCGTATATGCTGTTCACAGGCTGGGGATGTCGCCAGGGGGTAGGCAAAGTCGATGGGTGGCTGTCTGTCCTGACTCCTGACGCCTTGCCTGGTTGTGGGTGGGCCAGTGGCGATTTTCGTTGGTATTGCGGTGGTGTGAGTCTGGCGTGGGGCGCTAGGAGCCCGTATGGTGCACTCTGGTATGAGCCCCTGCCTGCGCGGGGTCGGGGCCGCCTCGGGGGCCACGGTGGTACAGATCACGGTCGAGGACAAATGGTGTGCGCTGGATCGTGAAGCACCTGGGCTCGGTCCACGACGCTGCTGAGTCGGCGGCTCTGCTGGAGGCCGGACGATAGAAGATCGCTGCCGAGCAGAGCCAGGGGCTCCTGGATCTGGAATCCCTGAAAGCCGGCGCCGGGACGCACGCCTGGCCAGCACCACGCGGTGGAGTCCAGCGCTCCACGCTGCTGTGGCACGTCCTGCACGGGGCCTGCACCCGCCTGGACCTGGGGACGCCACCGGGGGTAATGGGGTTTTTGAGCAGATGGTCGCCGCTCGTCTGATCGAGCCGCCCCCCAAGGAGCGGGTCCCCCGCGTCCTGGGCGACCTGGGCCCGGATGCGGTCAGCGTACGGACCTGTTCCGCTGTCTGGGCCGCTGCGTCGAGCGGGACTACCGGAGAGCATCTCGCAAGCCCTGTTCGAGCACGTCACCCCTCCCGGGGGCCTGGCGCTGTGCCTTTACGACGTCACCACGCTCTACTGTCAAGCCCCGGGTTTTGTGGAGGCTGGTTTATCTGGCTTCGGCGATAGTCGGTTGTGGTTGTTTCTGGTGGTCCCGCTTGGCGTCGGGGGCCCGGGCGGTTTCGTGCTCGGCGGGGGTGGGCATGCCGATGGCGGAGTGGGGCCGGATGGTGCCCGCCCAGTGGACCCACCCGGCAGTGGCGACCAGGGGCGGCGGCAGGCGTCCTGCCAGGGGCCCTGGATAGAGGATGAGCTCGGTCTTGTACATGGAGTTCAGCGCCTCGGCCAGAGCATTGTCGTAGGAGTCCCCCTTGGAACCCACCGAGGAGACCGCCTCGCACTCGGCCAGAGTCTGCCCGTAGCGGACGGGACCTGTACTGCACCCCACGGTCGCAAGTGATGCACCAGGCCCGTCAGGTCAGCACCCTCGCGCCGGCGCTGCCAGATAGCCATTCTCAGGGCGCCGGTGGCCAGGTCGGTGCGCACTGGCCGGTAGGTGGTCTGCCAGCCGATGATCCTCCGGGAGTAGACGTCGGCGGGCGAAGGCCACGTGCACCCGGCCGCTCATGGTGCGCACGTAGGAGGGGATACCTCCCACGCAGTGGGGGAATGTCGGCGACCCACAGCCCACACGGGGCGAAGGCCTCGAAGTGGCGTCTGACCAGGTCGGCCGGGCACTGGTCCTCGAGGAGCCGAGCGCGTAGTGTGCGACGATTTGGCGCGCCTGACACCATGGCGGGCCCAAGTCGCCCATGAGCCGTACAGGCGGTACAACGAGCCACATGACCGGCACCGCGACGCTCAGCGACCTCCCGCCGATCGAGCATCACGTGCATCGTGCGGGCCCCCAACACCGAGTAGCTGGTTCTTGTCAACCCGGGCGATCTCGCTGCACAGGGTCTCATCGCGCACGCTCCTGGCACTAGGGCCTGTTATGTAAGTCGTTTGAGCCAGTGGTTGATGCTGGCGATATGGGTGGTTGCCCGGTAGCGCACGGCGAGCTTGTCGTACCTGGTAGCCAGGGCCCGGTGGTGCTTGAGGTGGCTGAAGCCGCGTTCCACGGCGTTGCGGTCCTCGTAGGCGACGGCGTCGAAGGCCGGTGGGCGTCCGCCACGTGAGCCTCTGGCCCGACGGTGGGCGGCCTGGTCGGTCTTGACTGGGACCGTGGCACGGATGTGGCGGGCGCGCAGCCAGGCCCGGTTGGCCTGTGAGGAGTAGGCCTTGTCAGCCAGCACCCGCCGCGGTCGCCGACGGGGACGACCCGGTGCGGGACGGGCCACCCGAATCGCTTCGAGCACAGGGATCATCATGGGGCAGTCCGCCCGCTGACCGGCCGTCAGCAGCATCGACAGCGGCCCGCGCCCGGCACCGACGGCGGCGTGGATCTTGGTCGACCACCCGCCCCGGCACACTCCCAGGGCGTGATCGTCCGGCTCACCGTCCACCGTGCGGGGGCTGTCACGGCGGGCACCGGCGGCGTGCACGTGGACCCGGCAGACGGTGGAGTCCACCGACACCCGCCAGTCGAGCCTGCCGGAGGCGTCGGCCATGGCGACCAGCTCGGCCTCGATGCGCTCCCACACCCCCGCCGCCTGCCAGGGGCGGAATAGCGCGTAGACCCTCCACCAGGGACCGTACCGGATGGGTACGTCCCTCCAGGGCGCTCCGACCCTCACCCTCCAGCACACCCCGTTGATCAGGGCTCGCAGACCGTACCGGCGCGGCCTACCGCGGGAAGCAGGCTCCGGCAGCAACGGCGACAGCAGCTCCCACTGCGCATCAGTGAGGTCATGACGACCTCCAGCGTCTGCGTCTATCCTGGACACCTGAGGCCTCCGGTTTGATCACGCGATGACTTGACACCACCCGTGATACCCCGGAGGCCTCACCCACACCCAGACACCACGCCGCCAACCACCACCCCTTTCGCAACAGGACTGGGGTGCGTGGTGTTTCTTGGACTGGGGGAGTTTTTCTTCCCGTGAGTCGATAGGATGGGATTCATGTCCGGACAGAGATATTCTGAGGAGTTCAAGGTCCAGGTGGTGCGTGAGGTGGCCCGTGAAGGACCGCACGATCGCCTCGGTGGCCGCCTCGTACGATCTTGTGGCTCAGACGGTGGGCAACTGGGTCGCCAGGTATAGGAAGGAGCGCGCCACCGACCAGGACCGCAGGAAGGCCTCCGAGTCGGCCGAGATCGCGGAATTGAAGGAGGAGGTTCGTGAGTTGCGTCAGGAGAACGAGTTCTTGAAAAAAGCAGCGGCCTGGCTTGCGAAGGAACGACCGTGACCGAGCGCCACAGAGGTCGGGGCCGCAAAGAAGGCCGTTACCCCGTTTCCTCGATGTGCCGGTGGTCCGGGGGTGCTCGTGGTCCGGGTACTACTCCTGGCGCGACCGACCCGAGTCCATGTCCGCCATCAGAAGGAGAGAGCTGGCCGTGATGGTGAAGGATATTTTGATGGTGAAGGATATTTTTGAGGACTCCGATGACACCTACGGGTACCGACGGATTCAGGCGATCCTGAAGAGGCGCGGCGTTCGGGCCGACGGAGCCACGATCCGCTCCATCATGAGGGAACTGGGTCTGCGAGCGGCGCAGCCGCGGGCGAAAGTCCAAAGCACCGTCCCAGCCGAGGACCTGGCTGAGCGGCCGGACCTTCTCGAGCGTGACTTCACCGCGAATGAGCCGGGACGCAAATTGTGCGGTGATATGAGTGTATCAGTACGTGGGCGGGATTCGTCTATCTTGCGACCGTTCTGGACTGCTGCACGAAGAAAGTGGTGGGTTACGCGATGGCCGAGCCATGTGCGCACGTCCCTGGTGTGCGAGGCCATCGATATGGCGGTACGCAGGTGCCCGATTGAGAAAGGCGTGACGATCTTCCACTCGGACAGGGGAAGTCAGTACACCTCTCAGAAGTTCCTGGAGCATCTCGAGGCCTACGGAATCCGACCCTCGGTGGGGCGCACGGGGGCGTGACTGGGTGGGTGCCTGGGCGGAGTCCTTCAACGCCGCACTGAAGAATGAGAGGGTCTACCGGATGGTGTATCCCACGAAGGACAAGGCGATCAAGGATATTGCCTCATGGATCGAGTTGAGATACAATCATGTTCGCCTTCACTCGGTGTTTGGATATCACAGTTCTAACGAGGTGGAACGCGGACTCCTTGGCTCGAGCAGGGCGGCCTGAAACACAAAACAAGCAGTGTCCGAAAAACACCCAGCAGTCCAGACCTAGGAGGCCGGCTACGGCGGGCGTAATAGGTGCTCGGGGCGATCTTGATTCCTGACTCTGTCAGGACCCGGCAGATCGGCCAGGCCCCGAGGTCCGCCTTGCGGGAGTCGATGTACTGGCAGATCAGCGCGACGGGCGCTCGCACTCCGCCGCGATAGACAAGCACGCGCTCCTCAGGATCGCGTTCGCCCTGCGCAGTCGGCGGACCTCCAACGCCGGCTCCTTGATCCGCTGCACCTCGCCGTCTGGTGGTCCCGGGCCGGGTGCCCCGGTCCGGTCCCGGGCCCACCGCACCCAGGTACGCACAGCCTCACGACGAACCCCCACCTCCCCGGCGATCCAACGAATCCGCGCCCCTGGCCCGCGCCGGATCCGCCAGCACCACCCGACGCCCATCCTCGTGACCCGCTCACCCAGCTCCAACGAGTACTCCCTCAACGCACTCATGACAGTGACCCTCACCTCGCGTCACCACCTCCACGAACCCCCGGAACGATTCACCCTCCACCATCCGCAACCGGCGACACAGCCGCCCACCGCCGCTCGGCACAACACAGGCCCCCGGACCGCCCCGGGACGATCCAACTGGTCGGTTCAGCGCCGGCGCCCGCCGCCGCCCCGAACGGGTGCGCACCGCGCGGACGCAATGGTCGTCCCCCGAACGTCACCACGCTCCCAGCCGAGTGTCGGGGCGCCATCACGTTGTCAACAGGAGGCGTCCATATAATTTTCCCACGCATGTATTTCGTTGCGCCGCCGATCCGAAGAAGCACCATGAGTATCCTCGCCCGCATCCAGTGGCACGACCGTCCGGCCGACGGCATCGCCCGCTACCTCTCCGAGGTCCGAGCCTCGTTCGCGACCTGGGCGACGGACGGCGCCCGGAACTCGCTCACCGACGGCGAGCACGTCATGACGACGGCCGACCGCCACCGCACGGTGAGGGTCCGCAGCCCGCGCGGTCGCGCCCCCGGCGGCGACGCCGACCTCACCGGTTTCGAGGGGATCGCCTGGGACGCGCCGATCGGCGCTGCGGGAGCGACGGAGACCGCGACCGGCGCGACGGGAGCGACGAGCGCCGCTGCGGGCGCGACGACACGATGGGAGGTCGTCGTGCGGGCCGTCGGCGACGACGAGCGCATCGATGTCGTGGTGGAGAACCGGATGGAGTCGTCGGATCCCACCCGGCGGGTCTCCATAGGACGTCCTCGCGTCGTCGACGACCTGCTGTCGATCCAGGGGATGCCCCGTCTGGGTTCGTCGCGGCTGCTGTCCTCGCCCGAGGCCATTCCGGCCATCGGCGTCCCGATCCTGGTCGACGAGGTACTGCGATCGCCCGGGCACCTGCTGCCGGTCATCGTGTGCACCCAACCGAACCATGACGATGAGGACGCATGGCTCGCCCGCGCCGGCATGATCGCCAAGCGCTCCAGGGGGTTCGCCAACGTCTTCACCCTGGACCGCGCCGCGGCCCGGGCCTTCCGGGAGCATCTCGGCGACCTCGGGGCGTGGAACGGCTGCGTGCGCGTCTACTCGCCGGCGCCGCTCGACCAGGACGGCGACGGGTGGCGCCACCGGTACTTCCTCCTCAACCGCTTCCAGCCCTCGTGGGGGCCCGGCGT
>ERZ772764.2274-NODE-2274-length-11370-cov-4.060274_pt1 | contig 11370 bp, 8 predicted proteins | sample MGYA00512163_ERZ772764 | MGnify/ENA primary metagenome ERZ772764 (study PRJEB29015, sample SAMEA2737903) | human oral metagenome | biome: human oral; feature: human-associated habitat; material: dental | place: China | collected 2094 ...
GTGGGACGTGGCGGATCGCCGGATGCCGGGACTGGTACTCGAAGTATGTGAGCGTCCGTGGCATGTGTCACTGGCTGGGAACAAGCACGATGCGATCGCCAGGGGTCGAACTCACGTTGGCCGACTACCACTCCTTGATTCGGGCAGCCACTGGCCGTTGCCTGCCCAATCGATGAGGTCACCGATGAGGTGCTGCCCGTGGTCACGATCGTGACCCACAACGGTGGCCCGTTCCGTATCGTTGGACTTCTAGTTGTTCATCATGGCCCATCCGGAGTTGAAGCATGTCCGCACCAGGGTCAAGAGCCCCGGGCAGAACGGGTCACGTAAACGCGGGTTTGAGACGTTGACCTACGAGCGGTTGTTCCCAAGCGGGATCCCCGACGCGCTCACCTTGGCCGAACGGGCCAAGGACTACCACATCGAGTACAAATACCGGGCGTCCCCACGAGGCCATCGCCTGGAACCGACCTCTCGAAGTCCACCTCGACCGCGCCAGCACGACCACCCTCACCTTTGAAGAAGAAATCCTGCCAACCACTTGACGCGGGACACTATGACACCGTCCACCAACATCCCGTCCTCCGCTCCCTGATCGCCTACTACCACTAACGCCCCATGGACTTAAACCAATTAGGTATTTCTCCAACCTGCGAATCATCTGCGGGTGGCTCGCGAGGGTTGACCAAAAGTTAATGGGCAATAGTTACTGTTGCCGAGTGGGTCGAATTGGCTAGTCTGTGTTAGACAAGTTGATTAGGAGCTGTGCACGATACCTCGTGGTCTCGGTTCTACAAGGGATTTCGCTAAATGTTCTCTGGGTGGTGCGCTCTTGGTTAGGGCAAATTGGTTTCGAGGTGTCCATCCCCCAGGCATTGTGTTCGTGGAAGATCTTGTGCAGATGATAAATCCGGCAGACTGCGCGCACGGAATCCGTCATTTACATTCTGTAAACAGGGTGAGAGGCAGGGTTTTAATCCTGTTCATGGGCGGGTAATAAGAAGTTTCACGGCAGGGAAGTTTTCATGGATGCAAGGGTGAAAATCAAGTAAATCATCGAAATGGATAGTAAAATATCATGCTAAATAAGACAGATTTTTCATCGGATGGGCCGCAAGATGTTCTCCCGAAAAAGGTGCCCCCTCTCTGGTGGGTTGAGGGAACCGACCGTGCAGTGCACGGGATAACTTTTTCCATACCCAGTCAGTTCAAGAGTAATTTCCTAAGTAGCTACAGCGGCGATTGGAATTTGCAAAGGCATGTAGAGCAGAAGGAACTTATGAGCGCAGGCTGGAAGATTCATATCTCTCCATATATTCATGACTGCCAAGCGGTACTAGAGGTAATAGCAGGTATAGCGGCAGTCGAAAAAGTAACATTTAAGCACGTTGTTTCTGATCGCGACTATGCTGAACGCCTCTCCCGGCAGGCACAACGCGATATTCATGGTAAATTTGCTACCATCTATCCGCATGATTCTAAGCATGCAGTTCTGCTGGCTGATCTATTAGCGAATAGTTTGGAACAGTATGATGGTCCTAAGGTATTTACCGATGTTCCTTGGAAGAACTCCATCGTACACCTTCGCTATGGTGCTATATTTCCTGAACTTCGAATGAACTATGGCACAGGAATGTTGACTAGCTATATGCGCATGGAAGACGGATCGCTGGCTGAAGACGAGCGCCGTCCGTATTTTTATGTTCCGCCAATGATCGAAGTGCCGCATGAGATTAAAATAGAACAAGAACGTTTCGAATCGTCGGCAGCAAAGCTGCCCTTCGTAGCAACCGCTATCTTGAGTCAATCGAGTGGTGGGTCTGTATACGAAGCAACCTACAATGGAACACCGGTGATTGTAAAGGAGGGAGTCAAGGAAGCTGGAATCGAAAGCTTAGGACGCGATGGAAGCTGGCGACGGCGCAAGGAAGCCGCTGCGCTTGCGGTAGTTCAAAACTACGAATCATTTCCGAAATTGCTGGACACCTTTGAGACAGAACGCGCATTTTACATCATAGTTGAACGTAAGCAAGGTGTGCAGCTCAATAAGTGGATTGCAAAGCATTGCCCCAGAGTGACAATCGAGCAACGGGACCAAGACATCTTGGTCGAGATAGAATCCTATGTAGCAGAAGTCACGCATCAGCTAAGTCAGATCGAGATGGGGTTGGACAGGCTTCACCTGCACGGATATTCGTATGGGGATTTAAGCCTTTCTAATATAATGGTGGATGATGAGAACATTGTTTCCTTTATCGATCTCGAAACCGCTGAGCCGCACTATATATTCTCTAATCAGATCACTACTCCAGGATATTCTGCTGGTCCCGGTGCGGGAGGCATAACTCAAGATACGTGTGCGCTTGGCAGAGTGGCACTAACCTACTTTTTTGGTGCCCCTAGTCCCTTGGACGTGTTCCCCTCGGAGGCCTTCCGTATTCTTGAGCTAGTTCGAGAGCGCTTTGGGATCAGAGCTTTTCGCCTCGTGGAGAAATATCTGAACACTCCCCGAGACACTCTGAAATTCATAGCTCCCGACCTTGATGCAATTCCGGCGGATCTGGACTCTGGTTTAGACGTTGTTGAGACGCTGGTAACCGCGCGTGAGTATGTCAAGCAGATATCTTTGCAGAAGAAAGAGTCTTGGCCGAAACTCCTGACACCAGCTGATTTTTCGCTTTTCCGAGGGCTTGCGGGTACTATTGCTGCTTTCTCTAAAGCTGGATTCCGTTCTAAAATTAAAGACGATGCGGCGCGTTTGGTAGATTACGTGAGCATAGTTCGAGATTACGAATCTCATATTGGTCTCATGGAGGGTACGCTCGGCATGATTGTCGCAATCGCTGAATATGATTGCAGCGCCTCGTCTGAAATGTTGGCAGGCTGGGTGAATCGGAACTTAGAACGATTGTGTGCGGCAGGTCCTTTTGTTTTCCATGGAAAAGCAGGGCTTCTCTTGGGTCTCTTGCATAAGTATGAGAAGAATGGTATTTCTTCCGAAGAGGCGAGTCTCGGCATGGACTTGGTCAAGTCTATCGAGGCGGACTACGACAAACTCAAGAATGTGCCATTGAGTGCGGGTATTCTTTATGGATGGAGCGGAGTCGCAACTGCTATTGCTATCTGGAACTACGTGAATGATATTAACGATTTCGACCTAGCTGTCAGAATGATTCGTTCCGATATTGAATATTGCGTATGGGATGATGGCGCCCTTTTAGGCCCAGACGTGACTTTCCCTCGGCTCATGCCATACGTAGGGATGGGGTCAGCTGGTATTCTATCAGCGATTGCTGCTGTTGGCTTCTTGGCCAAGATAATTCCTTGCGAGCAGAGCCAATTTGAGGGCTTGCTAGCAGCCTGCCGGAATGAATTCTATGCACTGAATTCCCTGCTATTTGGTCGAAGTGGAATCGCGCTCACCTTGGATATGATTCAGAATCTCCTTAGTGTAAATGCTGAGCCTTACAAGTGTTACCAGCTAAGGTGGATTAGAAAGACTACTCCGCATAGGGGTAGAGCAGCTTTCTGCTTCGGATATAAGCATATGAGGGTCAGCTTTGATTACGCCTACGGAGCGGCGGGTCGGGTCCTTACGCATATTGCTCAGCCTGGTGACCTCGCTCCGTACCTACCTTTTTCTCTCCCTGTGATTGACAAATCATAAGAATCCTTGACGCGGTAGCCGAGGAGCAAAAATACCGATGGATTCAACAAGGCTTGGGAGTTTTCAATAACCTGTCTGGTGTGGTTTGTCGATACCGCATTTTCCTGAAAGCTATTTCAGCTTGGTTGCGCTCTAAAATTACTTGTGGTGAGGTTTATTATTCACAGGCGGCGTGTCGCCCAGTAAAATCCCTAGTCAAAGCACCCTTGAGGATGGCTGAGAATAAGCTTCGGTGTAGAGACTGTCCGAGATTGTAAGGATCGGGCTTCTTCTAAGCAAAATTCTTTCTCGCTGCTCTTGCTGCTGTGGCATACTTCTGGTAGATTCTAATTTGAAAGGAGGTGAAATCCCATGACTGAGACGGAACTTAGTAGACTGTCTGGTACGCAGTCAGCAGACCCGGATCATCGCAGTGAAGCGAGCGTTATTTTCTGCGGTGGGAATCCTTCAGGTAGTCACTGGAGCTGGACGTTTTGCTAGCCGGTAATTAAAGATATGGGCGTGACTGTGTTACAACGAATGCGATAGCCACGCCCATATCCCTAATATAATTCATCTCTAATGAGTCTTGAGTTGTAAGCAGCGACATCTAAAGGCCTGCGTGGTCTGGCGGAACTTTTGTAAGGTAGGACTTTGAATGGGTGGTCGGAATGGGTGAGGGATCTGCTGAGTGATATTCCGACTGGTATGTAGACGTAGTGCGGCTAAAGATGGTTGTACACGCAATTTAGTCCTAAATTTACTACGGTGGGATCGTATGCATTCTTCTTGGGTGGCGCCGCTGGGTAATGTTCTTACGCGGAAATTTGTATTGCTGGAAGTGGTAATGATTTCTGCGGCAGCATTTTCTGCACTCGCTACAAGTCTTTTGCCAGTTCTTACTGGAGGGGCGATAGACGGGAAATTGTTCTGGGGTATTGAATTTGTATACTTGATCATTGCAAACTTGCTTCTAATGATACTTGCAAATACTGTTCAAAGCATTTCTAGCACCTGGCTTACCCAAGATATGAGAATCAGCTTGGTTGGTGATTTATATGCGAGATTGTTTCACGCTAGACTCGATTTGAAGCGGGGGGAGATCATATCTCGAATTCCGCCTGTGCTAGTTAATGAGGTAGACACAATCGTGCAGGGTGTTGTTGCTTCGTTGACAAAATTGGTAAGCATGCTGACGCTATTGGTTAGTGCCGTGATCGGGATTTTATATATCAGTGGTCCTGGCCTGTTCCTCTTTGCTTCTCTCGTTGTAGTAGCAACAATTATCAGCATTTTTAGTTTGGAGCCACTTCGCAACGTTGCCAGTCAAACTTTGGATGCGCGAAAGAGTGTCATACAGGCAGTAAGCAGACTCCCCGGGACGTTTTCCATGCTGCGACTTTATGCGGCTGACCGGGTCGATCTTCATCCAGTATCTTTGAGTTTTATTGAAGTTCGACGAGCAGCTTTTAAAAATTTGCGCACCGCGTTGAAATACGGCGCTGTATCAGAATCTATGTTGGCAGTCGCCAGTATAATACTGGGTGTGCACGCGCTGCTCTATCTGAGGCCAATGGGTTTGGTGAGTGACGGTCAGATTGCTCAACTCTTCATGTATGGTGGTATCTTGGTGGCGCCTTTCCAAGCCATCTTGAGCACCATCCGAGATCTGCAAATGACTGTAACAGCTCTATCGCGTCTATCGTGCCTGGCGGCGGACCTTGTGCATCCGAACGATATTATTTCGGATGCAAGCATTTCTTGCGAAGTCAGGTTCTCTATTTTTCTTCAGAAAATCTCAGTCTCAATCGAGGGTGGAGTCCGGATTCTAGATGGCATTTCCTTTGATGTTATGGCTGGTGGTTGTCTTGTTGTAACTGGTCCGTCAGGTTCTGGTAAGACGGCTCTTTTAAACGTGATGGCAGGCCTAGTGGAACCGACGACTGGTAGATGCGTTTTTGCATCTTCCTCTGGGGAGATCGAAAGCCGTTTGTCTTGCGTCTCATATGTTGGTCAGAATGAGCCTTTGTTTCAGGATTCTATTTTGCAAACCGTTCTGCTGGATAGATCTATCGGTGAGACTTCAGCTTTTCGGGAGCTCAATTTCTGGGGGATGTCGCGAGCGTTCATTGATAATCATGATTCCATTGTTGACTCCAGTAGCCTTTCGGGAGGTGAAAGGCAAAGGGTCGGGCTGGCTCGCGCTTTTGCTTCCTCGCGCCCAGTCATGATTCTTGATGAGCCAACTAGTGCCTTGAATGATGAGTGGAAGAAGATCTTCATGAAACGCGTCAAAACTTCTTCGAAAACAATCGTTATCGCAACCCATGACTCGGAACTGCTGAAGGTGGCTGAAAAATTTGTGGTATTGAGAAGTGGCTGCGTCGTTGAGGAGAGGAATTGTGATGGGTGGAGCAGGTAATCACGCACTTGTGGTTCGTGATCTCGTCGTGGGGGAGGGGGCGACGCGGGTTCCTCTAGTCGAGTGCCCGGAGCTGGTAGTGGAGCGTGGTTCTGTTGTGGGGATTTCTGGGCCGTCCGGTTCAGGGAAGTCGAGTCTTCTTCGCGTGCTGACGGGTCGCCAGATGGCGCTGCAGGGCGTGGTTTTCCTGCAAGGACGGGAATTTGGTTCTCTCGCTCCGCGAGATCGCGAGAAGATGCGTGCCAGCTCCTTTGGGCTGGTTCTGCAGAGTGGCGGCCTGGTGGATGTCTTGACTGCGCTGGAAAACATCCGGGTGGGGTGTGCAATCGCTGGTGTCCGTGTCGTGCACGATGACGTGGGCGTCCTTGCATCACGTCTGGGACTGGACGGACTGCTGGAACACAGACCAACCGAACTTTCCGGAGGGCAGTGCCAGAGGGTTCAGGTGGTGAGGGCCCTGCTATCGCAGACGCCCGTCCTAGCTCTTGACGAACCGACGAGTGGCCTCGATTCTCGTTGGAGAGAAGTCGTCGTCTCTGAAGTCGTCGACCATGTTCGCCAGACAGGGAAAAGCGTTCTCCTAGTGAGTCACGATCCGGAGGTGCTCTCGGCATGCGACGAGGTTTTCATGATCAACGAAGAGTCCACGCTGGTGGGTGTTCGATGATGCGTGACCTGTGGAGATTGACCCGGCGGACCCCTCTATCGTTGTTCACAAGTGCTGTTGCCCTAGGGTATACAGCCCTGCTGGTGGAAGTGTTGGTTTTCGCCGCCTTGGACCCCCGAGGATCATTCTCGTTCCGGGGATCTTTCGTGTTGTCCGGTGTGGTGTCAGTTCCAGCAGTCATCGTGGCACTCGTGTATGCGCTCAGGGCCAGCCTGCGTCTCCGCCAGCCCGCGTGGAACGTCCTTCTGCAGCTCGGACTGTCCGAACGCAGGATCCGTGGCTACCTGTTGCGTGAGAACGCACTCATTGCTCTCGCCGGACTGCTGGGCGGCATCATCGTGCTACAGCCCGTGTGGTGGGTGCTTCTCCGGACCGTCTACGCTCCCTATCGGGGGATGGGACCGGAATCGCTGACCCTCTCCGTACCCGGTGCTGCAATCAGTATCGGTGTGCTCCTGGGCCTGGTTCTTCCGGCCCACCTGATCAGCACGCGCAGGATCAGGGAACCCGTCACACATGTGGCGAGGACCCGATCGCGCCTGCGGGGTTTCGCGAAGACCGCCGGGTTCATCGTCGCCGTCGTGACTCTCGGAATTCTGTTCTACGGCACCGGCACGACGGATCCGGATTTGATGGCGACCCTGGGGACTGTGGTCCTCTTGGGACCGTCCCTGACGTTGGCCGCACCAGCCATCGCAGGAGTCTCCAGTTTCCTCCTCGCTCGCCTTCTGACGAGACACCCGGGCAGCTTGGTGAGGCTCGGGATGCTCCTCCAACCAGCGCTGAGAATGAATGCGGCCACGATGGTGGGAATCCTGGCTATTGGCCTTCCTCTCGGCTTTCTCGGATTCGGCGCCACCGGGGAAACCGGAACACGTGAAATGGTTTCACGAGCCGCCCACCCGGAAGGGCGAGTTGCGCTGATTGATGGCCAGTCATTCACATCGGAGGCACAAGCCACAGCCACGTGCCGAGACCTAAGGGATGGTTGCGCAGGTGTCCTGGAATTCGTGATCAACTCCGAGCCCATCGACGGCAGTACTGCGGACACACGCACCAGATTTGAGCTCATCGGGAGCCGGTCGACAGCCGAACGGGTCGTCGCCGCGGATGCCGTGGATGGCAGGAATTTGGGAGCCGGTTTCCTCGCGTGGCCCTGGGAGACGCACCGTGAAACCAGGCCGGGAGGTGCATCGTCCTACGGGGCGTGGACCGTCCTAGAAGAATCCAACAATATGGCTTCCATATCCGCTTCGGAAGCGCTGAAGAACCTGCCGGCCCAGATGTTTTATGGGCCACGCGGCACCGGCAGCCGTGAATTTGTTCCCCTGTTCTCCTACACGCTTTTCGCGGGTCTGCTTTTCCTGTTCGTTACGAGCATCGTAGAAATGGTGCGTGCTCGTACCGCCCTGGGGCCGCTGACCAGCGTGGGCATGAGTCCGGTAAACCGGGACAGGGCAGCCGCAGCGGCGCTGCTGGTACCCGTGGGGGTGTGCAGCCTAGTGGTTGCATGTGCGTGCGCCGGATTCTGTTCTGTCTTGCTGTGGCGAATGACGGGATCTGCAGCGATAGGGATTTCCTGTCTCGCCCTCCCGACAAGTGCGCTCCTGTCCGTGGCGCCACTGGCCATGGTGACCTTGGCCTGTGTCGGATTTCGTCTCACCGACCGCAGATCGGGCACCATGCCATGAACCGGTGAACCGGCCAGATGCGCGCTGGAAGGGCAACAGGCCGGCCGGATGCTAGCGTTCGCGTCGTGAATCCGAACCCAGGGCCGGATGAACCGACCGCATCCCCTCCGCTGATCCACGTACAAGATCTGAGGAGGGTCTTCCAGCGACCCGCAGAACCCGAGGGACGGTTCAAGGCGGTGCGTCGGCTGTTCACCCGCCGGAAGGTGGAGAAGGTCGCCGTTCACGACGTGTCCTTCGACATCGCGGCGGGGGAACTCGTCGGTTACCTGGGGGCGAACGGGGCGGGGAAATCCACCACCATCAAGATGCTCACCGGGATCCTCGTTCCCACCTCGGGCGTGGTCGAGGTGGCGGGCCGGGTGCCGTGGCGGGACCGTCGCGCCAACGCCGCCCACATCGGAGCGGTTTTCGGGCAGCGAAGCCAGCTGTGGTACGACCTGCCGTTGCGCGACTCGTTCGAACTGATCCGCGACCTCTACGGCATCGCCGACGCGGACTACCGGCAGCGCCTCGGAATGTTCACCGAGCTGCTGGACATGGCCGATTTCCTCGACGCCCCGGTGCGATTCCTGTCCCTGGGGCAGCGGATGCGCGGAGACCTGGTGGCTGCGCTGCTGCACTCACCCGAGGTCGTCTTCCTCGACGAACCCACCGTCGGCCTCGACGTCGTCGCGAAACGCCGCATCCGCGAGTTCGTCGCGGGCATCAACGAACGGCTGGGCACCACGGTGATCCTCACCACCCACGACATGGACGACGTGGAGGCGCTGTGCCGGCGCATCATCATGATCGACCGGGGAACGGTGCTGTTCGACGGCTCCCTCGAGGACCTGAAGCACCGCTACGTGCGGGAACGCGCCCTGACCGTCACCCCGGCCGCCGATGTCGACCCGGCGCTGATCCGGGTGGACGGCGCCACCGCCACGGTGGTGGACGGCAAGGCCGTGCTCACCCACGATCCGGAACGGGTCGGCACCCCTGACCTGATAGCCGCCGTCACCGCACGCTGGCGGATCACCGACCTGGCAGTGGCCGAGGCGAGCCTGGAGGACGTGGTCGCCCGGATCTACGACGAGGCCGCGTCCCGGTGAACGCGTGGGTCGCTGTGCGGGCGACTGTCCGCAACTCGGTGAAAACCTCGTGGACCTATCGCCTCGACATGGTGATGGCGATCGCCGGGCTGTGGATCCAGGTCTGGTTGCTCGGCGTGGTCTGGAGGACCGTCTACGGCGATTCGGCGTCGGTCAACGGCATCGATCCCAGACAGGCCGTCAGCTATGCGGTGCTGGCCGCCTGCCTACAGGTCGCGTTGCTGCCCTGGCATTTCTCCGGTCTGGAAATGCGGGTACGCAAAGGGCAGGTGGGGGTGGACATGACGCGACCCCTCGGACTGGTCCCGCAGGTGCTGTCACACAACGTCGGCACCTTCCTGGCGCAACTGCCGATCGCGGCCGCAGGCCTGGCCTGGGCGGTGCTGACCGGGACGCTGAGCCTGCCACCGTCCATCCCAACGGTGCCCCAGTGGCTGCTGGCGACGCTGCTGGGGGTGGTCATCGTGCTGCTGATGAACTTGCTGATGTCGTTGACGTGTTTCTGGTCGCTGGAGACGGGCGGCTACAACATGCTGTACCGGCTCGGCTCGGGGCTGCTCTCGGGGGCGTTGGTCCCGTTGTGGTTCATGCCCGGCTGGTTCGCCGCTGTCCTCGACTGGCTGCCCTTCCGTGCCCAGATGTTCACGCCGTTGTCGATCTACTTCGGGCAGCTCGACGGAACCGCCGCATGGCTGGCGATCGCCGGTCAGGTGGTGTGGATCGCGGTGCTTGTGGGACTGATTCACGTGGTGTGGCGGCGCGCCGAACGCAGGGTGGTGGTCCTCGGTGGCTGAACGACGAATTCCAGGCGCGCTGCGCGCCTGGTGGGTGCTGGAGAGGGCCGCTCTGCGTGCTCAAACCCAGTACCGAGCGAATCTGTTCGTCGGTCTCATCGGCGGTCTGACCTACCAGGGCATCAATGTCGTCTTCCTGGCGCTGCTGTTGAACGGTTTCGGGCTGATCGGCGGCTGGGGTTTCGCGGAGCTGGGCCTGCTGGTCGGGATCCGGTTGGCCGCTCACTCGTTCTACGTGATGCCCTTCGGTGGCCTGCTGGAGACCACACAGCTGGTGCGCGAGGGAGAGTTCGACCTGCTGCTGCTCAGACCCGTCGACCGGTTCATCCAGATCATCACCCGGCGCTTCAACGTCCTCACGGTGGGCGACGGACTGCTGGGTTTGGCGGCCCTGGTCGGGTTCGGGCTCCTCGCACCCGTCGAATGGACGTGGTGGAGGCTCGGCTACGTCGTGGCGGCGGTCGTCGGGGGAGGGCTGGTGGAGACCGCCGTCCAGATGGTGATCGGGTCGCTGGCCTTCCGTGGCGGAGGCGCCAGGATCATGCAGATCCAGGCCGACCGGATCGTCACCACCTTCGGCATCTACCCGCTGACCATCTTCGGGCCGGAGGGTCTGCTGTTCCTCTGTTTCGTCTTTCCTCTCGGGTTCGTCGCCTACCTGCCCACGACCGCCCTGCTCGACCGGGTCGCTGAGGTGCCGCTTCCTGCATGGCTGGTGTGGGCGTCGCCCCTGATGGGCTGGGTGCTGTTCCCCCTGTCGCTGGTGCTGTTCCACCGCATGTCGCGGCACTACCAGAGCCCGGGTGCGTGACGCCGTCGCTCAGGTGCCTACGAGACAGGTGCCCGTCCAGTTCTGTTCGACCGCATCGGCGAGCGCCAGTGCGAAGTCGGCGTAGCCGATGGAGCGGTGGGTGAATTCCGACTCGTCCTCGGATGGGCGCCACACCCGGTAGCTGCCGGTGGCCCGACCCTCAGGGACGAAGGCAGGGGGCGGAATCAGGTAGGCCCAGTGCCGACCCGCGTATCCTGCCTCCAGGTGGTCGCGCAGCTCGGCGT
>ERZ772764.2277-NODE-2277-length-11356-cov-15.080170_pt1 | contig 11356 bp, 8 predicted proteins | sample MGYA00512163_ERZ772764 | MGnify/ENA primary metagenome ERZ772764 (study PRJEB29015, sample SAMEA2737903) | human oral metagenome | biome: human oral; feature: human-associated habitat; material: dental | place: China | collected 2094 ...
TGAGGCTGAGAATGGAGCCTTGGAAAGAAAAAAGGCGCTCCGAAGAGCGCCTTGTTTTGCCTGACACGGCGCGCAGATCTGGCCGCGCGCCGTGGGACTGAGGTCTTAGCGGGTGTGCCAGTAGTAGTTCTTGTTGGCACCGTCCACTTTGCGGGTCTCGTGGATGTAGTAGCCCAGGAAGGTGAGCGGCTGACCTGCTTTCCAGCCGGCTGGAATTTGCCAGCGGTTGCAGTACAGGCGGGACGTATCGGTCTGGGTATAGTTCCAGCACAGCGTGGCACCGCTTTCGCTGCTTTCCCGAAGCATCAACTGAACGCTTTGGCTGTTAGGGCCATGCCACGTCTGGATAATGCCGGCATTGTCAATCCGGGAGACCAGCTCGTCTTTCTGGAAGGTGCGGTCAAGGCCGGCGGTGAAGGTGGGCGCGGCTTCGATGCTGGTTGCACCGATGGTGTCGCTGACCTTCAGCTCATTATCCAGTTCCACCTTGTCAGCGGAAGCTTCGACTTTCAGCTTGATGCCCACGGTCGCCATCGGGAAGGCGGCATCCTTGCCGGCCTTGACCACACCACCATTGAACAGGTGATAGTAGTACGTGCCGTTGGCCGGCAGGTAGTTGCCTGCCTGTCCATTTCCGCCGCCCACGTAGTTGCTCGGATCCGTGTACTGCGAAGCATTGACGGTCGGTGCGTCAGCATCCTCCAGAAACTCGCCGGCGACGCCGTCGGCCGGCAGAGCTTCAGCATTGGCCTGCTGGGTACGATTGGTGGTCATGGCCTGGTCCAGCATGGTGGCCAGCAGCAGGCCGCTCACGCCGTCGTTGGAGCTGGCCGGCACGGCCCGTGCGGCTGCCTGACGTGCTTCCTCTTCTGCTTTGGCTTTGGCTTCTTCCTCTGCCTTGGCTTTGGCCTCGGCTTCTTCCTTCGCCTTGGCTGCAGCTGCGGCCTCTTCCTTGGCTTTGGCTTCAGCTTGCTTGGCCTTTTCTGCATCTGCCTTGGCTTTGGCGTCGGCTTCTTCCTTGGCCTTGGCAGCAGCTGCAGCTTCAGCCTGCTTGCGGGCGGCTTCTTCACGAGCAGTCTTGGCCAGGGCTTCTTCCGCAGCTCTACGCTCGGCGGTGGCCTTCTGGAGTGCGGCCTCTGCCTCCGCAGCACGCTTGTTGGCGGCCTCGGCTTCGGCACGCTTGGCATTGGCTTCCTGAGCCGCAGCCTGGGCTGCCTGCAGCGCTGCGGTGGCCTGGGCGGCTGCGTTGCGGGCTACGTTGGCCTGAACGGTGGCTTGGTTGGCAGCCTGTTCGGCTGTCCGCTGGGCGGCAGCGTTGGCTGATGCGGTTGCAGCGGCGTTGGACGCGGCTGCGGCTGCGGAGCTCGCAGCGGCGGCAGCGGCGGCATTCGCAGCAGCGAGATTGGCTGCACCGTTGCTGTTGGACCTGGAGGTCGACGGCGGAGTGGTCGGGGTCCGACCCGTGGTGTTGGTCGTCGTGCCCGTGGTGCCGGTAGTGGCAGCGCTGTTCGTTGCAGCCGTCGTCGCCGACGGGCTGGCCGAGACGGCCTTGGGTGCTTCGCTTCCGCCGCCTCCACCGCCGCAACCTGCCAGGAGAAGCAGCACGGCTGCACTGATCTGAAGTCTGTTGTTTGTCGTCGACATGATCTACCTCGATGGGCTGCCCTGCGGTCTACAGGAGGCGACCAAGGGCTGTTCATAATGCGAAAGCGGCGAGTTTAATAGCCGAATTCACACTTTGATTCACTCATGTCGACGTGCAACATAATTTGATGTTCTTGTGTTGCACGGCAGATACAAAAAAGAAAACCGCCAGCGCGGGCTGGCGGTTTCGGCATCGGTCGCTTCGCTGTTCAGGGAACGGTCGGTGTGGGTTGTAGCCGACCGTTCTGCTGGCCTGTCAGCGTTGCTGCAAGGTCTTACTGGCCCTGCTTCCGGGTGTGCCAGTAGGTCGTGTTGCCGTCGCGCACTTCCACCAGGTAGTGGCCGGCCTTGACCAGGGGCTGACCTTCCTTCCAGCCGTGGGGCACGGTCCACTTGTTGCAGTACAGGCGGTTGGTGTCGGGCAGGTGGTAGTTCCAGCACAGGGCAGCCTGATCATCGGCCACACGGTTCACCAGCAGCTGCACATTGTGGGCGCCGTTCTTCCATTCGGCCACGACGCTGCCGAAGTGGATCGCGTCCGATTTGCCGATGCTGGCACCTGCGCCGGTGTAGGTCGGGCCTTCCAGGTAGTTGCCACCGTTTTCGTCCAGGGCCACCAGATGGGTGGCCAGCGTGACGGCGTGTTCGGTGTTGGTCACTTCCAGGTCCATGCCGATCGAGTTGACCTCGAAATGCGGGTTGGTGCCGTCGCTGACCTTGGTGCCGTTGAAGGTGGTGTAGGTGTAGCTGCCCGTGGCCGGGGTGTAGCTGCCGCCAGCGCCCGGACGCTGGCCTTCACCGGCGTAGGGGGTGCTGCGGATCTGGACGGACTGCACGACCGGGGCGGCAGCGCCGTCCAGGATCCGGCCTTCCAGCGTGGCCGGGTAGGCGTGGGCGGCGCGTTCGTCATCACCCACGTCGATGCTGCGCTGGTCCAGCATGGTGGCCAGGACGGCGCCGGTTATGCCGGTGGCCGAGATGGCGGACGCGGGGTGCTGGGCCGCAGGCTGGGTCGGCGTGACCTGGGCGCTGTTGTGGGACGCATCCGTGCGGGGAGCCGTCGGGGCGGCCGGTTGCGCGACGGGTTGCGTGCTCGGCTGCGAGACGGTGGTAGCCGGCTGCGAGGGCGCGGGCTGGGCAGCAGCGGTGCTGTTCACCGTGGTCGTGGTGTTTGCAGCAGCAGGCGTGTTGGTGGCCAGGGGCTCGGAGCTGCCGTTGCTGCCGCCACCGCAGCCGGCCAGAAGCAGCATGACGGCAGCGCTGATTTGCAGTTTGCGGGTGTTGATCGACATGGTGTGCACCTGTGTTCCGAAGGGCCGGTGCCAGCAGCAACCGGCGTGAGGGGAAGGGGGAGGCAGTGATCGAGAGCTTCTGGATCGGGACAGTGCAGGAAGGTCGAGTCGGCGACCTTTCGTCGGGCTGTCAGTGCCGTGCATCGTAGGGGCTGATCCCGAAGAGGGCGCGGCAATTGGTCACATCCGGATGAAGACGAGTGGCCGATGAAGGTGAATGAACGGCCGGGGTGTGACTTTTCTGGCACTTCGGGGGACCGTCCGTCGGGAAAAGACGGACGCGGAACAGGCGCCGTGCATGGGGGGCAAAAGCGGAAGAAGGCGGGCGCAAGCCGTGTGTTGCTTGATGGCACGGTGGTGGTGACGACTTCGTCATGCAGGCCGAAAGGACGAGCATGCGGGTGCCGTTCGTCGCCCCGAAGTTGGCCGCTGGTGACGGGTTGGTTAAGGTTTCTGCCTTCGTCGGCAGCGCCTGTCCGCCAGGAGCGGGTGCTGCATGACGCGATGACGTGTTTCTGAAGTTCCTTTTCAACCGGGTAGAAGGAAAAAAGATGAGCAAGCGCAATCAATTCACGATGGGGGCAGCGCTGTTGGCGTTGCTGGCAGGCTGCGGTGGCGGTGATGGTGCCGATGCCGGCATGAGCACGTCGTCGACCAAGGCCGTGGAGGGCCGTTCGGCCCAGCTGGCCGCCTTCACGGGTGAGGCGGCCGAGGCCGCAACGCTGGCGGCTGTGGTGAAGGCAGCCGGCGGTACGGATGCCGATGCCGCCGAACTGCAGGCGAACGTGGAGCGGGCAGCCGGTCAGGAACTGCAGGCGTCCGTGCCGGGCCAGACCGAGGTGTCGGTTGCGCCGGCCTCGGCACATGCCGTGAAGGCAGTGTCGCCGTACTCGGTGTCGGGTGTGAGCGGTGCGCTGTTGTCGGCCATGCTGGATCAGCGGGTGGGCAATCGTCTGGACGAGATTGGACCGACCGACCGCACGATGCTGGTTCCGGTGACGGCCCGCAATGCCGGTCAGGTGAACGATGCGGCGCTGCCGTTCGTGACGGCGGGCTACAGCCTGACGCCCGACAACTACGTGGATGGGCAGTACCGTGCAGCCAGCAGCCGCCAGCAGCTGCAGATGTACATGCGGGTGCAGAACCTGGGTCGCGCCAGCGCGCAGGCCACCACGCCGTTTGGCGAGTTCAACATGAACACCGCGGTGTCCACCGACGAGAACAGCGTCTCGGTGGGCGGCATGCTGCATGTGCTGTCGTGGACACCGGAAAAGCGCGCCAATGGCACGTTCAGCCGTGCCGGGGTGCCGGGCGTGACGGTGCAGCCGGGCGATTCGCGCATCGCCTTCCATCAGAGCAACCTGTATGCGCCCATCGGCTTTGTGGCGCGCAAGGATCAGCTGGTGCCCTACGGCAGCATGATCCAGCAGTGGAGCGCCGACAATACCTACGTGCAGCTGTGGCTGCTGAAGAACGGCAGCAGCAGCCAGCCGCAGCTGTGCTGGAACTTCTGGCTGCCCAAGCTCAAGCGCACCTACTGCCAGGCCTGGCAGGTGCCGGCCGGCTGGATTGCAGGCAGCGTGCTGCAGAATGGTGGCAACTTCGTCAATGACAACCGCGAGCCGCAGGGCGGTTCGGGCAATCTGTACTGGCAGCAGCTTTCGGCCGCTCAGTGATCAACACACGGATCAGGGATACACACATGTTCAAGATGAGCAAGAAAGGGTGGGTGACGGCTGCTGCACTGGCCGTGCTGGCAGGCAATGTCCAGGCGCAGGCGGTGGCACCGTTCAGCAATACCGGCGTGAGCGGTGCGGTGCTGGCCACGATGCTGGATCAGAGCGCGGGCAGCGCCAGCAGCCATGCTGATGCAGTGAGCGGCGAGAAGGGTTCGGCCACGAATGATGTGGCGGTTCCGCCGGTCAATGCGCGCAGTGGCGTGACGCGCTATTCGCGTCCGTCCAATCCGACGATGCCGCCGCTCTACAACGTGGCCGAGCGCTATGCGTCGCTGTCGGGCACGTTCCGCTACGACCAGCGCCATCAGGTCCAGAACGACAACAAGCTGAGCACGCAGGCCACGAAGCCTTTCCGCGACCTGTGGGTGCTGACCTATCTGGCCGAGGGCCCCAACAATGTGGTGCTGGGCAACTGGCTGGCCACGCGCACGATGCTCTCGACCAACGTGGGCTTCCAGTACGGCACGCAGTTCTGGTCGCCGGCGCCGGCCGCCACCAGCTCGCTGATGCTGACCACGCACAGCGCCTATCGCGTCCGCAAGGACGAGGAGGTGCCGTTCGGCAAGGTGCTGCAGCAGTGGCGCAACGACGAGTCCTTCGTGCAGCTGATGCTGCGCCGGGGCGAGGGCGAGAACGAGGCCCAGCTGTGCTGGAACTATGCGCTGCCCACGCTGGGCCGTCTGTACTGCCAGACCTGGCAGGTGCCGTCGGGCTGGCAGGCCGGTCAGCCGCTGGTGGATCGTGGCGTCTTCATCGATGATGACCGCGAGTACTACCACGGCGAGAGCGGCCACGTGTACTGGCGTCGTGACGTGCGCTGATCGGCGAACGGACACGATGATGTACAGGATTCTCCAGCAGGTACCGATGCCATGAAGCAGGATCAGGTCATGCCACGTTCCCGGGATGCCGTTCCCGAGGGCAGTGTGCCGGGACGGCGGCAGATCCTGAAGGGCGCCGGTGTCGGTGCCGCCGGCATGGCGGCACTGGCGCTGTCGTCCCCGGCGCTGGCGCGCAGTCGTGCGGCTGCCAGCCAGGGCACGATGCCGGCCCAGGAGCCGGTGGTCTGGCGCTGCCAGACCGCCTGGTCGCTGGAGGATGATTTTCAGTCCTACATCAAGACGCTGGCCGAGGTCCTGGGCATGCTGACCGAGGGGCGGCTGCAGCTGGAGATTCTGCCAGCCGGCAAGGTGGTTCCCACCGATGCGCTGGCCGAGGCCGTTTCCGGTGGCCGGCTGGATGCCTGTCACCGCACGCTCACGCTCGACAGTCTGCGCCAGCCGTCGATCGGGCTCTGGGGCAGCGGGCCCGCGTTCGGCATGGATGCGCTGACGTTGCTGTCCTGGCATCGGTACGGCGGTGGTGAGGCGCTGCTGCAGGAGATCTATGCAGCGTCCGGCCTGAAGGTGCATTCGCTGCTGTACGGGGCGTTGCCCACGCCGGCCTTTGGCTGGTTCAAGCGTCCCATCGCGCGGGTGGAGGATCTGAACGGCATGCGCTTCCATGCCGGGGGGCTGGCCGCGCAGATCTATCAGGAGCTGGGGGCGACCGTCTTTCAGCTGCCCATCGACGAGATCATCCCGGCCTTGCGCCGGGGCGAGATCGAGGCGGCCGAGTTCAGCACGCTCTCCGGTGACCGTGCGCTGGGTCTGCCCGAGGTGCTGAAGGTGTGCATGCTGCAGAGCCATCACCAGGTGGCCGAGCAGACCGAGCTGCTGATCAATGCCGAGCGCTGGGCCGCACTGCCGCCCGCCTGGCAGGCCATGGTGGAGCAGGCCACGCAGGCCGTGACGGCCACGCTGATCGGGCAGCAGATCAACAAGGGCGCGACGCACTACATCGAGATGCGCGAGGTGCAGGGCGTGCGCTTCTACAAGACACCCGAGTCGGTGCTGCGCGCCCAGCTGCAGGCCTGGGACCGGGTGACAGTGCGCAACAGCAACGGCGACCCGGTGTTTGCACGGGTGCTGGATTCGATGCGTCGCTACGCCCAGCGTTGTGTGGGCTGGTATACGGACGCGACCGCTGACCGGCGCATGGCCTACAACCACTATTTCATGCAGCGTTCGCCCAAGGGCACCAAGGAGTGAGGCTGCTTCGGGGCAGGGCGTGGGGACGGGGCGCGGTTCCCCTCCGTGCGGCACGACGCTGCCCGACGTATCCGGTGTGTCCGATGTATCCGGCGGTTGCGGCATCCGGCCGGTTTGCCGTCCAGGGGGCGAGGCTGGTCGATTGTCGGCCGGGGCCGGATGGCGGGGGGCGACATCGGTACGATGCCCTTGTCTGCAATCTGAAACAATGGGTTTCCCGGGTGAATCGAATGCAAGGGGCTGTCCGGTCCGGACACGCCGCGATAGCCCGGGGTCGATGAATGGCTGCTTGGGCTCGCTTTCTCGTCAAGGCACTGGTTCTGGTGCCGTCGGTGTTCGTGGCTGCGGCTTCGCCCTTGTGGGGTTCGCTGCTGCTGGCGGCACCCGTGGCCTTCGGCGTGCTCTCGTGTGCGCATCGCGTGGTGAAAGCAGCCCGCCGCGACGGCTGGCTGGCCGAGATCTGAGCAGGATCTGACCGGGGGCTGCCCGCGCCCTGTTGCATCTGGCAGTGCGCGGGCCATGATGTTCCGTGCAGTTGCCGACATCTCGAATAAACTACGGGGATCTACGTTCCTTTTCACGATCGGATCCCCATCTCCATGTTTGATTTCGTCCGAACCCACCAGCGCCTGGCCCAGGGGCTGCTGCTGGTGCTGATCATGCCTGCCTTCGTCTTCTTCGGCATCTCCGGCTACGACCGGATGTTCGGCGATGGCGACTCGGTGGCATCCGTTGACGGCGAGCCGGTGCCGCGTGCCTATTTCGAGCAGACGTACCGGCAGCAGGTGCAGCAGATGCAGCAGATGATGGGCGACAACTATGACGCCGCCGTCTTCGACAACCAGGCCACGCGCATGGAGGTGCTGGAGAACCTGATCACCCGCCAGGCCATGCTGGCTGACGCACGCCGTGCCCGCATCACGGTCACGCCGGGCGAGATCCAGAAGGCCATCCTGGATCAGCACGCCGATCTGCGGGATGCCAATGGCAAGTTCGACATTGAGGGCTACAAGCGGCTGCTGGCAGCCAATGGCCTGACGCCGGCGCAGTACGAGGCGCAGATGGGCCAGATGCTGGCTGTGGGCGCCGTCGAGCGTGCGGTGGCGGATTCGGCCATGGTGCCGCAGACCGTGGTGGACGGCGTGTTTGCCTCCCAGGAGAACCGGCGGGTGGTTCGCACGCTGCTGGTGACCCCGCGTGACCACGAGAAGGGGCTGGAACCCACCGATGAGCAGCTCAAGGCCTATTACGACGCCCATGCGTCCGCCTTCGACCTGCCCGAGTCGGTGGACATCAGCTATGTGGCGCTGCGCCGCACCGACATGCTGCCCAAGGATGTCGAGCCGTCCGAGAAGGAGCTGGAAGCCTACTACCAGAAGCACCGCAACCAGTTCAACGAGGCCGAGGAGCGTCAGGCCAGCCATATCCTGCTGAAGGTGCCGGAAGGAGCCGATGCAGCGGCCAAGGAGAAGGTGAAGGCCCGCGCCGAGGCGCTGCTGGCCGAGGCCAAGGCCCATCCGGACAAGTTTGCCGAGCTGGCGAAGAAGAACTCCGAGGACCCGGGCTCGGCCGAGCAGGGGGGCGATCTGGGCTTCTTCGAGCGTGACACGATGGTCAAGCCCTTTGCCGATGCGGCCTTCGGGCTGGACAAGCCGGGCTTCACCGACGTGGTGGAGACCGAATATGGCTTCCACGTCATCCAGGTGACGGGCGTGAAGGGCGGTGGCGAGAAGCCGCTGGCCGAGGTCAAGCCCCAGCTGGTGAAGATGTGGCGTGAGGAAGAGGCGGCACGGCGCTACAACCAGGCTGCTGAGGCCCTGTCCAACATGGTCTACGAGCAGGCCGAGTCGCTCAAGCCGGCTGCCGAGCGCTTCAAGCTGAACATCGAGCAGGCCAAGGGCGTGGGCCGCAAGCCGGCCGCCAATGCGCCGGAGGGTTCGCCGCTGGCCAATGCCCGCCTGCTGGAGCAGCTCTACGCGCCTGATGCGCTGGAAGAGAAGCGCAACACCACCGCCATCGAGGTGAGCCCGGGCGTGCTGGTGTCGGCCCGGGTGGATGCCCATCATCCGCAGCGTCGCCAGACCCTGGACGAGGTGAAGGACACGGTGCGTCAGCGCTGGATTGCCGACGAGGCGGCACGACTGGCCCGCGAGGCCGGCGAGAAGCGCCTGGCCGAGCTGCGTAAGGCTGAAGGCGCCAAGGACGCGAAGGCTGCGCTGCCGTCGGGCCTGAGCGAGGAAAACACCATCAGCCGTTCCCAGCCGGGCCGTCTGCAGCAGCCGGCCCTGAAGGCCGCCTTTGGCGTGCCGGCCGATCAGCTGCCCGCCTGGGTGGGCGCCGATCTGGGCAAGGACGGCTATCAGCTCGTGTATGTGGAGAAGGCACTTCCGCCCGATGAAGCGGCCCGTCAGCGTCTGGACACCTACCGCACCCAGCTGCGGCAGCTGATGGCCACGGCCGAGCGCCAGGCCTGGGTGGATGCTCTCAAGAGCACCATGAAGATCGACCGCCATCTGGAGAAGGACAGCGGTTCGGGCGATGCGGAGTGAACGGAGGCCCGTCTGAAAGTCTTCGATCTTTGCTGCGAGCAGCAACACCAGTTCGAGGGCTGGTTCTCCTCCGCCGAGGATTTCGAGCGGCAGCAGGAGAATCAGCTCATCGAATGCCCGATGTGCGGGTCCCGACAGGTGAAGAAGCTCCTGTCGGCGCCCCGGCTGAACCTGTCCCATGGCAGCCCGTCAGCTGACGAGGCGGCCGGGGCTCGCAGTGAGCGACCAGCGCGTTCCGGTCCGATGACGGCCGAGATCCGCGAGCTGCAGGGGCAGCTGATGCGGGGGTTGCGCAAGCTGATCGATGCGACCGAGGATGTGGGTGACCGTTTTGCCGAGGAAGCTCGGCGCATCCATTTTGACGAGGCGCCGGACCGCCCCATTCGGGGCGTGGCCACGCCCGAAGAGACCAAGGCGCTGCACGAGGAGGGCATCGAGGTGCTGACGCTCCCCCTGCCGCCGGCGCTGAAAGGGCGGCTTCAGTAGGCGAAAAGCCTACCCTTCCGCCGCCTGGCGCTCGATCTCCTCGATTTCTGCCTGGCGCTCCAGCCAGTCGTTTTCCAGGGTTTCCAGCTCGGTGGCGATCTGGGCGCGTTCGCGCTGGCGCTCGGTGGCCGCTGCGCGGTCGGCAAACGCATCGGGCGCAGCCAGCTGCTCGTCCAGCGTCGCGGCGCGGGCCTGCAGGCTTTCCATCTGGCGCTCTATCTTCTGAATGGCCTGCTCGACAGGCTTCTTGCGGGCGGCCAGGGCCGCACGTTGCTGGGCACGCTCGCGCCGGTTGTCGGCGCGCGATCCCCCTGCAGAGGCGCCTTGCTGGCCGGACGCGCTGCCGCCGTCCTGGGTACTTCCCTGCGAACGGGAGCCGTCACTGCCGGCCGCATTCGTGCCCTCGGACCAGGCCTGTCCCGACGCGCTGCCCGACGGGCCGGCATCCGTGCCACGCTGACGCGCGCTGCGTTCCTTCTGCAGCCACTGGGCATAGTCGTCCAGATCGCCGTCGAAGGGACGCAGGATGCCGTCATCCACCAGCCAGAACTCGTCCACCGTGCTGCGCAGCAGATAGCGGTCGTGCGAGACCAGCAGCAGCGGCCCCTCGAACTCGGCCAGCGCATCGGCCAGCGCGTCGCGGGTGTTGGCGTCCAGGTGGTTGGTGGGTTCGTCCAGCACCAGAAAACCGGGCTTCTTCCAGGCCAGCAGTGCCAGGCACAGGCGTGTCTTCTCGCCGCCCGACATGGGGCCGGTGGGACGCAGGGCGTCGTCACCCGGGAAGCCGAAGCGTCCCAGCCAGCCACGCAGCACCTGCTCGCGCTCCTGCGGTGCCAGCCGTGACAGATGCTGCAGCGGGGATTCGTCCGGGCGCAGGTCCTCGATCTGCTCCTGGGCCAGATAGCCGGTGTCCAGCGTGCTGGCACGGGTCAGCTCACCGGAAAGTGGAGGAAGCTCGCCGATCAGGGTGCGGATGAGGGTGGTCTTGCCGGTGCCGTTGCGCCCCAGGATGCCGATGCGGGCACCGCGCCGCACGATGAGTTCGGGCAGGGTGACGACGGTCTGCCCGGCCGTATGACCGCAGGCCAGATGGTGGGCGCGGATCAGCGGATCCGGTCCCTCGGGGGGCTGGGCAAACTCGAAGTCGATGCCGCGTGCGGCGCGCAGCGGCGCGATGGCCTCCATGCGCTCCAGGGCCTTCAGGCGGCTCTGCGCCTGGCGGGCCTTGGTGGCCTTGGCGCGGAAGCGCGCGATGAAACGGTTGAGGTGTTCGATGCGGGCCTGCTGATCGCGGCGGGCACGCTCGCGCTGGGCGGCGCGCTCGGCGCGGATGTTCTCGCTGGCGGTGTAGCCGCCGGGGTAGCGCTCAAGCCGGCCGTCCTCGATGACCAGGCTGGCGTTGGCCACGCGGTCAAGGAAGTCGCGGTCGTGCGAGACGATGAGCTGGATGGCCGGATGGCGCAGCAGCTGGCGCTCCAGCCACAGCACGGCGTCCAGGTCCAGGTGGTTGGTGGGCTCGTCCAGCAGCAGCAGGTCGCTGGGGGCCATCAGCACGC
>ERZ772764.2280-NODE-2280-length-11338-cov-5.280599_pt1 | contig 11338 bp, 10 predicted proteins | sample MGYA00512163_ERZ772764 | MGnify/ENA primary metagenome ERZ772764 (study PRJEB29015, sample SAMEA2737903) | human oral metagenome | biome: human oral; feature: human-associated habitat; material: dental | place: China | collected 2094 ...
CACGTATAGAGGTGCACCAGCCATAGTATTTAAATGATCTGTTGATGTTAACGGCCATTGCATAGGCAGCATTTGCCCATGTATATTTATTATGATCTGCGCCTTCTGTTTCTTCTTCAAAGTCAAATTCGTCAACTGGATTGGTTGTTGCGCCGTAAGGCAGACGGGATAAAAATCGCGGTAAGGCCAAACCAATGTAACGTGAATCTTCAGATTCCCTCAGGCTGCGCCAAGGTGCATATTCGGCGTTTTGGAAAATCTTACTTAAATCACGAGGATTGGCCAGCTCCTGCCACGACTCCATCTGCATTAATCTCGGAGAAGCTCCTGCAATGAACGGACAGTGCGCCGCTGCTGCAATCTTTTCCATGCTATTAAGCATTTCTACGTCCGGAGCCGAGTGATCAAAGTAATAATCTCCAACCAAGCAGCCGAATGGTTCTCCACCGAACTGCCCGTATTCTTCTTCATAAATACGTTTAAATAGAGGGCTTTGGTCCCAAGCAGTACCTTTAAATCGTTTCAGATTGCGTGCCACCTCTTTTTTTGAAATCGGTAATACTTTGATTTTCAACAAAGTATCTGTTTCTGTATTAGTGACCAAATGATGGAGACCGCGCCAAGCACCTTCAAGTTTTTGGAATTCTTCATGATGCAGAATCAAATTTATTTGCTCAGACAATTTTCTATCAAGCTCGGCAATGATAGCCTCAATTGTTTGATATGTATCATCAGAAATTGTAACTACATTTTGCAATGCTTGTTGGGCAAGCGTCGCTACTGCATTAGTTACTGCGCTTTTTGCTTCTTCCGTTCTTGGTTTAAATTCTTTTTGCAACAGTTTTTCAAATTCACCTTCTGCAAATACAGTTTGGGCACTGCTGCTTCTTTGAGTTTCTAATTGTTTTTCAGCCATGGTAATAATCTCGCTTTAGTGAACGGTTACAGTATTATTGTTTGTCTTCCTGTGAAGCTCTTGGTGTAGCCGCAAGGCTTTTCAGTAATTCACTGTCGCCTAGAACTTTACCGATTAATTCCTCAGCTCCGGTTTTACCATCCATATACGATAACAAGTTAGATAACTCAGTACGTGCTTGTAACAATTCGTTTAACGGTTCGACTTTTTTCGCGACGGCAGCGGGAGAGAAATCATCCATGCTTTCGAATTCCAGCTCGACGCTTAAATTACCTTCGCCGGTAAGCGTGTTTTTAACATTAAATGCAAGACGGGGCTTAAGTGCCTTCATACGATCGTTGAAATTATCGACATCAATTTCCAAAAATTTGCGTTCGGCCAATTCCGGTAATGGCTCGACTGGCTTTCCGACCAAATCGGCCATTACGCCCATAATAAAGGGTAGCTCGATTTTTTTTTCTGAACCGTATAGTTCCACATCATATTCAATCTGAACGCGTGGAGCCCGATTTCGGGCAATAAATTTCTGACCGGATGATTTATTTTGCGACATTTTCACTTAACCTCAAAATTATTTGGATATTGAATTTCGGATAATCTATGATTAGTACAGACAAATTTATTCGTTGGAAGTTCCTTCATCTTCAGGCTTCCCAATAAGGACCTCCAAGTTTGAAATGCTTTCGGGGCTGATGTCTTTCATGATGTCGTAGAAATCCATATTCATTAGCCGTTGAACCCTGCGGATAAATAAAGGGGCAGGGTGGCTTGGTTCAAAATTTTCAAAGTACACACAGATTTTCTCTAATGCTAAATCAACATCAGATCTGTTACTTATATTTAGACGACGCCATGCATCAGCATAAAATTGTTCGTTTGACATTGAAGATTGGGCAGCTTCCTGTCGAGGTGAGCTGGGATCTTCGGTATCCGAATTTTCGCTTGATTGGGGAGTGTTGCCAGCAGAGCCATAATCAGCAGCATCATTAATAAGGGACAAGGGTTTTAAGACGGCCTCAAAATTCAAAGGATGTTCATCTTTAAGTTTTGTTGAAAAAATATCCTGTATGGTTTTTAAGTCAGCTAGTGCTTGATTTACCGCAACCAGCTCGGGTTTGGCTGTATCGAAACCAACCCTTATGTCAAGCATCAACCGGTCTTTTCCTCCAGGGTAGCTTTGCTGGTCATTGCCCATTAACACTGCTACTGCTTCCTTTACCGTAACCAAGGTTTGCGTTAGCCCGTTGACCAGCAGTTTTGAAGCAAGCAATTCTTTTGCGATTCCATCAAATGTTGAAAAAGAGCTGAGTGCATTGATTCGATAAAACGGATCGTATTCCCCATCTTCATCTTCCAGTTGGGGAAACAATGTGTCCCAAAACAAATCCACATTGATTTTAATGGCCTCACATCCTGCCTGAAAGCCGGGCAAACCGTATTTGGCAGTTAATGCTTGGGCGTAATAGACCAACACGCGCAAGTCTTTTGATTCGGCAAGAAGCTGGTTACATAATTTCTCCACCACTGCCCAATCAGGTTCCTGGGCAGGAATGATAGTCTCACCGTACTGCTGTTCGGGCTTTCCTTCAGCTACGCTTTGCAATTCGAGAAAACGACTGTCATATTCTATATCTACCCCTGCGGGAGTATCTTTAGAAACAGGTAATTCCCATTTAGAAAACATTTTCATTCAGTTATCACCCAAATAATTTGTTGAATAGAGAACATGTAGGTAGCCCTTCATATTCTAAACAGTACCCACTTTCACATTCCAGCCAAAAGCCGCCGATACCATTTTCCAATAATTTATTTTGCGGCAGCATGGCGGGTAGTGAAAAATCCTGTAAATCATTGTTTAAATTAAAATAATTTTCCGGTAAACATTTTCCGTTGTTAAGAATATTTCGGAATGTTCCCAAGTTTGCGCCAAATAACCGTAACTGTCGTTTAAGATCTTCCGGTTCGGAACTTGTAAGGTGATGGCTGAATAGCACAAAAGGATAGCTTCTTCCTGATAAATCGGTACTGTATGCCCCTAGTCCGGTATAAACCGCTGTCGGAAGTCTGACATAAAAAAGCCATAGGCGCGGTCTCGATATTTTAATTTTGACGAACGGAATCAGTCTGTTTTGACCGCTACATCGGCCAAACCAGCTATCCCAAAATTTTTTATCGTTTTCCTGTAGATTGTTGGAAGCGACAAAATCACGGGACTGATTCAATTTACCAAAAAAGCAAATTTCTTCGGTTGACATTAGTCATTACTCTAAATTTGTAAAATATAGTAAATATTATAAACAAACCCATTAACGGAACAAAACCGATTTCTCACTGTCTACACACAGTCGGAATTAAAGTTAGTTTAAAATAATGGAATATGCCAAAAAATAGAATGTTTCTGGCACTTTACTTTAAAAAAACTTATGGAGCAAGCCCATGTCCAAATTTGGCAATACGATAGGCATTTTGGTTCCTCAGCCCGGCGCCCCAGGGCCAGTATCGACGTTGTCGGCCAACCCGCCGGAACCGCTGCAAACCAAAACCGGACCTATCGAAAAAATCGAAATGGTGACGGACGTTGCTTCAGATGCTATTTCGCTGGTTGCTCCCGATTCGGCAGCCGAAGGGGCGGCGGATGCGGTGTCATTGGCGTTGTCGTTGGCGGCGATGGTGCCGGGCAAGCCTGGTCCGATACCGCCTGCCCATACGGGTTCGCTCAAACTCTCCGGCGGCGGCATCGGGATGGGTTTCGACGGTGGGTTTGTAGACCGCGGTCGCGGCAGCGGCAGCGGTCGTGCCAGTAAAAAGCCGAAAGGGCGGGCCAACGAGAAAAAAGAATGTAAAACCTGCAAGAACGGCTCTTCCAAAGGTAAACCGGTTAATCCCGTTTTGGGTATTAAAATTTTGCCGCAGGAAACGGACTTCACCCTTGATTCACTGCTGCCGCTGGTCTGGCGGCGCAGCTATTATTCCGACCAGTACGGCAACGGTTGGCTGGGACAGGGCTGGTCGTTGCCGTTTTCGATGCGTTTGGAACGCACCGCCGACGGTTTCCTCTATATCGACGAACAGGGCAGGGAAATTCAGCTGCCCGATGCCGACGGTTTCGACGACGGAGGGAAAGGGGAAGAAGATGACGGCGTCTTCGCTGTAGGCGCGGACGAGGAAGACGCCGACCCATACGGACTGGCCGGTTGTTGGTTCGACCCTTCGGAACAGATATTCTTCGGCCGCGTTTCAGACGGCCTTTATCAGATAGCCGCCCCCGACGGTTCGGCCAAACTGTATTTCTCCGCAGTGGCGGGGCATTCGCTCTACCCGCTCGTCGCCATCCTCGACCGCAACGGCAACCACACCCGGATTGTCTACGGCGACAACGGGCTGCCGCAAGAAGTGATTGACGCCGCCGGACGGCGGGTGACGCTGAACTTCGTTTCGATACGGCTGGACGAAGCCGCCGATGATTTCGATCCGGCGGCGGAAGACGGAGTGTTCCGCGGCGAAGACGGCAACCTGTACGTCAACCGCCTCGGTGCCGCCTCGTTGGCCGGACGGGAGATGGTGCGTTACCACTACGACGGCCGCGGCGATTTGACCGCGGTATACGGCAGGGGCGGCAAAAAACTGCGCGGCTTCGCCTACCGCAACCACATCATGATCGAACACAGCCAGCCGGAGGGTCTGGTTTCCCGCTACCGTTACGACACATACGACACCGGCGGCAAAGTATTGTGCAACACCACCAATACCGGCGAAGAATGGACCTTCGATTATCGTGAGGACCACACGCTGGTTACCGACGTGCTGGGGCGGTGCGAGACTTTCGGTTTCGACGGCAATTACGAACTGTCTTACTATATAGACGCCGAAGGCAACCGCAGCGATACCGAACGCGACGACGACGGCTGGATTACCGGCCAGACCGATCCGCTGGGGCGGGAGACCCGTTACGGTTACAACCGCTACGGGCAGTTGGAAAGTACCGACTATCCGGACGGCAGCTGCGACGAAATGGAATACCATTCCGAACTCAACCTGCCGGTAGCGTATGTCGAACGGATGGGGCCACCGACGCTCTGCCGTTACGACGGCCGCGGCAATCCGATAGAAATCACCGACCCGGCCGGCGGCATCACCCGCATCAGTTACGGGCGCAACGGCGAACCCGAAAGCATTACCGACCCGTTGGGCAAGACCGTCCGCTACCGTTACAACGAGGCCGGACTGCCTTCTTCCTATACCGACTGTTCCGGCGGCATTACCCGTTTCAGCTATACCGATTTCGGCGACCTGGAAAGCGTGACCGACGCTCTGGGGCAGACCGTCCGCTACCACTACGACGAAGCGGGCAACCATATCCGCACCGACTATCCGGACGGCGGCAGCGAACACTACGAATACGACCGCCTCAACCGACTGACCGGCTACACCGACCCGCTGGGCAACCGCACCGTCTACGAACTGGCGGCGGACGGTCTGCCGCTCAAACGCACCGACGCGCTGGGGCACAGCTTCGGCTACCGCTATGATGCCGCCCGCCGCCTTGCCGTCCTCACCAACGAAAACGGCGAAAGCTACCGTTTGGAATACGACGCGGCCGACAACCTGATACGCGAAAGCGGCTGGGACGGCAGAATCACCGAATACGGCTACGACAAGGCCGGACAGTTGAACGAACAGCGCGAATACGGCGATAACCCCGCCCGCCCGCTGCAAATCCACCGTTTCGAACGCGACATCCTCGGCCGGCTGACCGACAAAATCAGCCGCCGTACCGACCGCAACCGGCATACCGAAGCCTACAGCCGCAGCCGCTACGACTACGACCCCGTTAGCGGACGGCTGAGCAAGGCCCGCAACGGCAGCGGCAGCGTCGAGCTGGAATACGACGCACTGGGTCGGATAACGGGCGAGACCGTCGTCCACAACGGCCGCGAAATCAAAGTCGGCTACCGTTACGACGGCAACGGCAACCGCATCCGTACCGAGCTGCCCGACGGCTCCGTCGTCGACCACCTGTACTACGGCAGCGGCCACCTGCACCGCATCAGCTGCAATGGCGAAACCGTCAGCGACATCGAACGCGACGCGCTGCATCGGGAAACCAGCCGCACCCAGGGACATATCGGCAGCGTATACGAATACGATCCGATAGGCCGTCTGAAACGGCAACAGACCCATGCTCTCGGAGAGGGCGGCAAACAGGACGTGCAGGTCGGCGCGGTCAGCCGCCGCTACGCCTACGACCGAGCGGGCAACCTGATCCGGAGCGAAGACCGGCGCGGCGGCACGCTGGAGTATGTCTACGACAAACTCGGCCGCATCAGGGAGGCGAAACACAGCGGCGGCAGTGTCGAACGGTTTGCCTTTGACCCGGCCGGCAATATCCTGTCGGCCAACCATCCGGCCGCAGCCAAGTCGGGCCGTCTGAAAACCCCGTCCAACCCCAACCTGTACGCCGGCAACCGGCTGAAGGAACACGACGGCACCGAATACACCTACGACGGACTGGGCAACCTGATTTACCGCCAGCTCCCCGACGGTGAAAACCAGTACTTCCAATACGACAGCGAAAACCAGCTCGTCCGCGCCGAAATCAAAAAAGCGGCGGGCAATACCGAAATCTGGGAATACGCCTACGACCCGTTCGGACGCCGCCTCTCCAAAGAGCGCAAAGACAAACTGGCCTGGACCTCGACCGAACCGAAGCGGATCCATTTCGTCTGGGACGGCAGCCGTTTGGCGCAGGAGTACACCTATAAAGGCACTTACACCTATATCTACACCGACCAGGACAGCTACGAACCCTTAGCCCAAATCTTCCACAACAACAAAGACGGGAAGCAGTATCTCGCCTATATCCACACCGACCAGATCGGCATTCCGCGCGAGATGACCGACCAGTTCGGCAATTTGCTGTGGTATGGCGAATATACTGCTTGGGGCCGTCTGAAAAAGGACGAACGGGTTTATCAGAACGCGCACCAGCCGTTCCGGTTGCAGAACCAGTATTACGACCGGGAGACGGGGCTGCATTACAATTTGATGCGCTACTATGAACCTGAAACCGGTAGGTTTGTGAATCAGGACCCGATTGGGTTATGGGGCGGGGAGAATCTGTATCAGTTTGCACCTAATGTTCAAAGATGGACTGATATTTTGGGATTAAAACCTCGTAAACCCACAGGTGTGCCAGGTATTAATGATGGATTTGCTGATTGGTTCAATAATATGTCTCCTGACCAATTTGATACTCTATGGTCAGATAAGAGAACGAGAAGAGCCATTGAATCAAGACTGAGACACCCTCGTGGGATGCATGAATGGCATTTAGTATCAAGGGCTAACGTATTTAAGAGATGGGGAGTAAGCTTTGAAAGTATTAGAGATTTGAGAACGGCAATATCACAAGTACATTTTGTAAATCCAGTAGGTCATCATGGAGGTATTGGTTCAACTAGGGCTCATAATGAATTACTTGACATTATAGATTCTTCTCTTAATTATGGTACATTTAAAAGAAGATTAAACACATGGGCAGATTATAGATTAAAAGGTGGAAGAGCATCTCTTCCTGAAGGATTAAGGCTAGGAGTATGTTAATGAGAAAAAATAAAGTTTCAATATGGTTAGGAAAATTCCAATCAAATGATTTTTTAGAGCGTTATCTAGATATAGATTATTCAGAAGAACATGATGATGATGAATATCTTGCATCTATATTTGCAAGACAATTTAAAATTGAATACTATGATGAAGACTTTCAAGAAGCTTATCTTAGCGATGCATCCCCTATAGGTTGGAAAGAGTTAATTGAACCTATTTCTTATTCTGAAACGTTCATTGATGAAATACCAGATAGATTTGATGATAAAAATTCAGTTATTGCATTATATAATTTTCATTATCAAGGTGATGTAAAAGAGTCAGGTGAAGTTATATTTATTGGTTCATTTGATTATGAATATTAACAAGTAGACTAGATTCAAAGCGAGGAGGTTGGGTTGCTAAACCCAACGGTTTTTCAGGTAGTCTTACTTCATAGGTAGCAAGCCGTAGCCGCATAAAGTTCCAAATTTTCATCAAACTGTATCTGTATGGTACTTTAATTCACAGGTAGGGTGTATGCGTCAAAGTACTCACGCGGTTTTAAACTTTTGAACTGAACTTCCCCCAATCTCGCTTGGTTTTCAGACGGCCTTTGCAGAATAGCCACTTCCAACTGAAACAGGGAAGGGCGGCACAGTCAGCCGCCGCTACGCCTACGACCTGTTCGGTCGCAGGTTGAACAAAGAACGCAAAGATAAACTAGCGTGGACATCCATCCGTTCCTATTTTTATTTTGTTTGGGACAGCAGTGCACCAAAACAAATGGCACAAGAATACACCTATAAAGGCACCTATACCTATCTGTATACCAACAAGGCAGCTATGAACTAAGTGTTGACAGATTAGAAACAGCGTTTCTAGAGCATACTTAATACTAGTAGGCATCGTTATGTTTAATCTGAAATTAGAGAAAGAGATTTTCAGTAATTTTGAAAATCGAAAAAATATAATTACTAATTTAGAAAAACTTCCTAAATCGAGTGAGTTATATTTATCTTTCCTGACTAAATTTAAAGGTATAGAAATTATCCCTGATATAGTTATATATGGATATGAAGATTCATTAAATGAAAATCGATATCTAGAAAAAAATTACTCTGAATGTAGTAGTATATTTTGGATAATTGGTTATTCAGGACAAGGAGATAGTTGGTTTATAAGTAAATCTGATGATTCCATCTTTTTTTATGATCATAATTTGGGAGAATATCAAATAGACTATTTCATGAATTTAGGAATAAATTTTTTAGAATTTCTAAAATTAGCCTTTTTATATCGAGATTTGGAAACATATCTTGATTTAAATGATAATATTGATGAAATAAGCCAAAGAAAATTTAAGGATGCAGTAAATTTGATACATGATGATTTATTTTCTTCTTACCCATACGCATATTTCTAACAAACATTGGAAACATACTCTGGTATTGGACTGTGATAGGGGCCGTCTGAAAAATCAACTTTCAGACGGCCTCTCTAACAGCAGCGCCCACGGCGCCGACAAACGCAGCGCGTCGGCAGGTGCCGCTACGCCTACGACCGAGCGGGCAACCTGATCCGGAGCGAAGACCGGCGCGGCGGCACGCTGGAGTATGTCTACGACAAACTCGGCCGCATCAGGGAGGCGAAACACAGCGGCGGCAGTGTCGAACGGTTTGCCTTTGACCCGGCCGGCAATATCCTGTCGGCCAACCATCCGGCCGCAGCCAAGTCGGGCCGTCTGAAAACCCCGTCCAACCCCAACCTGTACGCCGGCAACCGGCTGAAGGAACACGACGGCACCGAATACACCTACGACGGACTGGGCAACCTGATTTACCGCCAGCTCCCCGACGGTGAAAACCAGTACTTCCAATACGACAGCGAAAACCAGCTCGTCCGCGCCGAAATCAAAAAAGCGGCGGGCAATACCGAAATCTGGGAATACGCCTACGACCCGTTCGGACGCCGCCTCTCCAAAGAGCGCAAAGACAAACTGGCCTGGACCTCGACCGAACCGAAGCGGATCCATTTCGTCTGGGACGGCAGCCGTTTGGCGCAGGAGTACACCTATAAAGGCACTTACACCTATATCTACACCGACCAGGACAGCTACGAACCCTTAGCCCAAATCTTCCACAACAACAAAGACGGGAAGCAGTATCTCGCCTATATCCACACCGACCAGATCGGCATTCCGCGCGAGATGACCGACCAGTTCGGCAATTTGCTGTGGTATGGCGAATATACTGCTTGGGGCCGTCTGAAAAAGGACGAACGGGTTTATCAGAACGCGCACCAGCCGTTCCGGTTGCAAAACCAGTATTACGACAGGGAGACGGGGCTGCATTACAATTTGATGCGCTACTATGAACCTGAGACGGGTAGGTTTATCAGTCAAGACCCGATTGGACTTTTTGGCGGATATAACCTGTATCGGTTTGCGCCGAATGCGCAAGCTTGGGTTGATCCGTTAGGACTAGCTAATTTATTTGATATAGGTACCTATGGAAGTCTTAATAGTAGTGCTCATGTCGGAGATGGCTTACAAGCCCATGAATTAATTAGGCATGAAGCCTTAGTTCAAAGTGGCTATACGACTAAAAATAATCGATTAAGTCAGAATCCAGCTATTGCTTTAGATTTGGATCATCATACAAGAGGACCTGCAAAAGATACTAGGGGTATTGGTGGCACTCATCACCATGAAGCAGAGATTAGGCGTTCTCATTATGGTTTGGGCAGAAATGACATGCACTCTGATTTACATCGAGAAATTGATATTGCTCAAGGAGGATTGAGAAAAACGGGAACTCCTAAAGCTCAAAGAAAACGGTTAAGAAGAGCAGCTAAAAAATTCCTAAGAAAATTGAAGAACCCAGGTAAAAAATGTCCTTAAGTTTTTAGGAGAATTTAAATGAAAAAAAATGGATACGTTAATTTTAACTTTTTAGAAAGCAAACCAAATATAAATAATATATTGGTCGGACTAGATTTAGATTATTCAAATAAAGTAATGGCACCAGATGGCCATGAATTGGCATTGATTGCTTTTATACCGATTGAAAATTTATTAGCTATTGCACCTCAATTTGAAAAAGATTTTCAAGAAAAGGAATATAAAGATAAAGCAATTTACGTTTTTTCTTATTATGATGAAGAAGATTATTTTCTCGACTACATTACTGAAATTGATGATGCTATTCAAGGGTATACAAAAGTTATTGTTGGGGATAAAAATCAGTTTAAGTTTAACTTGGAGAATTTCTATCCAATCAACCCTATTGAAAATTTAGACGAAATGAGTTTTTTGGGTGGGCAGCCCGAATATTTACAACAAGAAGGTTATGATTTTTCAGAAAAATATATTTTCATAGGTCAAATCTTAGGAATGGATTTACCCGAAAAAGTAAATGAAATTTTTTATCTAACCGGGAATGTTGGGTATATTTTTATAAATCGAGATCTATCGGGTGGATTATTTTTTGTGCAAGCGACTTAAACAAATATATATTTAAGTGTATATATAGCAAGCCGTAGCCCGCATAAATTTCCAAATTTATAGGTAGGGTGCGTGCCTCAAAGCACGCACGCGGTTTTTTCAGTTTTCAGACGGCCTCAATATCCCTTTTGAGGCCATCTGAAACATCCGTTCTTTAACAATCCAACCCCATTACCGATTGATGCGTTGGTTGATATAGAGGCCGTCTGAAAGTTAGTTTTTCAGACGGCCTCTATTTAGTTACGGTATCAAAATCCTGTTTGACGACACAGAAGTCGACTTCACCCTTGATTCACTGCTGCCGCTGGTCTGGCGGCGCAGCTATTATTCCG
>ERZ772764.2287-NODE-2287-length-11324-cov-8.311030_pt1 | contig 11324 bp, 10 predicted proteins | sample MGYA00512163_ERZ772764 | MGnify/ENA primary metagenome ERZ772764 (study PRJEB29015, sample SAMEA2737903) | human oral metagenome | biome: human oral; feature: human-associated habitat; material: dental | place: China | collected 2094 ...
TTTCAGTTAGTTCGCGGCCGTCTGGACGCATATTATCCTCGACGATACCGCGGCGCACATCTTTATGCAACGCCAAGGTAAATGCTTCATCGTATTCGTCGCGCACTTCGTCGTACTCCTCAGCATTCAAACCCAACTTTTCGGCCATCGCTTCGTGGAATGCCCAGCGAATCTCATTAACCACCTCGTTGCGCTCTGGATACGGCCGGCGGATTTTCTCGCCCAGCTTGCCGTCAACCCACTCGTCGGCCGTCTGCTGAATTGTTTCATCAGGTAAAACTAATTCATATTCTCGTGCGGCTGGCGCCACTTTGGCTGCCAACTCTCGCTGTAAGGCAATCGCTGACTGCATCATCTGGTGCGCCCAGGCCATCGCATCGACGATTACCTCTTCTGATACTTCCTTGGCGCCGGCCTCCACCATGGTGATGCCGCTCTCGATACCCGCCACCACCAGGTCAAGATCAGACTGCGCACGCTCCTCCGATGTCAAAAAAGCCTTAAATTCGCCATTCACGCGGCCTACCCGCAAACCCGCCACCGGCCCGTCAAACGGCGTCCCAGTCAGCATCAAGGCGCTCGACGCCGCAATCATCGCCACCACATCCGGACGAAAATCCGGATCCATGCTCAGCACTGTCGCCACCACTTGCACTTCCTGGCGGTAGCCCTTTGGAAACAGCGGCCGAATCGGGCGGTCGATTAACCGGCCGATCAGCACCGCCTCATCGCTCGGCCGGCCCTCGCGCTTGATAAACCGCGAGCCAGAAATTTTACCCGCCGCATAAAACCGTTCTTCATAATCAATCGACAGCGGAAAATAATCTAGCTGTACCGGCCGCGAACCTACCTGAGCACTGCCCAAAACCACCGTATCGCCATAGCGCACCAGCACGCTACCCGTCGTCCGAAAACCGACCCGGTTCACCTCCAGTGTCAATGGACGACCACATAGTTCCGTAGTGACCGAAAAAATCTCCTTGCCGCTCGGGTTAATAATACTCATGAAAGAGCTCCTTTCTTCGCGGCAAGTAACAGGGATGAAAAATCGTCTTGGCTAGGCTTGGCAATTCAAAGCCGCGCGCCGCAAATTCTCGTCTCTATCACTTCCGCGTTAACAATAACTGGCTCTATTATAACAAATTTCATGCCAAAATATAAAACTCTCAAACCCTTGAGCCACCAGACAAATCATCCTCCATCAACCATGTTATACTTTATCTATGTCCCTAAAACTGAACGCTACTAAATCCCGCAAATCCAAAAGTCTACTTACTGCCATTATAGCCCTGTCCATGATTTTGGCGGGCGCGTATATGCTGTTTACGATATTAACACCGCTTTTTCAGTCGCAATTTATTGATACAACCAACAACTCTACAACGAAACGCCTGGCGCAAACTCAAACTATCACTGAAAATCGCCTTTATATCCCTAAAATTGATATTAATTTGCCATATTTTGCCGGCCCCGCCAGCGTTATGGAACACGGTGCTTGGTGGCGCAAGCCAGAGAACGGCAACCCGAAAGACGGCGGCAACTTTGTTCTATCCGCACACCGTTTTATTATGGGCATGACACCGCAGCAAACGCTCAGAAAATCACCATTTTATAATATCAACCGGCTGGATATCGGCGATAAAATCATCGTTGATTATAATGGCAAGCGCTACGAGTATCTTATCAGCGAAAAACGCAGCGTTAAACCGGAAACAGTAGAAATCGAGCAACGAACCGCTCAACCGCAACTAACCCTCTATTCCTGTACTTTAGGCGGCGCCAACGACGGTCGCGAAGTAATCATCGCCAAACCAAATGTTAATCATAAATCAAAAACCCCTTCTAACAAAGGGGTTTAAGCAGTCTAGTTTGCTAAATAGGAATTATTTACGCAAACCTAACTTGGCAACAACTGCTTTGTAGCTCTCAAAATCAGTCCGCTCCAAATATTTCAGCAAGCGCTTGCGCTTACCAACCATTTGGACTAAGCCGCGGCGCGCCATGAAGTCGTGCTTATTCGCCTTCAAATGCTCCGTGACCTCTTTGATACGAGCCGTTAAAACCGACACTTGAGCCTGCGGACTACCGACGTCGTTTTTATTGACCTGAGTCAAAGCAATTGCTTTCGCTTTATTATCTTTGCTAATCATAGCCCTGTAATTATACCAAGCCTAACCTGTAAACGCAACCTAGAACACCTGCGCATAATTATATGCAGGATTACCGGAAGTAGGAACGCTGGCAGCAATATGACAATCAGCCTTTATCGTAGCAACTCGAGATGATTCGTCGCTAGTAGGACTATTCAGCGAGGCAAAAACCGCCACGCCAGTTACTGCGCCGCTTCCATCCTTGCACTGATACCAAAGAAAAATATCATCTTTATTAGAAGAATTTTTACTTACGGCATCATCTCTATATCCACGCTGAAGATACTGCGGCGCCAAAGAATCTACGCTATTTGCCTGGTTAAATTTCCCTTGTCCTGACGGCAAGCTATTATTTTTCGTTTCATACAACTGCAGAGCATCGCCCGCTGTCTTCACAACGGAACGAATTTTAGAATCCCTGGCACGTTCGGTCATGCCCGTATAAGAAACTACCGAAATCGTCGCCAGAATAGCAATAACTGTAACGACAACTAATATTTCAACTATCGTAAAACCCTTATGTTTGCCCATAACCTGATAATACCACTTCACGACAGAATTCCAAAATCCGCCAGCACCTTAGCGTTTTTCACATCATAATCAGCGATTTTAATTCGCCGTAAATTCTGGCAGTAAGCGCCAGTTTTTAATTCTTTGCCAATATCCGCCGCTAAGCTGCGTATGTACGTACCGCTGGAGACATGCGTCCGCAACTTCAAGACTGGATAATCATATCCTATCAATTCTAAAGTATAAATAGTTATTATCCGCTTAGGGATATCAACCTCTTTACCTTCCCGCGCCAGCTGGTATGCTCGCCGGCCATTAACTTTTACAGCGCTGAACGCCGGCGGGGTCTGCTCTATTTTACCCGTAAACTTTTTAAGAACTTGTTTAATCTCGCCTTTGTCTGGTTTTTTATCAGATATCCTGGATAGTTCTCCCTCCGGATCGCCAGTTGTTGATTCTATACCAAGGACAATTTCCGTTTCATACCACTTGTCCAACTTCGTAAATTCCATAGCCCGGCGGCACATCTGACCGGTAACTATCATCATTAATCCAGTTGCAAACGGATCTAATGTTCCAGTATGTCCGACTTTTACTTTCTTACCCTCCTGCTTGGACAAGACACGGCGCAAGCGCGCCACTACGCCAAAACTAGTCATACCCGCCGGCTTATCAATCAGCAATATTTCATCCATCAACTACTTCTGACCTGGAATTTGAAACTGCGAAGGATTAAAACTTGTATTTTGCGGCGCAGCAGCAGGTTCAGGTGCTACTGGAGCGGAAGGCATACCGCCGCCCAGCGGCGGAACTGGCGGCAAACCAGCCGGCGTTCCTGTTGGTGCTGGCGGAATTGGCGGCAATGTACTAAAGTCTGGCATTGGCGGCAGAGCCGATGCAGATGAAGCTGGAGGAGCAGCTTCAAGCTCGGCTAGTGTCGGCGTCGCTGATTTGCTTGCGCTCTGCATTGGCCCCTGAGCAGGCTGCACCGGCGAAGCTGCAACCGCAGCTGGAGGAGCAGCAGAAAGCGCAGCATCAACCGCCGCCAAAGCGGATTCGCGGTCGTTAACCGCCGGTGAAGCCGGCGCTGCTGGTTTGCCAGTTAGCTGCGTTGTATCTTTAGCTATCGCATCCATAATTGATTCGTCCGCCGCCGCCGGAGAAGCTGGAGGTGTTTCCGGCGCTCCCATACCAGGCAAAGCAGCCGTCGAAGAATTATTTGCAAACGGATCAATTTTCGGCGGTTCGTCAGATTTGCCCATCGCAGCATTTAACGGCGTATCGCCAAACGACGGCTCATTAGACCCGATATACTCGCCATGTGTCAAAATTGTCTTATTCTGATTATTTTGTAATTCTCTTTCTTTATCCTTAGCTGCTTGTTCAGTAGTTGCATTCAATGTGCCGCCCATCAACGGCGTACTACCTATCGGCTCAGGCGTCGAAGTTTTTACGCTACTCTGCACTGGCGGCAACTTAATCTCTGGAGGTTTTACTGGGGCTGGTTCGTCATCTTTATCATCACTACCAGCAGTTGGATTCGAATCTGTCTGGCTTGACGCGGCAGAATTATTTACCATCTCAATATGGGCTAGCTTAGTTTGCGCCGATTGTGCCGCTTCATGGCGTTTTTCTTGGATAGTCTGATGTGAAACCTCGTCTAAGCTGCCCTCTTTTTCATGGTTAATCGACAATGCGCCGTCAGCTCTAGCCTGTTCGCTTTCCGAGCTCTTTTTATCTGCGCCTGGTTTTTTCCGGTCTTTCGCCTCTTCAATAGCCTGCGGCCGCTCAGCCCTAGCCTCGCTTTCGGCTATCTTCATCGCCACCAGCTGCTGATTGGCGCCAATCGCCATCAGATTTGCGGCAACTGTCATTACCCTAGATGATGTCAAGTTATTACTGAACCTATTCGTCACCGCCACAATACCAGTTAACAATGCCGTAGCTATCTGCTCATCCAGTGCTGCACTTTGCGTTCTCAGATCGTTAATCAGCTCAACCATCATCTCGCTGACACCACTCGCGCTATCTTCATGCCAATCAACCGACCCCAAACCGCTCTTAACGCCGCCCGCCGTCATAGTTACCACAATCGCGTCATGTAAAATTCTACCGTGCGCCGTCAATGCAGCGTCGATACGCTCGCCATTCTCGACATTCAGCGCCACCACCAGCTCAACATTATAGTCGCCCTGCGAAAACTCCAAATCCTTCTCGGAAATCGTCGTGCGGTACGGCGTAATAAAAATCTTTACCGCGTCATCAACCACTTTATACCGCAAATGATCAGCTTTTTCTTTATCCAGCGCAATGATAAAATCGCGCAAACTATTCGCCGTCTGTTCAAACGTCTTATCTGGATTCAAAAACGAAATCGCTGGCGGTACTTCGCCGCTGAACACCGCCGTAGCGTGTTTGCCCAGCTTATTTAAGAAAATCGTCAACGCCAGCGCCGCCGACAGTTCATCAACCGACGGATTAGCGCTAACCGTCACCAAAATATTGGTAACATCCTTGATGCTATCAATTATTCTCTGCTTTGAAGATCCATCAGCCATATTTTTTCCTATTTTTGTTTTTTTATCTAATTACGACTTGCCTCCACTATACCATAAGCATTACCATAAAGTCAATAGTTTTGCCCTCCTCTTTACAATTTTGGCTATTTTCTGTATAATTCCTCCTGATTAGCAATAAAAAATTAGAGATTAAATTAACTTTTAAGGAGTACCATGCCAATCATAAAATCCGCCATAAAGCGCGCCAAACAAACCGTCAAACGCCGCGAACGTAATATCGGCATTAAAAAAGATATTAAAACCGCTGTAAAAGCTTTCCATGCCAGCCCAAGCGCCAAAACGCTGGCCAGCGCTCAAAGCGAGCTTGATACCGCTGTAAAAAAGGGTTTGCTTAAGAAAAATACTGCCGCCCGCCGTAAAAGCGCCTTAAGCAAAATTGCCAAAAACGCCGGTGTAAAGCTGGAAACGGCTAAATAATTGCTTTTAACTTAATCCGCTTAGACTAGTTATGCGTCTTAAGCGCCATACACCTTTTCAATATAGTCGGTGATTTGCTGTGCTGTAACTTTATTTGGGCAGTAGTTTGAGACCGTCTGCTTGTTAAATACAAGCTTCATAGCCTCCCCGTCTGAGGCTAGCAATCTAGCTATTCTAGTTTTATCATCCTGCAGCAGCGACTTTATTTCTTCCAAAGAAACAGTTCCATCGCCGTCAATTCTATTGGGAGATTCCAGCACAATTCTATCATCGGAGCATGGTTGGCTAGAATCGCGATACTCTCCAGATTTCACCGTTACCCATATACGCGTACCAACATCTGGATCATTTTCACACCCTGTTACGTTTTGATCCACCTTAAACTCATATCTATCGTCAGACAGATGCAACATAACGCAGGCACCAGGAAAAAACTCTTGCAAATGATTCGCTTTACCCCTAATGCGTTCAAAAATAGAGATGGCAGCCATACGAGCTAAGCTATCAATTTCGCTTCTTTCTTCATTAGTCAATTCAATAGGTAGCGGCGGCGGTTCTTTATGGTCGTAATTCGCGCGCGGCGGCACGCCATCATTTCCTTCGTCAGTTCCTTTCTGGCAAGCAGCGAGGAGAGCACCAGATAAAACAACAAGTCCAGCTCCTTTCAAAAAATTTCTTCTTGAACACCCTCCAACATCTCCCATTGGCGGCATTCCATCAATTCCTGGCATTGCTTAACTCCTTTTCCTAAGTCTGCTATTTATAGATATATCATAAAATCAACTAGCGACTTCAGTCAAGATTTTTACTCCCCGCAGCAATCTCAATCAGCGTCGCCTCTATCAATAGCCACGGCGAAGCGCTGGTTGTTTTCATTTGTAAATCCGCGTAGAACAACGCTTTGTTTATCACCGCCAACTGGCTGGAATCAATCTTATTAGCGTAAGAAGATAATTTCCGTAAAACATACGGACTAGTTGAAAAATCCGCTGCGACAGATCCAGTATCATTGCCAGACAATACCAAAGCACTCAAATTGACCGTCTGCGACGCTAATAATCCCATCGTTTGGTATGCGCTTTCTGCATCTCCCTCAGCCTCCAAATACGCGATAATTTCATGAATACGGCCAGAATTTCCAGCCAGCGCTGCCGTAAACAGTTCAAAAGCACTTTCCGTTTTCGCCAAAGGCGTTAGTTTATCAAGCAAATCATCGGTAATTTCCCCGGCAAAAGACAATTGTTCAATAAAATTACTCAACCGCAGCTGATCATAACCCAGACGATCAACCAATGTTTCCGCCTGCACCGCACTCAGCGCGTAACCCCGTTTTCTCGCCTCGTCGACGCACCACTTCGCCAGCCGCGGTTTTTGCCGTTCGTTCAGCGGCGTAAATTCGTAAATTTCAGCATTTTCCCGCAGCCATTTGTATGTTTTCGTACGCTTATCCAACTTATTCTCCAGCAAAACCACCTTAGTGCTGCCACTAATAGTGATTTCTGGCAATTCCGCCCACAGCGCGAAGTTATCGCTCAGCCGCGAAATAATTACTGTACGCTCCAGTGCAAACAAAGACTGCCCTTGCATAATATCGCGCAAACTTGCCGCGTCCAGCTGCTCGCCGTCATAGCGCTCCGGTACAGCACCGCCAGCAATCAATGCCGCCAGCTTTTGACGCTTATCAAACTCATTCTCACCGCACAATACACATAACATTTACCAGTAATTATACCGCATATTAATAAAACCCGCCTCGTGATAAGAGACGGGTTTTTGTCTGGCTTTTGATGATTAGGACCGTTTATTACTAGTCAACCAGCTTAAGCAACTCTTGCACGTCGCCATTTTCAGCAATTTTTCTAAGTCTAATATTTTGATTATAAACATACTCAACTTTGTCTGCACCCCCGACATTCTCGTCTCCAAACTCACGATAAATATTACGCGCAAGTACTTTCATCCCATAATCATCCTGCTCATCAGCATTCCTAACTTTTCGGTTTAGTACAGTTAACAGATACAGCTCAGGAGTAATCTCTACCCGCCGTCCAGCAGCCTTAGAAAACTGCGCTTCAAGACTCTCCCTTTCTTCATCTGATAAATAGCCCGGCTCCATCGCCGCAGAAATTTCTCCCTGTAAATATTTAAGTGCAGCAGCCAATTTTTCTTTTCTTTCTCTAACATCGGGGCTCTCGTCTCCTAAGTCCTTTTTATCTTGCAAGTCCTCCTGGAGCCATTCTGTAAAATCAAGCCTCTCTTCAAGGGAAAACGGTTTAACCCCTTCCTGGAATTTTTCTTCTCCCATAAAACTCCAACGTACTTTTCCATGCCTGTACACAAACCCTAGATGTTTACCTTTTAGCATTATCTCATCTTCCTGATCGTCTGAAATACCTTCGGCAACCATTCTCCTGGCTTCAGTTGCCTTTTCCGGGTCGCACAAATAAGCACTCAACCTTTCAGCGACAACCGCCTCCTCCAAGCCATCCGGAACGCGACCCTCCAAAGCATACCACCTGCCATCAGTCCGGTCGCCGATGCCGTCTTCTACAAACCTAGCAGTTAATTTTTGTACAGCCTCGGACACATTGTCCTCTATAGATTTCTCTGGATCATGGACACCTCGCAAAAAACCAACATATTGTCCGTCAATAACCGCACGCTCCAACCTTTCTACCGCCATCTCAACAGCAAACGCGTGCGGATACTTATCTTTATTACGCGCCCGTACAGCCTGTCTGTCGGGATTATAAATCACATCATCATTTATTCTCTCAATTAACTTGGCCTGCTCTTCATGAGATAACGGTTCCTGCGAACTCTTCGCTTCGTGATTGGCTACCTCTACCAGCTGGCTGCTTTCGGATTCGGAATTTGGAACACTAGTACTGGATGGTTTTTCGGCTTTGCTCTTTTTCTTTCTGGCTTCACGGTCTGCCATCACCTTATTCACCGTATCTGAATCAAAAAACTCCCACTTTACATTGCCTTCTGCGTCTATTGAATACACCGGACGCATCGCCGATAAAGTATCTATCATGCGGTCGCCATCCTCGTTGGGGTTATCCACGACATTCTCAATCATGTTCCTTGCTCCGTCAGGATTTCCAATACAAGTTTCATAAAGCTTTTGAGCAAAGAGCACTGTCACCAGACCAGGATAATTTACCGCAGACACCGGATATCGCCTGCCGTCGGAATTTCTACCATCCAAATGTCTTTTCAACTCTTCCGTCCGATAATCTACCGCTCTCTGCAAGTTGTCTTCGGGAGATAGGTCTGGATCAAACGTCTCTTGTAACAGCGGTTCGGTTGATTTTTCATCTCCAAATTGCATAGTAACAACCAGACTATCCAGCATCCGCGCCGCACCCCCAAGCTCCTCGCGACATGGGAACTTTTTTGACCATCCTAGCTTCTGATGCCGATTTGCAGTTTTGTCGCTACCTAGATTATCACTAATACCTCTAAACAGCCTCCTCAGCTCACCATCACCAAGAGGCAACGACGATTCCTGCGAACTCTTCGCTTCGTGATTGGCTGCCGGCTGATTGCTTTCAGGCTGAGGATTCGGAACGCCGGATGGCTTTTCAGCTACTTTATCATGTGTAGTACGGTCTCCCATCATTCCGCGCACTTCATCATTCCCGACAACCCTATATTCAATCTGTTCTTGACCATTTTCGTCTGTAAATACTCTAAACTCTGGACGAAGCGACAGAAAATTATCTACTTCTTCTTCTGTCATACCGTTTTTAATAACCTCTCTCATCCTGTTAGCACACTTTCCATCCTCCGACACAGAGAGAAGACAATTAGCAAGCACAACCACATTCAGGTTTTTAGGAATATCAGACCATACACCTTTCATCGGATACCACTGACCATCAGACTCGCGTTCACTCAAACCGTTCTTAAATTGCGCCGTTAAAGCTACCTCGGCTGCACGCATATTTTCTGCAGGAGATTTCTCTGGATCAAATACTTCTTGCACAGCTCTGATTGCAACAATACCTTCAGACATCATGCTGTCCAGCATCTCCGCAGCAAAACTAACCTGATCTCCATCTACACCGCTCTCACGGCTCAGCAGCTCATCAGTCATTTTAGTAAACAGACTACGCCTCTCAACCTCTGATAAAGACCCCATAGGCAGCTTTGCGCTTTCTGATTCATCCGCCGATGACGCCGACCGAGCCATCAAGTCGTCAGCCCTCATTGCTCCTGCGCCTACGGTACTATGACGATTAGCCGCACCAGACTCGGCGTCTGAACTCAAACCAGACTCCAATAGCTTCCAGCCGCCTTGCGGCAACCTTTTTCGATCTGGTCCGACTACGCTTTCATTGTTTGTCATTTTTTATTTCTACTTTCTCTTAATTAGTTAATATTTAACAATATCCCCCATTATACTCTTTTCATCTTCATTTGTCAAGTTTTGGCGGTTTTTGACAGATTGGACAAATATGAGTGCCACGACCGCCGACTTTTAGCTTGATGATTTCTTGGTCGGGATGGCGGTGGCAAGCCTGGCCTTCGCGGCGAAATACATGAGCAAATGTCAGATAATTCCCTTTCCGCCCCTCGGCATCAACGTAATTCCTATCAGTCGAACCGCCCTGATCAATACTTAACTGCAAAATTTGCCGCAACTCAGTAAATAATGTGTTCAGTTGCTGATCGCTAACGTTTTTTACCCGCGTTTGTGGATGAAGATGCGCCGCCCACAACGCCTCGTCAGCATAAATATTACCAACCCCGGCGATCACTGTCTGGTCAAGAAAAGCTGGCTTGATCATTGAATTTTGGCGGCGACGAATCCGCTGGATGAAATCCTCGGCGCGTGTATTGGGATCAAGCGGTTCCGGCCCAACTTTTTGCATGAACGGCAGGTTTTTCACTTCATCAGTTGGCAGCAATTTTACCCAGCCAAATTTGCGCTGATCATTGAAAAACAGCCGCGACCCGTCCACAAAATTAATCTGCACCCGCGTCGACCGATCCGGCAGCTCGCCAATTAAGCTATCGTTCGGATGGCCGCCAGCGAAGTCGTCGATCTCGCGAGCGGTATCCGCAGAAAAATCTTGGGCAACTTTACGTGGGCCCCGAGATTTTTTTGGGGATACCCGAGCGCTATGACGAGAGTTTTGGCGAAAAACTAGCTGCCCCGTCATCTTCAAATGTACCACCAGCGAATAATGCGTATCCAGATCAATCATCAGCACCTTTGCCCGCCGCCGCACCGCCGTCACGCGCGCGCCATACAAAAATTGTTCGACATCAGCCGGCGCATTCGGAAAGCTTTTTGGCGAGTCAAACACTGACACCCGCGCCACCGCTCGGCCCGGCAGCAGCTCCGCCAAACCGCGGCGGACTGTCTCAACTTCGGGAAGTTCTGGCATCTATGCCTCCAACAGAGCGTTCAAACGCTTAATAAGCAGCTCATTATCGGTGTACTGCAACGCCATCATTCCCGCTACCTCGGCTCCTTCGCAATTTTCGACACGATCGTCGACCATCACGCATTCGCTAGCTGCGACACCTAAGCGGTCAGCTGTCAGCGTGAAAATTTCTGGGTTTGGTTTGGCCAAGCTTTCCTCGTACGACAACACGCGCACATCAAACATTTTTTCTAATTCGCCTGGCGCAAATAGATATTCCAGCGTAC
>ERZ772764.2294-NODE-2294-length-11294-cov-3.134265_pt1 | contig 11294 bp, 13 predicted proteins | sample MGYA00512163_ERZ772764 | MGnify/ENA primary metagenome ERZ772764 (study PRJEB29015, sample SAMEA2737903) | human oral metagenome | biome: human oral; feature: human-associated habitat; material: dental | place: China | collected 2094 ...
TTTTTTACAAAGAGTTTATAATAAATTATTTTTCTTTTACCCAAGAACCTACCGAGTTAAATATATTATAAAAATAAATTAAAGTCAATGATAAATCTAAAAGAAATATGTTAAATAAATATTCAAATTTCAATAAAAAACAACTTTTACGGCAATATTTCACTTTATATCCTTTATATTAAAATTTTTTATGTTACAAGATATATTATTTATTTTTTAAATCTGCTTAACATATGAGAAATAACTAATAATGGATGATGAAATAACATTCTAGGTCCTGAAAATTTCATAATTTGTTTTATTTTTTCTTTCATTTTAGGACTATAGCAAGGAGCTTTACAATTTGAACAAAAAATTTTAGTTTCCATAAATTGACAATTATCAATTCTTTTTAAAGAATAATTTAAAACCTCCCTACATTCATCACATAATTTATCATTTTTGTGATTTTTCTTACAATACAATTTCACCATTTCAGTTATTACTTTTTTCTCTCTATCTCTTTTCTTTTCAATATTATTCTTCATAACTTATTCTTTAAATTCTATAATTTGCTTTTCAACATCTACTTTTACATCTACTCCAAAAGGAATAATACATCTTGGAGTGCTATGCCCAATATTGATATTATATACAATGGACAAATTTTTATTTCTTATTTCATCAAGAAGAATTTGTTTATATTCATCATAATATTCTTCATTTTGTGGTTTTCCGACAATCAAACCTGAAATAACATCAAATATTCCATATTCTTGAAGTTTAAGAATCATCTTTCTAAATAGCTCAGGTTTAGGTCTTTCTTCACTTGTTTCAAGAAGCAAGATTTTATTTTCCCACTCATTTAAACTTGGAAATAAATTATATTTTTGACAAAGATATACTGTATCTTCATATCTTGAATTATCAAAAATATCAAATATCGTTTCAAGACAGCCACCCAATATTTGACCTTCAAATTTTGCATTTCCTCTTAATAATTCAAATCCACTATTATGATGTTCTTTCATAGAAATTCCTATAGCTTTTTCACTAAAGTCTTCTCTCTCATTATACCAAACATCGCTTGGATATATTTCTTTAATTTTTCCGGTATTAATCAATTCTTCAAAGAAACACTTTGAATATGGTAGCATTTCATTTGACAATTCACAAACATCGGGTAAAAATGCCTGTCCATAAAATGTTTTTATCCCTACTTTGTTAAGCATAAAATGATTCATTGTAGTATCGGAAAAACCTAAAAATATTTTCTGCTTTACTGCCATTTTTAATTCATTATTTTCAAACAAATAAGGCAATAATCTATAAGTATCATCTCCACCTATCGCACATAATATCATATCTATTGAATCATCTTTAAAAGCTTTTATTAAATCTTTCGCCCTTGCTTCCGGGCTATTTTTTATAAATTCAATTCCCTTTTTAGAGTTAGGTAAAAATTCAACTTCAATTCCATATTCTTTTAGCCTTTCAATTCCAATTTTAACTTCATGAGCAACAAAGTCTTCTCCCAACACTCCGCTAGATAAACTTACTATTCCTATTTTTTTTACTTTCATATATTCCTCCATAGAAAAAATCAGCTAAAGAACCGACCAAATGGTCGGTTATAAAGCCGATTATTTTAAATTTATTCTATTTACACTTTTTTCAATTAAGTTTACGATATAATATCCCTTTGTATCTCCCTGTCTTGGCATAGTAGTACTACCTGGGTTTAAAACTGTTATTCCATCAACTTTTTCTCTTAAATGAACATGAGTATGCCCAAAAAGAGCATAATCTGCCCCTAATTCTTTAGCTTTCTCAACTATTTTATCAATTCCATTGTTAACATTATAATTGTGTCCATGCGTCAAAAAGAATTTTTTTCTTCTAATCTCTAAAACTAAATCTTCCGGAGTGTCTTTGGAATTTTCATCACAATTTCCAGCAACCACATAAACTTCCATACCTGTTATCTGTTCTATTTTTCTTGCATCTTCTACATTATCTCCAAGATGAAGAACAACATCCACCTTATTTCTTTGCAAACTGTATGCAACAGGAAGTACAATTCCATGAGTATCACTAACAACCGCTACTATCATATCTATCACCTAAAATATTTTTTAAATCTTCTAATGCTCTTTTTCTATGACTAAATTTATTTTTTTCCTCTGAACTGATTTCAGCCAAAGTCTTTTCCATATTTTCAGGAATAAAAATCTTGTCATATCCAAAGCCATTTTCTCCTCTTTCGACTTCCGAAATAGTTCCTTTTAAAATTCCCTTTGCTATAAATTCTTTTCCATTTTCATCAACAAAGACAATTACAGTTTTAAAATATGCACTTCTATCGGACTTCCCTTCAAGATTTTTTAAAAGTTTCTCTCTATTTGCTTCACTATTCCCATGTTCTCCTGCATATCTTGCAGATAGCACTCCAGGTTCTCCATTTAAAGCATTTACAAAAAGTCCTGTATCATCAGCTAAAACAGCAAAAGAACAATATTCTCTTAGCTTTTCAGCTTTTAGCTTTGAATTTTCCTCAAGTGTATCATAGATTTCTTCAAATTCTTCAGTTACACCCAATTCGCTTTTAGTTACTATTTCAAAATCATATTTACTTAAAATTGCAAGCATTTCCTTGACTTTATTTTTGTTATCCGTAGATAGTGCTACCTTTTTCATTAAACTAACCTTTCTAAAATCAATTCATTGAATTTTTGTGGATTACCCTTGCCTTTTGAAGCCTTCATACATTGTCCCATCAAAAATCCCAATGCTCTGTCTTTTCCATTTTTATAGTCTTCAATTGAAGATGGATTATTCTTTAGAACTTCTTCAACTATTTCAATCAATGCGCTGTCATCTGAAATTTGAATTAATCCTCTTTCTTCAACAACTTTTAGCGGATCAAAATCTCCTTCTTCAAATAATTCTCTAAGGAGTTTTTTTCCTACATTTGCATTTATCTTATTTTCTTTAACCAATTTTAAAAGACTTGCAAAAGATTCAATATTTAAAGGAATTTCTTCAAATTCAATTTCCAAATCTTTAACTCTTCTTAAAACATCGGAAAGCAACCAGTTTGAAACAAGAGTTGCATCATCAACCTTTTTAACTACTCTTTCAAAATATTCAGATAAATATTTATTTTGAGTTAATACATTTGCATCATATTCTGAAAGTTTGTATTCATTTAAAAATCTATTTTTCTTATTCTTTGGAAGCTCCGGCATTTTTTCATTAATGGCTTCAACAAAGTCTTTTTCAAGTTTGATATATGGAATATTAGGCTCAACACTAAATCTATAATCATTTCCCTCTTCTTTATGACGCATAATTATAGTTTCAAGCTTTGATTCATCCCAACGTCTTGTCTCTTTTTCTCCGACAATTTTGTTTTTAACATTTTCTATATGTCTTTTTTGTTCATATTCCATAGCACGAAGTGCAGCCTTAAATGAATTTAGATTTTTAATTTCAGTAATTTTTGTCTTAAATCCACTTTCTTCATCAACTACATTTAAGTTTACATCACAACGAAGTGAGCCTTCTTCCATTTTAACATCTGAAATTCCAAGATATTTTATAGTTTCTTTCAAATTTGTCAAAAAAGCAATAGCCTCTTCAGGACTGTTCATATCAGGCTCAGATACAATTTCAATTAATGGAACTCCCGCTCTGTTATAGTCCATTAGAGTATGTCCATTTTCATTATGAATTGACTTTCCTGTATCTTCTTCAATATGAATTCTTTGTAATCTAAGTTTCTTCACTCCATTTTCAGTTTCAATTTCTATATATCCATTTTTACAGATAGGAGTTCTCTCTTGAGTTATTTGATAACCCTTAACTAAATCAGGATAAAAATATTTTTTTCTATCCATTTTCATATCCATAGAAATTTCACAATTAAAAGCATTCCCTGCCATTATTGCATATTCAATCGCTCTTTTATTTATTCTTGGAAGAGTTCCCGGATGACCTAAACAAATAGGACAAACATTAGTATTTGGAGGACAACCATATTCATTTTTACAACCACAGAACATTTTTGTATCAGTTTGTAACTCAACGTGAATTTCAAGTCCTATTATTGTTTTTAAACTCATATTAAAGCCCCCTTTCAAAATTCATTGCAAGATTTAATAATCTTTCATCATCAAATCTCTTACCTATAAATTGAACACTTCCACCAATTTTTTTAAGATTTAAAGGAATGGAAATAGCAGGAAGCCCGGCAAAATTTACAGGCACATTAAAAGTATCTCCGGCATAAGATTTTAAAGCATTGTCCTTTTCAGCACCAATCTTCCCTGGCAAACAAGTTGTAGTAGGAGTTAAAATAAAATCATATTCTGAAAGTACTTTATTTACTTCTTTACTTATCAAATCTCTAACTTCTAAGCCTTTTTTATAAAGAACTTGATTGTTTGAGCTTGCAAGATAGAAAGTTCCCATTGCAATTCTTCTTTGAACTTCTTCTCCAAAACCTTCACTTCTAGTATTTGTAAAAAGTTCTCTTGTTGAGTCGTAATTTTCAGTTCTATATCCATATCTGATACCGTCAAATCTTGACATATTACTTGAAACTTCAGAACTCATAATAACATTATACACATTTGTAGAATGCTTAATATATTTAAAATCTACTTCTTCAATTATAACTCCTTGATTTTTTAAATTTTCAATCGCCTTTTTATAATCTTTTAAAATAATTTCATCAATTTCATAGCTTTCAATATTAGAAACTGTTGCAATTTTAATACCTTTTAAAGTAAAATCTTTATCTTCCTTAATATCTACTGCATCTCTCATTGTAACTGCATCCATTTTATCCAACCCGCCAATTGTATTTAAAACAGGCAAAATTGATTTAACGTCATTTGATAAAATTCCTACTTGATCTAAACTACTTGCCATAGAAACAACTCCATATCTTGAAATCATTCCATAAGTAGGTTTATATCCTACACAAGCACAAAAAGATGCAGGATTTCTAACAGAACCACCTGTATCTGATCCTAAACTAATCATAGCTAAATCTGCACTTACACTACTTGCAGAGCCTGAAGATGAACCACCAGGAATTAAACTTTCGTCAAGCGGATTTTTTGTTGCTCCAAAATAAGACGTCTCACCTGAACCACCCATTGCAAATTCATCCATATTAACTTTTCCTAGAATAACAGCGTCTTCTTTCAAAAGTCTATCAATAATTGTAGCATTAAAAATCGGATTATAATTTTCCAAAATTTTTGAACCACAAGTACTCTTATATCCTTTAACTAAAATATTATCCTTAATAGAAACTGAAACTCCAAAAAGAGAGCCCAATTTTTCTTTGTTTTTTAATTTGTTATTTAAAAATTCAACTCTTTCCATAATTTTTTCTTTAGAAAAGTCAAGAAAAATATTCAAATCTTTTTTATCTTCAATTCTCTTTATAACATCAGTATAAAATGAAATCAAATCCACCTTACCACTGATAAAATCTTCTCTTATACTTAAAATATCCATTATTTCACAACCCTTTGCAATCTAAAATATCCATACTCTTTGTCACTTGCATTCAAAAGTGCATCTTCCCTTGAAATACTTTCTTCAACAACATCTTCTCTCAAAGGACTGTTATGTTCAACAACAATTTCTAGAGCTTCACAATCTGAAGTATCAAGTTCCATAATTTCATTGGCAAAAACTAGAACATCATCGAACTTTTTAGCAATAATATCAAGTTCTTCTTCTTTTACATTCAAGTTTGCAAGATAATAAATTTTCTTTACTTCTTCCTTACTAACCATAAAAATCTCCTATCTGAAATATTAATTATCATGTATTATTTTAACATATTTTGACTAAAAAAACAAAAGAGGCTGTAACGAAACAACCTCTATTTTTCATCTAAATATTATCCTTAATCTTTCCTTTTATCCTATTTAATTTCTTAATCTTTTTAAATTTTGTCTCCTTAACTTTAGGCTCATCATTTTTTTGACTCATTTTCTTATATTCAGTTTTAAAATAATTCAAAATGGATTCAAAACTTTTATTTAAAACTTCATTATCTGATAAATTTAAGTCCTCTAATGCACGATCAATTAAATTTTCATGGAATTCATCATGTATTTTCAAAACTTCTTTAGCCTTATCTGTTATTTCAACTCTAACAACTCTTCTATCATCTTTATCAACATATTTTGTTAAATATCCCTTTTTTATAAGTCTGCTGGCATTAACCGAAAGAGTTCCCTTTGTAACCAACATAGCATCTGCAATATTACCTATTGTGTTATTTTTAATCTTTGAAACATTTTCAAGCAAATGGACTTCATACATTGTCAAAGGTACACCTTTTTCTTTCATATATTTTTCTTGTATATATAATATAAAATTAAACAAATCTACTAATAATTCATTTAACGTTTGTCTTGTGTTACTTTCAGCCATTTTTACCCTCCTAACTTATATTAAAAGTATATAACAGTATTTTACTTTAGTCAATATAGAAAATCAATATAGTTGTTTTTTTCTAAAATTTATGTATAATTAATATATGAAAAATTTACAAAACAACTTAAATATACAAGAAATTCAAAAAAATCTAAAGTATAAACATAATATTGAAATTTTTGATAGTATTGATTCAACAAATAAGTATTTAAAATCAAAGATAAACGAAAAAAATTATGGTACCATTGTAATAAGTAATGAACAGACTAATGGTTACGGAAAAAATGATAGGCAATTTATATCTAATAAAGATACTGGAATATATATGTCTATTTTAATTAATCCGAATTGTTTAATTGAAGAATCTTTAAAAATAACAATTTTAACCAGTGTTGCTGTTCTTTCAGCAATAAAATCCGTCTATAATTTAGATGTAAAACTAAAATGGGTCAACGATATAATTTTAAATGATTTAAAAGTTGGAGGAATTCTTTGTGAAAGTCAAATAAACCTAAGTACCAACATAATTGATAATATGATTGTTGGAATAGGAATAAATGTAAAAGAATTTGAATTTCCTACAAGTTTAAAAAATATCGCAACATCTATTGAAAATAATACAAATATTAAAGTTTCAAGAAATGCATTAATTTCAGAAATAATAAACTTTTTTGATTTATATTTTATAGAAAAAGCAAATTATATCGATCTTTATAAAGAAAATTCCTATGTTCTTGGAAAAGATATTAAAGTAATTCAAAATGATAAACAATTCTATGCAAAGGCAATAGATATTGACGATAATGGCTCTTTAATAGTTCAAGAACAAGAAAAAATCATCAAATTAATCAGTTCTGATATAAGTATAAGATAACTTATACTTATATCAGTTTTTTAATTTCCAACCGAACAGATTATTTCTCCACTACAAACAACTTTATTTTCAACCATTGCACAAACTTCTGCAATATAAATATTTGCTTTGTTATTCACAAGTTTTACTTTTAAAGTCAGTACATCTCCAGGTAAAACCATTTGTTTAAATCTCATTTTATTAATCCCTGCAAAATAACCAATTTTATTTTTGTTTTCTTCTTTACTAAGCAATAAAACACAGCCGGTTTGTGCCAAAGCTTCGACAATTAAAACACCCGGCATAACATGTTTATTTGGAAAATGTCCCATAAATTGCATTTCATTTGCGCTGACACATTTTGTCCCAACTATTTCTGTCTTTTCTTCATTTATATAGTCAATTCTATCTACTAGTAAAAACGGATATCTATGTGGTATTATTTCTTGAATTTCATTTGAATTATAAACCATATTAATCCTCCCATTTCTTTAAAATTATACTCGCATTATGTCCACCAAAACCCAAAGAATTACTCATTGCATATTTTATATTTTTTTCTAATCCTTTATTTTTTACGATATTCAGATCACATTCTTCATCAATTTCATTTGTATTCAATGTTGCAGGAATATAAGAATTTTTTAATGCTAAAGTTGTGATTAATGCTTCAACAGCACCACTTGCACCAAGCAAATGTCCTGTAGCTGATTTTGTAGAACTAACTAATACATCTTTATAATTTTCTCCAAAAGCATATTTTATTGCTAAAGTTTCTGACTTATCATTTAAAGGTGTACTAGTACCATGAGCATTAATATATTCTATATCTTTTGGATTCAATCCCGCATCATTAATCGCATTTAGCATCGCTTTTCCTGCTCCACTTCCATCACTTAAAGGAGCTGTTATATGATTAGCATCACAAGAGTTTCCATATCCTACAACTTCAGCATAAATTTTAGCATTACGTTTTAGGGCATGTTCTAACTCTTCAAGAACTAGTACTGCACTTCCTTCTCCCATTACAAATCCATTTCTTTCTTTATCAAAAGGAATACTCGCTCTATTTTTATCAGCACTTTCACTTAAAGCTCTCATACTGGCAAATCCAGCTACAGCAAGCGGAGTAATTGAAGCTTCACTTCCTCCGGCGACAACAATATCTAAATATCCATCTCTAATTTTCAAAAATCCCTCACCTATTGCATTTGTAGCAGCTGCACAAGCCGTAACAACACTACTACAATATCCTCTCGCATCTAAATCTATCGCAACTGTTCCTGCTGCAATATTAATCAACGCCATAGGAATAAAATACGGAGAAACTCTACTAGGCCCTTTTTCATTCAATACATTTTCACAATTTGAAATAGTTTCTATTCCACCTATTCCACTTGCTAAAATTACTCCCATTCTATCTCTATCAAAATCTTGAAGATTTGAATCTTCAAAGGCTTGTTTAGTAGCAATCCTTGCGAATTTTACAAAACGATCATTAAATTTTAAATCACGTTTATTATAATACTTTTCAAAATCTAAATCTTTAACTTCTGCTGCAAGTTTTACCTTATGTTCACTTGTATCAAATAATGAAATTTCATCAATTCCACATTTTCCATTTTCTATAGAACTCCAAAGTTCTTTCTTATCATTTCCGATTGGCGAAACAACTCCCAATCCACTTATAACAACTCTTCTTTTCATATCACACCTACATTATCATTCCACCGTCAACATTGATTACTTGACCAGTTATATATTTTGATTCATCACTAACTAAAAATTTAACTAAATTTGCTACATCTTCAGGGCTTCCCATCTTATTCATAGGAATTGATTTTAATATTCCCTCTTTTACATTTTCTGAAAGTTTATCTGTCATTTCTGTTTCTATAAAACCTGGAGCTATTGCATTACATCTTACATTTAGTGAAACTAATTCTCTTGCAACAGATTTTGTAATTCCTAAAATTCCAGCTTTACTTGCTGCATAATTAACTTGTCCAATATTTCCGGAAAGTCCAACTACACTTGAAATATTTACAATAACACCAGATTTTTGTTTCATCATAATTCTTGAAACATTTTTTATACAATTAAAACAGCCCTTTAAATTTACATCTATTACTTTGTCAAAATCTTCTTCACTCATTCTTAAAATCAATGTATCTCTTGTAATTCCGGAATTATTAACTAAAACATCGACTCTTCCCATTTCTTTTACAACTTCTTTAAACATAATTTCAACTTCTTCAAATTTTGAAATATTACATTTATATAACATAACTTTAACATTATATTCTTCACAAACTTTTTTTACTTCTAATGCTTTTTCATAATCGGAATGATAGTTGATAACTACATCATATCCTTCTTCGGCAAGTTTGATTGAAATAGCTCTGCCTATTCCTCCACTTCCTCCTGTAATCAATGCAACTTTATTCATGTAATAACTCAACCACCTTTCTTATAGACTCAAGACTTTCTACCGGATAAATATTTACATCCGGATTAATTTGTTTAACCAATCCACTCAAAACTTTTCCAGGTCCTATTTCAACAAAAGTATCAACGCCATTTTCAATCATAAACTCAACACTTTGCATAAATTTTACACTTGATTTTATCTGATTTTTCAAAAGTATTTTAATATCCTCATTAGAAGTCTTCCCAATAGTATTAAAAACTATTTTTTTATTTGGTTCTTTAAATTCAACTTCTTTTAATACAGAAAATAATTCATCACTAGCATTTTTTAAATAACTTGAATGAAAAGCCCCACTTACATTTAATTTTTTTGACTTATATCCCAAATCTTTTAATTTCAAAATAGCTTCATCAATACCATTCATACTTCCTGTAATTACAATCTGTTTAGGACTATTATAATTTGCTATCTCTACATTTTCTATATCTTTAATTGCATCTTCAATTATTTTTGCCTCACAATTAAAAATTGCAGCCATTCCCGTGTTTTTAGGCACAGCATTCGACATAATCTCACTACGTTTTCTAACAAGTTCTAAAACATCTTCTACAGAAATTACTTCACTATATGCCGAAGCTGTATATTCTCCTAAACTCAAACCTGCCACATATTCACAGTCTATCCCATAGCTATTTAAAACTTTTGCTATTCCTAAGGAAACTGCCACTATACAAGGTTGGGCATTTAAAGTATTATTTAAGTCTTCTGCAGGACCTTCAAAACAAATCTTTTGTAGATTTGAAGGCAAATATTCAAATACTTCTTTAAATACCGAACTATCAGACAATTCTTGTCCCATTCCTACATATTGAGCACCTTGACCGGCAAATAAAAATGCTATCTTCATGTAATCACCTCAATTCATTATTTGCTTCAGAAACCAATTCTGAAATTAATTCTTTAACAGTTGTTATTTTATCTATTCTATAAGCATTAGTTCCTGAAAATACTAATCCATTTTCCACATCTCCTTTTACTGCTCTTATTAAAGCATCAGTTATACAATAAACTGTGTTTTTAGGATTACATGGTAAAATACAATCAACACAATATTTTACTGGAATTCTTCCATCTTTATCCAATCTTTCTGTAAATTTATTTCTTATAGCCCTCCCGGGAAACCCCGCTGGACTTTTAACTATAATGATGTCTTCTCTTTTAGCTTTTACGAACATCTCTTTATATTTTTCGTGAGCATCACATTCTTCTGTCGCAATAAATCTAGTTCCTATTTGAACTCCACTCGCTCCCTGTTTCACATATTTTGCAATATCCCTTCCTGTAAAAATTCCACCAGCTACAAAAATTGGAATTTTTTGATTATATTTTTCTTCATAATCAACAACTAATTTCAAGCATTGTCCCAAAATTTCATCTATACTTTCACAAGTATCATTTAAAACATCATCTTTTTTAAATCCTAGATGTCCTCCAGCTTCACTTCCCTCAATTACAACAAAATCGGGGATTTTATTGTGATGTTGATCCCATCTTCTAAGAATAAGA
>ERZ772764.2303-NODE-2303-length-11273-cov-3.065876_pt1 | contig 11273 bp, 7 predicted proteins | sample MGYA00512163_ERZ772764 | MGnify/ENA primary metagenome ERZ772764 (study PRJEB29015, sample SAMEA2737903) | human oral metagenome | biome: human oral; feature: human-associated habitat; material: dental | place: China | collected 2094 ...
TGATATTTATTTACTGCACAAAGGTACAAAATAAAAATCGATTATCGGGATATTCTTCGTATGGAATATCTCTTTGTATATGCTATGAAAACAGAATACTATCTAATATAGAAAAGTATGATTTGGATAATAAGAATAAATTTATAATTTTGTGCACTAATTTATACTTGTAATCAACCCTTTTTTACTATGAATGTTGACATAAATCTTGTATTAGAAAAATATTTTACCGAAATCTTATTCAAGAAAGGGGAGTTTTTGCTCATAGCAGGCGAGTTGGAGGAGTGTATTTATTATCTGCATACAGGTGTGGTACGACTGTTTTATGCTGATAATATGGTAGATACCGAAATCACATTAGATTTTTTCTTTGGGGGCGACTTCTTTTGCGGATACGAATCTTTCAAAAATCTAACACCATCGAAAATAAATATACAAGCAATTGAAAAAGTCAAGGCTTATCGAATACATCGAGAAAAGTTTTACGATTTACTTAATAGCGATAATAATATAAAGGATTTAACTATCGCAATGTTGGATAATATTTTGATTGGAAAAATAAATAAAGATATAATGCAACAATCTCTATCGTACGAAAAAAGATATTTGTATATATTAGAAAACGAACCTAGAATAATACAGTCGGTACCACTCAAACACATAGCATCGTATATCGGTATTGCACAGCAATCTCTAAGTCGTATCAGAAGACGTGTTTTTTAACTTAGGTTCATTGTTTGATATTTTCACTTATTATTATACCATTGTATAACAACTCAAAACTATTAAGGATGGCCACCAACAAAAATGCCCAACTGCGCTATAAGATATTAGATGAGTGTTTTGCAAACAGATATAAAACCTTTGGTATACAAGAGCTTATAGAAGTTTGCTCTGAAAGGTTTTCTGAATATTATGGAGAGAAAATTCAAATCTCTCGCAGGACGATTTATGAGGATATTCGCTTTATGGAAAGTGCCGTTGGTTTCGATGCTCCCATAGCCCATCTTAAGGAAGGGAAAAATGTATATTTCCGCTACGAGGATCCTCATTTCTCTATTCTTAAAAAAGAATTGAGCACCCCAGAAAAAGAAGTGATTACCAATGCGCTTTCTATTTTAGCACGTATCAAAAAGCTCCAAGGCTTCGAAGGTATAGAAGAGGTAGTCACCAAGATACAGGCGGTATTAGACATAGACTACCAAGAACAAATTATAGATTTCCAAGACAACGAATACCTCCAAGGCACCGAATACCTCAACGCCCTATACCACTATATACTCAATAGACAGTCTATTAAGCTCTCCTATAAGCCCTTTACTGAGGCTCTCAGGGAGTTATCCCTTTCTCCCTATTACCTCAAGCAGTATAACAACCGCTGGTTTCTCTTAGGCTACAATGTCGTTACCGATAGATTAGAGACTTTTGCCTTGGACAGAATCCAAAAATTACAAGCCAGCAAACACCCTTATCAGGAAAATACCATAGATTTCGAAGAATATTTTGAAGATATCATCGGAATTACTAACTTTGCAGACCGAGAGGTACAGACAGTTGAGCTTGTCTTAAGTCCTGAGATTATCCCCTATATAGTCACTAAGCCCCTGCATAGTTCCCAACGACTCAAGGGAAATAAAGTAAGCCTAAAGGTCAAGCTCAACTACGAATTGGAGACCCTTATCCTTTCCTATGGGGAAAAAATAACCGTTTTATCCCCTACAGAACTTAGGGAGCGTATCCAAAATAGATTGCAAAATGCACTAAATCAGTATGGTACAACAAAATAAAAAAATAATTGTTCGTGTGCAGATACCCTGCACACAAGGGTTATACCTTTGCACCGTTCAAGAAAACGTTCTTTAAAACACCTGTGAGTATATTGATTTCTTTGATTGCTGGAGGCTTGATTTATCCCTTTAGGATGATTTAAGTTTCAGATCGGCAATTGGCTTAGGACTTTTCCTAAGTATAATGTTACCAGTGAATCAAGATAAATATAGCTATATTATATTGATATAACATATATTGTTATTTTCAATATCAATATATGTTATATCGACTTTCAATCGTAATTTATATTGATATTTTTAATATCAATTTTCTTGATTTCATAAGAACCTTCTCAGGTATATTATATTAATACAAGTAGAATAGAAATACAGGTGTTTTTTAGAACTATTTTAAAACTATATATAATGAAAACCCTTACTACAGAACAAATTAGTTATATACAAACTACATTTTCTTCCTTAAAGCGTAAGAAGGATTTCTTGGATTTACTCAATGCAGTAAAGAAGTTTATGGAAGGGGAGAATGCAACGCTTTTTTCTTTGTCTTTCTTTACCCAATATGTCAATCCTAAGTTCTGTGAGTATGATAGGTATTATGTCTTTAAGATCAAGAAGAAATCAGGAGGAGAACGTACCATTATGGCTCCTTATGACACATTTGGAAAACTTCTACAATATTTTAATGTTGTATTACAAGCTCTTTTTACTCCTCATACTAATGCTACAGGTTTTGTACCAGGCAAGTCTATTGCCACAGGGGCAAAAATGCATACCAATAAGAACTATGTATATAACATAGACCTGAAAGACTTCTTTCATTCTTTTGAGCGAAAGAGAGTTAAATGGATATTTACCCAAGTTCCTTTTAACCTATCAGAGCCTTTGGCTTTCCTTTTAGCCTCCCTTTGTACCCACCCTATAGAGATAGAGGGACATACTCGTATTATACTCCCCCAAGGAGCACCGACCTCACCTACCTTGACCAATATCCTTTGCTACGGCTTAGATAAAAAGCTTAGCGGCTTGGCCAAGCGTTTTGGAGCCACCTATTCCCGCTATGCGGACGATATTACTTTTTCTTCTAACAAAAGTATCTTTAAAAAAGAAGCTTTCCTAAGTGAGTTACAACGTATCATCACCTCACAAGGGCTGACGATTAATGAAAAGAAAACTCGCCTACAAGAAAAGGGATACCGCCAAGAAGTAACTGGCCTTATAGTAAATGAAAAGGTCAATACCTATCGCCGTTATGTAAAGCAACTTCGTATGTGGTTGCATTATATAGAAACCTATGGATATAAGAAGGCAGAGACCCTTTTCAAAAAGGACTATGTCAAGGACAAAGGGTATATAAAAGAGGCATCTTCTATGAAATTGGTGCTTGAAGGTAAACTTCTTTACCTCAAAATGGTAAAAGGAGAACAAGACCCTACCTACCTAAAGCTACAAGACCGCTTTAATAAAGCTTGTGGTTTGGATGCCGAAAAATTATTACAGGTATGGGAGAGAGAGGGAATTGAAAAAGCGGAACAAGTGTATAGGGAAATGGGAATACAGAACCTTAAAATATGTTTAGGAGTTACAGAGGAAAAAGCAGCAAATACCATAGCTATTTTAGAACAATATGGAGTGAAAAATAGCTTGCTTAACATTCGTATATCTCGTAATCGTATAGGAAAGTTACTCTCTCCTTCTGAAATGATAGAAGTTTTTGATAAGAAAGACCCTAAAGAAATTATGGAGAGTATGAAAGGTAGGATTATAAAATAATTTTTGACTATGGATAAGAATAAATATGCTTTCGCCCAAGAGCTTCTTAGGAGTTATAAGCTAACTCCTAAGCAAAAGGAGCGAGTCTTGGCACTGATTGCTCGTGAACGTAATGAGGATATAGTGCGCTTGGAGGAAAAAGTAGCTTCTTTGGAGAAGAATACGCCTGCAACTCCTACCTCTATACCAGAGGAAGAGATAGAAGAAATAGAGGAAGAGGGAAAAACTAGAAATTCTTTACCTGATAAATATATAAATCCTTTTTCAGAAAATAGATTAGCAGCATTCTTATTGGCTTATAATCAAGACCCTTTGCTTAAATATACTTGTCACACTATTGGAGATGGTGTCATAACTTGTGAAGAAGATGGAGAGGAGTATAATATAGTGGATTATATAAAAAAAATAGCCAATATAGAGACCTATACGATAAGAGAACACCAACGAATATTGCAGGAAAGGTTTAATAAATTATGTAATGAAAAAAAACTTAATGACATAGGAGAAGAAAAAAATAAATATTTCATCAGTAATAAAATAAAGAATCTCATATTGGTTTATCTTACAGGGAAGAATTATAAAGGAGAAAGAAAAGAGTGGAGTTCGGATCGTATAGAGATGAACTGGGCAAATGAGGAACTCTTAGCTTGGTCAGATGCCCATCCTGATTGTGTACCTCACCCTAATGGAACTTTAAAAAATAAACAAAAAGTATTTTTCAAACTCAAAAAACCTTTTACTTCAAAGCTGAATGGTAAAAGAATACGAGAATTCTCTGATTTGGTAATTCACTTTAAATATTTATTTCATATACGCTCTGATAATTCTCTAAAGGATTTATTAGAATATAGAAATAAAGATAAGAAGTGGGAAGCAAAAATTGATTTTCAATTTGATAAAAAATTCTATGAAAATATAGAGCTTTTCACCGATGTAGATAAATTATTACAAATATATGATGAAATATTGAATAATATTACAGATACAATTCCTAAAGAGAATAAAAAATACAGATTAGAAGAAGGAGAAAAGCATAAAATAGTATTATCTTTTTATGAAAAAGGGGAAGAGGTCTATTTTGAAATACTTCATATTCATCCTTATTATCCTTTTTATCTAAAAACTTCCAATAATGCGATTGAAAGAATAGGAGATTTTCAAACAAGTCTTATAAATAAGATAAATGGAATAGCCAACTTGTATATAGAAGCTGATTTTAAAGAAGAAAAGAGCTATTGTATCAATCTATGGGATATTAAATGGGACAAAGATAAAGGAAAATATATTCGAGAAATATCAAAAACAGAAATACCTCAAGTAGGAGGTGTAAAATACAAATTAAGGCTAAAGTGATGATATATATTATTGATGAACAAATAAATAGACAAAAGGAGTATAGCTGGACAAAAGAAGATTTTGCCCAATATGATGCTGTAGTAAAGACTATTCATAGGAAGGACGATTTTTCGGAAGATATCCTAATAGATAAGAAGAATATTATCTTTTTACACGAATCATTCCCTGATAAAAATACAAAAGAGAAAATATATCAACGAAATAAAGAGAAGGCTATATCTATTGGAGTATTTAGCGGGAGTAAAAATGAACGAAGGAAGAGTGAAAATAGAATAGACTTACCTGTGGATCTATTCTATAAAAACTTGACTGTTTTTTTAGATAGAGTTAAAGAAGGAGACCTTAACATTGGCTATCTCCTATATGGTGCTTCTCCAGAGCGGGAGCAACAACTCTTATCCGAATTAGAAAAAAGGAATAATGAAGAAGATGATCTATCTCCAATATCATCTAATCATAAAAATCTTCTATTTCTTACAAGTGAAGATTATATAGATAATCCTTTTGAAGATGCTTCTGAGGTAACCCTATATGAAGATGAAGAGAAGGGAGATTTCTCTGATAATCGTTTGCACACTATTGTAAGAGAGGAATTAGATGGAGATAAATATGATAATATCTTCATCCCGCTATGCTTTGGAAATTCTTTGTCTGACTATAATGGACTGCGATTAGCAGCTCATATACGTTGTACGAAGACCATAAACCAACTTAGTAATATCTATATCTATGCTTTTGTAGGCTATAAAGATTTATTAGAACATCCTTGTTTTAATATACTGAAGACTAAAAATGTCTTTCTGATTGATTATAGTAAGAAAGCCATACAAGAAGCAGATAAGAACACCATATCTTCTCTTAAGGAAGATGAATTGACTAAAGAGATACAAAAATTAGCACTCTCCACTCCCAAAGATAATCATACGGTTGCTAATGAATGGGGTATTTATCAAATGGTATGTAATGCGGGGATCAAGATAGAAGATATTACAGATTTTGACAAAAACAAAATAAATTCTTTATATTTCAAATGGTTGATTGCTAAGAATAGATTATTTGAAAGTATTCCTGAATTTCAAAAACAAGAACAAAGAGAATATAGATACAGATTAAAAACGAATCTCAAACCAACAGGAGAAAAAATAGATCTTTCTAAATTTTCTAACAAAAAGAAAAATAAACAAGAGAAAATACTATTGATTGATGATTTAGCAGACAAAGGATGGAAACAAGTACTTGAAAAAGCAGTAACTCAAACCCCTATAGAAATAGCAGAAAATATAAAAGATGCCAAAGAAAGACTCAAAGAAAAGTATGATATGATTTTCTTAGATATGCGATTAGGAGAAAAGGATCATAATAATACCGATGTAAAAGAATTTGGAGGATTTAAGCTCCTGAAAGAGATAAAAAGTGATTTTAGAAATACAAATTTTTCTACCCCTATTATCCTAATTACTGCTTCTAATAAGATTTGGAATATAGATATGTTCAAAGAGCACGGAGTAGACTTCTATTATATCAAAGAACATCCTAACTATGTATATAGTAAGGAATATTCTATGGAAAATCTGAGACAATTACAAGACAATTTTAGAAAATGTATAGATATAAACAAAAACAGAAGTAAAATATGGGAGCTGTGTAATAAAATAATAAACAAAATAGAAAAACATCCTTATTTTGATACTCAAAAAGATGAAAGATATTCTAATATAAAAGAAAGGATCATTGATAAAGTAAAGTTAGGCTATTATTACCTTTTCAAGAGACCAACAGGAATGGAGCAAAAAATATTGTTAGTTAATAATGAAGCTATGGCTTTTATTGTTTTTTGGTCTATTTTGGAAGAAATTGTAAAAGGATATACAGATATAGATGAGACTTGGAGTAAAGTAAGAAATGAAAAAGTGGAAATAGAATATAAATGGACTGGAAATTGGAAATTTCGTAATGGAGAGGATTTTATTTTGGACAAAAATGAAGCTTATCAAAATAAGATGATAAGTAATAAGCAGGAAAGAGAGAGTAAACAAGATCAGAAGGAAGACCATAAAATCTATCAAGAAGAGAAACATATAAATCTCAGTGGACAGATGTATGCACTACTTAATTGTTATATATTAGATAATCGAAAGCAGAAAGAAATTCATAATAAATTTAAAGAAATTAATGAATACAGAAACCAAATAGACTATATTCATAGTAGTGTCCTTAGTATATTTACTCAAAAACTGATAGATCCTGAACAAACAAAGAAATGCTTTAAAAAAAATGAGGAAGTGCTCCATTTTATTATAAGTATTTTGGAAAATTGCCAATGACCAATTCTCCAACAACCGAGGGAAAAACTAACTCAAAACCCCAAATTAACCACTCAAAACTAGCAACTATGTCCACCATTTTTAATCATTTTCAAGACCTTACCCTTACCGATGACCAGCGAAATGCATTGGAAAAGATAGAAAAATTTCTCTCTTCCGATACGCAGATATTTATCCTTAAGGGATATGCGGGAAGTGGGAAAACCACCTTGCTCAAGGGGTTGGTCAGATACCTACAAGAGGAAGAGAAACAGTGCCAAGTGATGGCACCTACAGGGCGTGCCGCTAAGATTTTGCGTAAGAAGGTAGGACAGGGGGCTACGATACACAAAACAATTTATGCTCTTGAGGATATTCATACAGAACATCTTGAGAATGACGAAACAGGAGAACATAGTTATCTATATCATTTTCCTATTAGACTAGAAGGAGATAGCAAGCAACGTATTCTCATTGTAGATGAGGCTTCTATGGTTTCTAATGTTGAAAATAAACAAGAGTTTTTCCAATTTGGCACAGATATCCTCTTGGCCGATTTGCTAACCTATAGTCGTGTAAGGGGAGGACATAACAAAATTATCTTCGTTGGTGATCCTGCACAGCTTCCTCCTGTAGGTGATTCAGTATCTCAGGCACTAAATACTGATTTCTTTGAGAAATTGGGGTTGAAGTATATGCAGGCTGAGCTGACTCAAGTAGTGCGTCAGGGGAATAATCTGATTCTTAAAAATGCAACAACTATTCGAAAAGTAATAGAACAACCGATAAAATCTGAGTTGGTGCTGGATTATGACAGTGATTTTATCAAAATGAATATAGAAGATATAGCCACCCAATATACAGAGTTGTTCCCTATGCCTGAGTTGGGGCAAGGCGTGGTGATTGCTTACTCCAACAGGCAATGTTTACACTATAACCAAAGTATTCGCTCAAAGATATTTCCCAATACCCCTGATGTGATAGCAGGAGATATTTTGCTTATCAATCAGAATAACTATACCAAAGGTGTAGAACTCTTCAACGGGGATATGGTAAAGGTGCTTGAAGTATCAGATGAGTTGGTAATACGTAAAAATATTCCTGTTTTTGAAAAGGGGGTTAAGAAACCTACTACGCTAACTTTTAGAGAAGTAAAGCTTTTACCAGAAGGAAGTGATACTATAGTAGAATGTTATATTATAGATTCTTTGTTGAACTCTATTGATAGAGATTTGAGCATAATTGAAAAGAATGCTCTTTTTGTTGATTTTGTAATCCGCTTTAGAGAAAAATATGAAGATAAATATAAGGAGGGTTCTCGTGAGTTCAAGGAAGCTTTAAAAGTAGACCCTTATTTCAATGCGCTACGTGTAAAATATGGCTATGCCATTACTTGTCATAAATCACAAGGGGGCGAATGGGATACTACTTTTGTAGATTATTTTGGGCGAACAGGCCTTAGCAATGATGCCCTGCGTTGGAGCTATACCGCTACTACTCGTGCAGTAAATAGGTGTTATGCGGCTAATGCACCTTATACTACTTGCTTTTCTTCTTTCCAAATATCAGAAATAGGGGTGGTTTCCAAAATGCCGAATGAGACTTTTAGTCTAAGAAATATTCCATTATCTCCTTTCCATAAGGAAGGACAGCATCGTGCTAAGAGTTTGAAATACTGGGAGGTAGTGGCCAATTTGGAAAATACACCCTATAGGGTGGAACAGGTAGAGAGCAAAGGAGACTATCAAGAGCGTTATACCATTAGCAATGGAGAGCAGGTGGATGTGTTTGATGCTTTTCATTCTGGGGCGGGTGTTTTCAAGGATTTTACCCCACTACATCATGGGGCTACTCCGTGGCAATCGGAAGTATTGATGTTGCTGAACAAACCTAATGATGAGATGCTTTTTGAAATTGATTATACACCCTCTACACCGCTTTTTGAAAAACTCTATGGACTGATGCAGTCTGCTTGTGAGGATACAGAGGTAGTCATTACCAATGTAGAAGAAAAATCCGACAACTATATAGTGCTCTATTGCTTAAGGACAGACGAGGGTAAGGGGGCTTATATACAGTTTTATTTCAATAGCAAGCAGCAACTGACAAGGGCAATGCCTAAATCTATGAAAGGGGCAGACGACCAAAAACTACAATCACTAATCCAAAAACTAAAAGAATATGTCATTTAAAGAAATAACCCAACTACGCAAGGAAGGGAAATTAGAGGAAGCGCTTACCTATGCTCAGGAAGATTATAATAAAGAGCCTGATAATATCTGGAATAAAAGATCTCTAAGCTGGGTGTATTATGAGTTTGCTAAGAAGGCCGCAGCAGAGGGTAATATCAATAATTTTTTGGGAAATGTGCAGAGAATCAAAGACTTGCAAATGACTCCTGAAGAGAGAATGGTTTTTGATACCCTCATATGGGAATACCGAAAACTGCTGGCGAGCACCAAGGTAGGGGAGAAGGTGGATTTCCAAAAGGCCAATAGCTTATATCAGAGCCTTAAAGGAATGCATTTTACATTGCCTTCTAAGGAGTTTTCTGTGCTTGTAACCGCACTACACAACGTGTTTAAGGAGAGTTATCAATATACAGAGGTGATGGGTAAGTGTCTAAAGTACCTTCGCCCTGAGGATTTCTTGCCTGAGGTATATAATGATAGAAAACTGATGCCTTTGGCCGAGCGTATTTATTATGCTTATGTGAAGAATATTCTAAAAGGAGAACCTACCACCAATGGTTTTGGAGAAATAACCTATAATGTGAATAAGGAAAAGGTTAGGGATTTTCTTCCTACCTTGGATAGTTGGATAGTGGCACATCCTGAATATACTTTCTTGCCTTATTACAAAGCAAAAATGGAACTCCTTTTGGGAGATACCGATACACTCACTACTTTCTTGCCTTTTACTAAAAAGAAAAAGAATGATTTTTGGGTATGGCAGCTCCTTAGTGAAATTGTAATAGACAAAGAAAAAGAGTTTGCTTGTCTATGTAAGGCCTTGACCTTGAAGACGCCCGAATCTTTCTTGGGGAGAGTACGCACAAATCTCGCTAAGCTACTTATAGAAAAGCAACTCTATAATGAGGCACGTACTGAGATAGAAGTGGTGCTAAAGGAGAAGCAAGAAAGCGGACACAAGGTGCCCAATCAGCTACAACAATGGCAACAAGAATCTTGGTATGCTCAGGCGCAACCACTTAATGATAACAAAGCTCTATATAATAAGTATAAAGGGCAAGCAGAGGCTATCCTATATGAGGATATTCCTCAAGAGGTGGTCGTGCTTTCTTATGTAAATCAGGAAAAGAAAATAGCTAATTTTGTCAAGAACAAACAAAAGCAGGGCTATTTCAAGTATGATAAACTCCTAAGAAATCCTCAGGTAGGGCAGGTGCTAAAAGTACGTATGGAGGTCTTTGACGAAGAGAAGAATGCCTATACCTTACTTACCGTTCAGGAGGATAAAACTGCTACTTGTGAGGCACTAAAAGAGCAAGAGGGAGTACTTAAAATTATTGGATCAGGAAATGGTTTCGTAGGAGATATTTTTGTAAACCAACAACTTATAGAGAAAAACCATTGGACAAATGGCCAACTCGTAAAAATTACCGCATTCCTTTCCTATGATAAAAAGAAAGGAAAATGGGGCTGGGCAGCAATTTAATGACTAACCTATCCACTCCCTAAAGGGGAAAAATGAACCACGAATAATACAGTCGGTACCACTCAAATACATAGCGTCGTATATTGGTATTGCACAGCAATCTCTAAGTCGTATCAGAAGACGTGTTTTTTTAACTTAGGTTCATTGTTTTGTGTTTTCACTTGTTATACTTTTGTAGAATAATTCAAATCAATAAAAATATAAATAAAATTATGAGTAAAAAGAGTGTTGGACTATTCATGATAATGGTACTTTCGATAGTATCATTGAATGTATTTTCGCAACAAGAAGGTAATGCTATGTTGCAAAGGGAGTTACAAATAGAGATGGGCGAATCTAACAATTTGATACGTCCTATTTTAAGTAGTATCTTTTC
>ERZ772764.2308-NODE-2308-length-11260-cov-3.260419_pt1 | contig 11260 bp, 9 predicted proteins | sample MGYA00512163_ERZ772764 | MGnify/ENA primary metagenome ERZ772764 (study PRJEB29015, sample SAMEA2737903) | human oral metagenome | biome: human oral; feature: human-associated habitat; material: dental | place: China | collected 2094 ...
GCTGATGCGGGGCAAAGCAAATGCCGTCATTTCGCCTCATCGGACTTGGTTTGTATCCTCCCGCCGCGAGCAATACCATACGAGTATCACGCCCGCAACGACGAAAGGGATACTGAGCAGCTGCCCCATATTTAGGGGTAATGCGTTGATATACTTCTCTTGGTCTTCTTTGATGAATTCTATAAAAAATCTGAATACGGCAACCCCCAGAAAAGCCACGCCCGTGTAAAAACCGCTCTTGTATGAGGCAAATCCTTTCTTTTTGTACCAGAGCCACAACACCGCAAACAGTACAAAATACCACAACGCCTCGTACAGATTGGCAGGATAGCGGGGGACATTATCCACATTAGTGAAAACGAACGCAGTAGATATATCGGCAGGTTTACCCAATATTTCGGAATTCATCAAATTGCCCAGACGTATGAAAGCCCCTGTAATCGGCGTGGCAATGGCAAATACATCGCAAATGGCGAGATAACCTACGTTGTTGCGGCGACAGAAGATATACAGAGCCACCATAAGCCCTATCACTCCGCCGTGCGAGGCAAATCCCCAGAAACCGCTGAATCGTAATCCGCCGTCATTGTCCACCACGACAGGCAGCAAGACCTCCTGCCAATGTAACGAGTAATAATAAGGGTCGTAGAAGACACAATGAAAAAGCCTTGCTCCTATTATTATACCCAAGAAGGCGTATATCAAATAGCTTTGCGAGGTCTTATATTGCTTCATCAGGGCAATCACCACCAGACCGCCCGCAAACAAACCGACGGCAAACAGGAGACCGTACAGATGAACGGTAAAATGCCCCAACTGCAAGTCGGGCGGCACGCTCCAGGTGATATATCCAAGCGGGGTCGCCATCCGTCGATATATTTCAAAAACGTCTACCTTCGAAGGCGGATATCGCCTCTTTCCATTCGTCGGAGATAGGCTTCGACTGCTGTGTCTTCTGGTCGAATCCTACCATAATCGTCGTACAGATACACTTGACGGTATCCGTTGCAGTGTCCATAATACGTTGCACGAGAGTGAAACTTTTGTTACCGATAGCCGACACAGCCGTCTGTACCTCTATGGTATCCGACAAAAACACGGGCGACAGGAAATCGACCTCGGCGTGTACCACCACTATATCTATATCTTTGGTTTCTATGTATCTGCCCCGCACTGCCTTGAAGTACTCGGTCTTACCCAAGTCGTAGAACGAGAAGTACACCGAGTTGTTGATATGCCCGAGTGCGTCGGCATCGTTGAACCGCAGCTGAACAGGTACTCTGTGGTTGTAGGTTAGCTCCATTTTTTTATTTATCGTTTTGCTTACTTTTTAAATAAATCTTCTATCGGTCTGCCGATACAACCGCTCGGCATCTGTATATGCAACAGTGCAGCCAAAGTAGGTGCTATATCCGTCATATAAACCTCACGTACGGATTGCCCTTTGGGTATACCTTTACCGTAGAATATCAACGGTATATGGGCATCGTAAGGATTCCAAGTTCCGTGTGTGGTACCCTTCCACGAAGAGCGGCTATAATAGTGTGGTTGCAAGATTATCTGTATCTCGCCTGCTCGTTGGCGGTTGTAGCCGTTGATTATCTTCTCTTTGATAACGGCGGGGATAGCGGCTTGGTACGCCTTGGTGTTTTCGACCACGTACGCAACCTCGGGGCGACGAGCAAAAAAGTCGATACACTCGTCTATTATCTCTGTCTTCTCTTTATCGCCTTTTATCACCGAATAGTTAAGGTTTACCTGATAGTTTTCGAGTGTAATGACGATATTCTTCTTACCGAATTTCTTCTCCAAATGGGCGTTGAGAGTATCGTTGAGTTTATCGTAAAACCAAGGTGCGGCTTCGAGCTTATTGTCTCTCATAAACTGTACGTTGTGTGCTCCTCCGTGGTCGGCAGTGATGAATAGCAGATATTGGTCTTTGCCAACCTGAGTGTCGAGGAAATCCATCAGCGACGCCAAATCGGCATCTAAGCGGAGGTATATATCTTCGGTTTTGATGGAATTGGGCGAATATCGATGCCCCACATAGTCGGGAGCCGAGAAACTTATTGTAAGAAAGTCGGTTATGGTGTCTTCTCCCAAACGATAGTTACGCACAGCCATCTTTGCAAATTCGCAAGTCATAGTATTGCCTACGGGCGACTCTTTGAGTAAGCCGTAGCCGTTTTTTTTACTGTCAAACAGTTTCTTGAAGTTTATAGGAAACTTCACCGATGCTTTGTCGGTATACGGGTTTTCGTATTCGTTGTCGGCAGGGGCACTCTGCACATAAGTACGTATCGGGTATAGCGGATTCCACGTACGTTCGAGGTAGTTGCGGGCTGCTCCCGACTTGTTGTAGGCACTCACCCACTTCGGCAGAGTATCCATATACCACGACGAGGTAATCCAGTTGCCCGTCTTCTCGTCGAGCCAAAAAGCTGCATCGGCACAGTGCCCTGCGGGGAAAATACTGCCTCTGTCTTTGAGCGATACGCCCACCACCTTGGATCTGAAATTGGTTGCCAACTCCAACTCGTCTGTAATAGTGGTAGTATGCAGATTTTTGGGCGATACCTGCCCTGCTTTCTGATTGTCGGTGCCGACGGCTCTGACGCTGTCGTCTCTTACGGCAGAGACGAGTGCCCCTGTCTGCTGTATCACAAAGCTATTGCCCGTAATACCGTGAATGCTCGGCACAGACCCTGTATAAATGGACGAATGCCCGACGGCGGTGAACGACGGAATATAGTTTATCATCGTGTTTTGGCAATTAAAACCGTTGTTCATCAGTCGCTTGAATCCGCCATTTGCAGCATAGCGGTCATAATAGCGGTATAGGTAATCCCACCGCATCTGGTCTACGACGATACCTACCACGAGTTTCGGACGTTCTTGCGAATATACGCACGCTACCGCCATCAGCAGCATTAAGCTTACCGTAAGTTTCTTAATATAATTCATATCTATCATTGTTGATTATTTACTTAATAATTTTTGCGGGCGAAATTAGATAAAAATTTTGACTCCTGCAATTACGTGCGGAGATTATGCCGACAAATGACGGTAGTACTAAACGAATTTTTATAGTAAGTGCAAAAAAAATACGTTAATTCATCTTGAGAGGATGTTTTATCGCGTTTTTACAAATATAAGAAGACTTGACTTAACATGCTTTTGGAGAATAGTTTCTTACGCTCAGAATTCAATATAAGTTAAATCAAATACTGCAAAAGTCACTTTTTTTGAATATCCTATTTCTTTTTTTTGTAATTTTGCCCCCAGATACGCCTATACCGAAAGCCTCAATGGGCAGTGGTAGGGCATACATGTAGTAAAAAGGCGTTTTTGTACGCTTTGGTTTTGACGAATTGGAATCTCGCAAATTCATCGACAAGTCAAAAACAAAGCAACAAAGAACGCCTCATGCGTGAGGTGTATTATATGCAGTTCTCATTGGCTTCAATCGATTCGTCGTTTGTCGCAAAGAGTACTATTATATATAATTTACACTGGCGTGGGGCTTTCGGCGTTGCTCGTTTCGACTTGTCGGGCAATGCGAGAGCCTCAATTCGTGAAACGGGCGACAGAATAGGCTCCTCGCTTTTTGTATGTATAAGCAATATAATTTCGTCAACAAGGGAGTCGGTTGGCAGCAACTGTTAGCGAAGTTTGAATGAAAATACTACAAAACAACCCTTATCGCCTACTCGGAGCTTATGCCAACTCTCCGACAAAGGAGCGATTGGCTAATCTCAATCGTATTAAAGCATTTTTGAAAGTGGGTAAGCCCGTGTCTTTCCCATTAGATTTGCCTCAGCACCTTGACTCCATCAACCGCACTGATTCCATGATTTCCGATGCGGATTCAAGACTTACATTGCCAAAAGACCAAATGCTCTATGCGCAATTTTGGTTTGTCAAACATACCTCTTTAGACGAAGTTGCATTTAATCATCTTATTGACGGTAAGATAAACAAGGCGGAAGAAATCTGGCAGAAAAAAGAAAGCCTATCAGCATTACAAAACCGCATTGTATGTGCATTAATACGCGATGACTATGAAAGTGCCATGTCGTGTGCCGAATCCTTGTATGAAAATATGCAATACCTCGAGTTGTTTGTATCTACTGTTATTGGCTCCGGAGGAAATATTGACACTGCAAATTTAGCATTCTCTTTCCTTGATGTTCTTTGTGAGGAAACTGATGTAAAGAAGATTTTTCCGTATATTACAAACAGTACGTGGAAAAAACATATTTACGATAAGGCTGTCAGACATCTGATAGACAACATACAAGAAGCCATTGATACTTCAAAGAAATCACAAGGCAAAGGTTTGCGAGCAAGATTGAGTGCAGGAGAGGCTCTTATGAAAGGCACAAAAAACATGCTGCTGCAGTTGAGAAAATTGCTTTCTGACTCCGACCTACAATACCAAACGATAGCAGACAAACTTGGACTTGAAATTCTCCAATGCAGTATTGACTATTACAACGAATCAGAGGAAGCAGATGCCGCACACAAAGCTATGAAACTACAAAGATATGCCTATGGTATTGTAGTAGGGCAGATGGCAAAAAAACTATGTAAAGAGAATGTTGATACCCTGCAAAAAATCATCGACAATCTGCCACCGTCTGAAGTATTTGAAGAGACTGAGGCTATTCATAACGAATTGCGTAAATACTGCTCGTTACCGGACGAGATAAGCCATGCCGTTACTTTGCTTAACAATACGAAGCCTCATTTACAGTCCATCAAGCGTAAGCTTGGAGCATCAAATGAATTTTATCTCAAAATTTCAACACAAATAGTCAACAATGCTCTTAGCAATGTTATTACAGAGGTAAATAAGGCACAGGCTGTCATCGATAACGATAACAAGTTTACACCAATTTTTAGTGGGAACTCCTATCTTTTCATAGATTTAAAAATAGCTTTGAGAAAAGCATGGGAAGCTATAAAATTGATGGATGGGTTCGATATGGAATATAATTACAAAAACAATAGGTACAATGAAAATCGCTCCATATTAAAGGGACTTTGCGAGGTCTTGGAAGTATCTACATCCACGTATACACCAAGGACATCTTCTCCAACGACCACCACACGAACTACCACATCTACTAATTCTACCACATCTACTAATTCCTCTAAATCTAACAAAAAGGGGTATGTTCTAAGCATTTTTGATATAGTAGCCATTATTATTGGAATAGTTATTGCAGTATGTATGGGGAGTAAAACAGGAGTTTTTATAGGTATTTTAATTATTTCTGGTTTATTGGGTTATATTTGTTCAGATTAAACAAACATAAGGGAAATGAAATATTTATTTATTGGTATAGTATTTTTATTAGGCTTGGGCATTGGAACAGCCAAAGCAGAAGACGTGTCTCAGAAGATAGAATATTTAAACACAGAAATTAGTACGCTAAAGACCAAACAAGAGCGACTAAACAACAAAATCGATATTCTCTCTTCAAAAAACACGAAAAATGAGGCTCAGATTTATAACTTACAATTTGAAAATAAAAGGCTAGTTTCGAAAGTAGATAGTTTGTACAAAGAGTATCATAAACTTGCCGGTAATCAAAAAGCAGACAAGTCTGAGCTTATAGATAGCATCAATCAAACAAATAACAAAGTTCTGACTACGGAAAACGTTATCTCATCACGTACTTTGTGGGGTATTTGTGGTTTATTCGTACTGATAATAGCCATCATTGCTATTGTCTTAGTATTTTTTAAAAAGCTTAGGTTAGGTACTTCTTCAATAGACGATGTACGCAAAGCACAAGAAGCATTGCAGACAGCACAAATAAAGATGCAAGAAGAATCCGTGAAACTTGATGATAAACTGTTAGAGTTGTTTGATAAACAAATATCTGCAACACCAAAAGTGGTTGACACAGGTAAACCCGACCATTCGCTTGCATTAAAAGTAGCAGACGAGATTGTCAGGATAGAACTTAATATGTCGAGAATGGATACTTCGATAAAAGGATATAAGCAGTTGGCCAAGGCTGTTGAACGCATAAAAGACAACTTCAAAGCAAATGGCTATGAAATCGTCGATATGCTTGGAAAGCCATATAACGATGGCATGAAAGTTACCGCCAATTTCGTTGCTGACGAAAATATAGAAGAAGGAAAGCAAATCATCACAGGCATAACTAAACCGCAAATAAACTACAATGGGCAGATGATACAGGCTGCACAAATTACTGTAAGTCAAAACATATAATATATATCACAATGGCAAGAAACAAAATCGACTATGGCATAGACCTCGGAACAACCAATTCCGCAATCTGCCGTATGGAAAAAGGAGAACCAACCATAATTAAAACCGATGTACTGAAGGATACTATGCCTTCGTGTATATCAGTAAACAAGAAAGGATCGATAAAGTCTGGTGACAGTGCTTACAATACGATGAAACAAGACAAGCGTCGAGCAACGAAGTCGTGGCATAAGGGAGCATCCAACACATACGTCGAATTTAAGCGTACAATGGCAACTGACACAAAATTTCGATGCGACAATCTGAACAAAGATTTCTCATCAGAGGAGTTGTCGGCAGAAGTATTGAAGACCTTAAAATCCTTTGTAACAGACGAGTCATTTAGTTCAGTCGTTATTACTGTCCCAGCAAAATTTACTGTAAACCAAAAGACCGCTACCATGGAAGCAGCCAAGATGGCAGGCTTCAAGCATTGTGAATTGCTTCAAGAGCCTATTGCCGCCTCTATGGCATACGGTGTTTCCACAGAAGAGAAAAACGGACTATGGATGGTATTCGACTTTGGCGGAGGTACATTCGACGCTGCTTTGTTAAAGGTTGAAGATGGCATCATGCAAGTTTTCGATACAGAGGGAGACAACTATCTAGGTGGCAAGAACTTGGACTATGCCATTGTGGATAATATTCTTATACCTTATCTTCAAGAGCACTATGAAGTAGACAGCTACTTGCAGGATACCGAAAAAAAGGAAGTGCTTCGTGATGCGATGAAGACATACGCAGAGGATACTAAAAACCAACTTTCTTTCAAAGATCGTGAAGATATCATATCTAATCTTGGCGAACTAGGAGAAGATGAAAATGGCGAAGAAATTGAGCTTGATTTGACCTTGACACAAGCACAGGCTTTCGACGTGATGCGTCCTCATTTCCAAAAAGCAGTGGATATTTGCAAGAATCTATTACAGCGCAACAATATCACTGGAACTCAAATCAGTAAACTTATTCTTGTTGGTGGTCCTACGCATAGTCCACTCATCAGACAGATGCTGAAAGAACAAGTTACTCTAAACGTAGACACGAGTATCGACCCTATGACAGCTGTCGCAACCGGAGCTGCACTCTATGCCTCTACAATCGATACAAAAGTTGCAGACGAAGATATACAGGTGGATACAGTCAAACTTGATGTGAGCTATGAGTCAACTACAGTGGAACTGACTAAATTTATTCCAGTCAGTCTGGTAGCAGGTTCACCTATAGATAAAATATTCGTTGAGTTCGTAAGAGGAGACAAGGCATGGTCAAGTGGCAAGGTGGGAATTGATTTCAATGGAGATGTCGTAGAAGTGAACCTATTAGAGGGAAAAGCCAATTTGTTCAGTATCGTTTGCTCTGATGACAGAGGGAATACTCTCCCTTGTTTCCCCTCAGAAATAACAATAATACAAGGTTCTGCTGTTGGGGCTGCACCCTTACCTTACAACATAGGTATAGCGACTTGGAATGACAACAAGAAACGGGGAGTATTCCGTATGTCAAAGGGTCTGGAGAAGAACAAGCCTTTACCTGCAATAGGCGTGATAAATAACTTGAAAACCTCCAACCAACTTCGTCCCGGCTTAGCAAGCGATGTTTTGACGATACCAATTTATCAAGTAGATGACTTTACAGAGGCGGAAGGTAAGTCGGCTTCGCTCTATGAACATGTGGCAGATGTCGTTATAACGGGTGATGATGTTGACACTCTTATCACAGAGAATAGTCTTGTAGATATAACGCTGAAAGTGGACACTTCCGAACAAATGAAACTGGAAGTACATTTCCTTGCTACGGACACGACTGTTGAAAAATTGCTAGACACAAGCAAAAAGCACACGATGCGAGATGCCAATATAGAGATAAAGAAAGGATTAGCTGAAGCAGCATCTAGCATCAAATTATTATCAGATAGTGGCATAACGGTAGAAGACCTACAAGAAGAACTTACTGCCATCCGAACAGATAATGATAATACGACAGAGAAGAAAGAGGTACTGAATCACCTGCGAGAGTTACTCAGAAAGATTGAAAAACTTGATAATAGTACAGAATGGCAGCGTGTTGAGCAAGAATTACGCGAGGAGTTTGACAGACTTGAAAAGGTCCAGAACGATTTGGGAAATGACAAATCTGCTCAGATAGTCAATGAATTACGTAGACAAACAGACAGAGCTATTCGTACGAAAAATTTACAAGTAGGTCGTGATGTGTTGGAGCAAATCAATAGTTTGTTCTTCCAGCTCACTATGATATATCAATGTATAGGATTCATTGAGTATTATAATAACCGTTTCGGCACTATACGTTGGAAAGACTCTTCGCGAGCTCGACAACTTATAAATCGCGGTATGGAGCAAATCAACAACAATCCAACAACAGAAGGATTACGACAGATTATAACAGAATTATCAAGACTTATGCCTGAAGAAGAGGCAGATAATGCAAGAGGAATGTTAAAATAGTATACCAACATGATAAGAATCACTATAACTATTATCGTTTATTGTTTTGTCGGCTATCTTCTTTGCAATATTGATTCCGATAAAAATTGTACCCAGTACTCTGGAATATGGTACGGTTTATTCTTCGTTACTAATTTTTTACGTAGTTGGTTGGGAGATGCTATATACAAGGTTAACTATTATAATACAGCATATAATTTTTTCAACTTTGAGTTGTTTAAGTTTCTTGATTGGAAAAGGCAGATAAAAGACTTAATATGTAATCATTATGCGTTTCAAGAAAAATGATATAATAGGGGCATACACAGCAGTGTTTCCACATAAACAAGGTACTTATGCGGAAACCTATCGTGTAAAAGATACGAATGGGAAGACTCTCTTCTTAAAACTTATCAATTATTCAAAACTCAATCGCCATCAGATTGATGATAATGGGCGAATAATAGAGATAGAGATAGCCAAGCAACTGCATCAACACAATCTTTGTCAGTATATAGACTCTGGCAGCATAATGATAGATGGCAGTCAATACGCTTGGTTAGTTAGCGAGTTTGTGAGTGGTGAAACTTTATCGCAAAAAATAATTCGTGATAAAGATATCAGCGTGTATGAAATAAAGACAATAACCAAAGCTGTTTTGTCTGCTTTGTCGTTTTTGCATAGGCAGCCTATCCCAATCATCCATAATGATGTTACGATACAAAATGTTCTTTTGAATCTTACTGGTGATTTGAAGGACTTGAAGTTGATAGACTTTGGACACGCTCGTTTCTTGAATCAAGTTCCAAGCAAGCCGAATTGGAAAGAAGTAAATCCGTTTTATCTCGCACCAGAACGATTCTCCGGAGTCTGCTCTGTTCAGACAGATCTATACGCTGTCGGAGTTCTGATGTATCATCTTCTTTATGGCAAGTTACCCTGGTTTATTGATGCTTCATGTAAAAACAATCAAGAGTTTATAGATTGTGTTCTGGCGGAACGAGACAAAGAATTAGAACTACCAAAAGAAAATAAATACGAACTTGATAACCAAATACTGAACATTATTACTAAAGCACTTAGCTATGATGCAGAGGACAGGTTTCAGACGGCTGATGAATTAGTAAAAGCCATTGATGGGGAAATAAAGGTTGACAAACAGTCTACAAAACGGAAAATTCTATCACAAGAAAAAACAAACAGGACAGTTTCTCAAACTTCTACGAAGAAAAAAGATAAAGGCTTCTCTGCTGTGGCTGGGATGAAAGAGCTAAAGCAACAAATGCGAGAAGAAGTAATAGAACCTCTACATAACCCGGAAAAATACCGCCACTATGGCATCTCTATTCCCAATGGTATGTTACTCTATGGACCTCCTGGCTGTGGTAAAACTTTCTTTGCTAAGCATTTTGCAGAAGAAGTAGGGTTTAACTTTATATGCATAACTCCTGCCTCATTGAAAAGTCGTTATGTCAATGCGACACAAGAAAATATTGCAAAGATGTTTAAGGACGCGGAAGAAAATGCACCTACCGTTATTTTTATTGATGAGATGAACGAACTTGTACCAAATCGTGATAGCGGTGATGTGCACGAGATGTCAAAAAGTGCTGTTAATGAAATGCTTGCACAGATGGATAGGACTGGCGAGAAAGGTGTATTTATTATTGGTGCGACCAATTATCCAAATATGATAGATCCTGCAATTCTACGCGCAGGCCGATTGGACAAGAAGTTTTATGTTGGCGTGCCTGACAGAGAAGCACGCATAGCATTATTTAAATTGTATCTTGAAAAACGTCCATATGACTTAGGATTAGATTATAATAAGTTGGCAGACTTAACTAAAAATTATGTGTCTGCCGATATTCTATTGATAGTCAATGACGCTTCAAGGAATGCTCTCAAGCAACATTGCAAAATAACGATGGATATTTTAGAATCCGTTATTTATAAAGTCAGTCCTTCGCTAAGTGCCGATGAGTTGAGTAAATATGAACGGATTCATGATATAATGACAGGTGAAAGAGTAAAGAATCATAAAGATAGACCTCGTATAGGTTTTAATGTTTAAAAGTTGATTATTGTGAAAAAAATAATTATAATAAACTACCTCACCCTAAGCGGACGGGGTAGTTCCTATTCTCAATACATTAATAACAATAATTTAAAAAGTATTTAGCAGTCCAACGAAAAGTCCCAAAAAACTTTAAATAAGATTTGAGTCTTTTACTCTAAGATAAGTACCGTCTTCTACAGCTACATCTTTCTTACATTACAATATTGACTATCTTACGGGATACAACTATCACCTTTCTTACAGCTTTGCCTTGTAGCCATTTCTGTGTTTCGTCGTGGGCAAGGGCACTTTTCTCTACCTCTTCGACACTGGTATCTGCCGGCAAGTCGAGGGTGAACCGCACCTTGCCGTTGAACGATACGGGGTATTTTACCGTCGCCTCTACCAGATGACGCTCGTCGCACTCGGGGAAAGCGGCATCGCAGACCGTCGTGCTATTGCCGCACA
>ERZ772764.2310-NODE-2310-length-11256-cov-2.990090_pt1 | contig 11256 bp, 12 predicted proteins | sample MGYA00512163_ERZ772764 | MGnify/ENA primary metagenome ERZ772764 (study PRJEB29015, sample SAMEA2737903) | human oral metagenome | biome: human oral; feature: human-associated habitat; material: dental | place: China | collected 2094 ...
TATATCTACGGACCGGGACAGCCGAGGACATTGTTCATTTCGCTGAAAATAGGTAATATCGGCAGATAATTATGTTTTGTCGTTGTTTACTGACGACGGACATTGATATTAGCCGATAAAGATAAAAATACGTAAGAAGAGGTATTACTCAACCACAGTATAGGCTTGGGGTTGGGTAATATTTCTTTTTTATAATATGTATTGATATACAGCCATCAATTGTTTGTTTGTTGAAAATGTATGCGGTTTGTAGTAAAAAATGATTAACTTTGCGAAATTAAGTAATTATTAAATAAATTATTATATATGAAGATTTTAGTAGCAACAGAAAAACCTTTTGCAAAAAAGGCGACAGATGAGATGAGAAACATTGCACAAAGTGCCGGTGTTGAATTGGTTTTGTTGGAGAAATATACCGACGTTAATGATTTTTACCGTGCGGTAGAGACTGTCGACGGACTTATCGTAAGGTCGGATAAAGTAACCAAAGAGGTTGTGGCTCACGCCAAGAACCTGAAAATTGTGGTTCGTGCCGGTGCCGGCTTCGATAACCTCGACTTAGCTGCTTGCACCGAACGCAAAATCGTCTGTATGAATACTCCGGGTCAGAATTCGAATGCTGTGGCAGAGCTTGCCATCGGTATGATGATATTTATGGCTCGTAATACTTTCGCCGGAGGAACGGGTTCGGAGCTGAAAGGCAAGACTCTCGGTATCCACGCTTACGGTAACGTAGGTCGCTTAGTGGGACTGCTCGGAAAAGCCTTCGGTATGAATGTTATCGCTTTCGACCCATTCGTTAAACGCGAAAATGTGGAAAAAGACGGTGTGGGTTATGTAGAAACCATCGAAGATTTGTATAAGAAAGCTAACTATATATCGCTCCATATCCCTGCGAACGACAAGACTAAAAAGTCTATCAACTATGCACTTCTGAGTCTTATGCCCCAAGGAGCATTCCTTATCAACACCGCTCGTAAAGAGGTGGTAAACGAAGAAGATTTGGTGAAACTTATGGCTGAACGCGAAGACTTTAAATATGCGACCGACATAGCTCCCGAAAACTTGGCTGAGCTCAAAGAAAAATTCGGTAACCGCGTATTTGCTACTCCCAAGAAGATGGGAGCCGAAACCTCCGAAGCCAATATCAATGCAGGATTGGCTGCTATCCGCCAAGCTATTGGTTTCCTCAAAGACGGCATAGATAAGTTTAGAGTTAATTGATAAATTTCTCTTATAATTTTATAAAATAATTATTAATTACGACGAGTTTGCCGTTTTTGATACAGGCAGACTCGTTTTGTTTATTTTATTGGCAATTAATTTGTACTTTTGCTGACCGATTAATCGGACGAATTTTTTTGGGAAAGATTTTTTAGATGGATATTATTTTGGTAATAGTGATTTCGCTCTTGTTGTCGGCATTCTTTGCGGGTATGGAGATAGCTTTCAACTCGTCGAACAGACTGATGGCAAAGATAGATAGCACAGACAAATCGTTTGCAGGAGCCGTTATTTCGTTGTTTTATAAAAACACGGGGCAATTTATATCTACTATGCTGGTAGGGTGCAATATCGTACTTGTCGTATATTCCATTGCTATGGCTAAGGTTTTAGACCCATACATTAGAGGATACATTACCGACAATACTCTGCTTGTGAGTCTTATACAAACAGTGATAGCTACTTTGTTGGTGATTTTCATCGGAGAGTTTTTGCCCAAGACAATTTTTCGGTACAATTCCAACTTCTGGCTTAGGTTTTTCTCGCCATTGGCTTTGATTTTTTATATTGTCCTGTATCCTGTCTCCAAATTGTCGGTGTGGATGTCGGCAGGTATACTGCGTCTGTTCGGTACTAAGATAAGTCTAAACGACAAATCCGATGTCTTCGATAAGGTAGACCTGAATTTCCTACTCGAAGAGACTATCGAACAATCGTCGAGCCAGAGTATAGAGAACGAAATAAAAATATTCAAAAATGCACTCGACTTTTCGTCTGTCAAACTACGCGAGTGTATCGTGCCTCGCAACGAGATAGTCGCTCTCGACATAGAGACCGACTCACTCGAAAATATCCGAAATACCTTTGCCGAATCGGGTTTCTCGAAAATACCTATCTACAAAGACAATATAGACAATATAATCGGTTATATACACTCGTCGGACTTGTTCGAACCGACCGACAACTGGCGTACTTTGCTACGTAAAATACCCGTTGTACCCGAGACTATGCCGGCAAACAAGTTGATGCACTCTCTGCTGAAAGAGAAAAAGAGTATTGCTGTCGTAATCGACGAGTTTGGTGGCACGGCAGGGATTGTAACGTTAGAAGATATTATCGAAGAGATATTCGGCGAAATCGAAGACGAACACGATATCAACGAGTATGTACTGAAAAAAGTGGCAGATGGCGAATACCTGCTATCGGGACGCCTCGAGATAGACACCATCAATCGAAAGCTGAACCTGTCGTTGCCCGAATCCGACGAATATGTAACGCTTGCCGGGCTGCTTTTGCATCATTATCAGAAGATACCGAAGCTCAACGACTCTATCGAGATAGACGATTGGACGTTCAAGGTGGTACAAGCCACAAACAACCGAATAGAACTCGTAAAACTTATATCGAAATAAAGTTCTGTGTAGACGGTTTCTTATCGTATCGGGTCAGACTTTCGACAGGCTGTATATACATTATTTAACCATTTAAATGCAACCGAAAAGGGAACTTTTAGCGGATACCAATAATTTATAATGTTCCGTAAAATACTGTCGTTTGTCGTCTTGAACTCAAAACTATTTCGTACCTTTGCAAAAACTTTTCGATAGGTGGCATTTTTTTGACTAATGCAGAGAAAGTACAGAGTAATTCTTGGCTCACAGTCGCCGAGGCGGCAAGAGTTGTTAAGAGGATTAGGCATTGATTTTGAGGTAAAAACGATAGATGGGCAGGAAGAACTCTTCCCGCACGATTTGCCCGTGGAGCAGATACCACAATACCTTGCCGTACAAAAAGCCGAAGCCTTAGGAGAGTTTATCGACGACGATACGCTGTTGATAACGGCTGATACAATAGTAACGCTCGATGGCGGAGTATTTGGCAAGCCCAAAGACAGGGCGGAGGCTCACGCTATGTTGAGGACGTTGTCTGCCGCTACTCACGAAGTGATAACGGGTGTCTGTGTGACTAACGTCGCTCGCAGAGAAGTGTTTGCCGCCTCCACACGAGTAACCTTCGGCTGCCTGACCGATGACGAAATCTACTATTATATCGACAAATATCGACCATTCGACAAAGCAGGAGCTTACGGTATACAAGAGTGGATAGGTTTTGTGGGTGTCGAGCGTATCGAGGGTTCGTTTTACAATGTTATGGGGCTTCCCGTACAGCGTATTTATAATATATTAAAGAGCTTCGATGCCGTATGAATTTTAGAAAAACAATTATAACAGCATTATTGATAGGTGTTTGCGTAGGAGTATGTGCAAACACGGGTAGCGAAAACGACATCTTCGGGAAATCTCGCAAGAAACATAAAAAAACAACGTACAGTGTAGATAATAAGATAGACTCTATCATCAAATTCAGCCGAACATTTTTAGGTACTCCATACCGTTACGGAGGTTCTTCCCCGCGAGGGTTCGACTGTTCGGGTTTTATGGTCTATGTGTTTAAAAACTTCTCGATAGACCTGCCTCGTACGGGTACCGAGCAATACCACTCTTATGCGAGTGTCCCCCGCCATAACATAAGGAAAGGCGACTTGGTCTTCTTTGCCGGCAGACGCCACGGCAAGCGTATCGGGCACGTGGGAATGGTCATATCCGATACTATCGAGAATGGTAGATTTAGGTTCATACACTCCTCCACACAGAGCGGCATAGTCATATCCGACTCCGACGAGCCGTATTACGAAGACCGCTATATATCGGCTTGTCGTATCTTTCCCTACGGTATAGAGGTAGTGCCTGAGACACCCGCTTCGGCAAAACATAAAGCAAAGATATCCACCGACGATATTATAAGTGCCATTGCTGCGTCGTCGTCTACGTCTTCTTCGGCGGAGACTGCCGTGTATCATACCGTAAAGCGTGGCGAGACACTCTTTGCCATCGCACGCCGATACGGCACTACCGTCGATGCTATATGCAAACTGAATGATATGGATGCCGGCAACATAAAGAAGGGGCAAAAGCTGCTCATACGCCAGTCTGAGCCAACTCTCTCTGCCGGAGTGTCGGATATGGAGGAGGAGATCGAAGAGGAGCAATATGCTGAAATAAAAACCTCGAAGCCCGCAAAACGTTCCGAAACCACAAAGACTGCCAAAGATACAAAAACTACCAAAGACACAAAGACTGCCAAGGATACAAAAACTACCAAGAAGTTGGATACAAATAAATCGAAGAAACACGGTACTGTAAAACACAAGGTAGTACGGGGCGAAACATTGTACGGCATAGCGAAAAAATATAACACGACGGTGGAAAAAATTAAAAAAGACAACCGTCTGAAATCTAACAATCTTAGTGTAGGACAAAAATTAAAAATAAAACGATAGTCTATGTCCGTCATATTATCCATAGAGACCTCCACGACGGTATGCTCGGCTACGCTCGCACGCAACGATAACGAGATAGCAATAGACAAGGTTTGCTACGAGCCGCAAAATCACGCCTCCAAGCTCCCTGTTTTTTTGGAAGAAATTATTAACTTTGCACGCCGAAACGATATGATGCCCGATGCCGTCGCCGTCAGTGCCGGTCCCGGTTCTTATACGGGACTTCGTATCGGGGTGTCGTCTGCCAAAGGGCTTTGCTATGCCCTCGGTGTACCTCTCATAGCCGTGGACACATTGCAGGTGATAGTAGTGGAAGCAATAAAGCGGGTAGACGACGATATACTATACTGCCCTATGATAGATGCTCGGCGTATGGAGGTATATACGGCACTTTTCGATGGTAACGCAAAGCGGCTGACGGAGGTGGAAGCAAAGATAATAGACGAAAACTCGTTCCGAGAGGTATTGGAGGAGGGTAGGGTTGTCTTCTGCGGCAACGGTGCCGACAAGTGTCGGCAGGCAATAAGACACCCCAATGCCGTGTTTTTGTACGATATTCACCCGCTAAGTAGTAATATGTTATCCGTAGCGTCAGATAAGTTGAAGAGCGGAGCTGTCGAGGATACGGCATATTTCGAGCCCTTTTATCTGAAAGAGTTTGTCGGTACCAAGCCGAAGCCGATGATAAAAAAGATGAAATCAAATAGATGAAAAATTGATTAACAGGATATATACATTTATTGATAATAAAATAAAATTGATGGAGAATATACCGAAATACAATTCTAAGCAAGAACTTATCTTGCCCGAATACGGCAGGAACATACAAAATCTGGTGAAATATGCCGTTACTATCGAAGACAAAGAAGAGCGAACCAAATGTGCCAACGAGATAATACGAGTGATGGGCACGCTTTTCCCCTATCTGAGGAATAGAGCCGACTTCAAGCATAAACTGTGGGATCATTTGGCAATATTGTCCGACTTCAAACTCGATATAGATTATCCTTACGAAGTCGTTACCAAAGAGAACGTCAACCCGAAACCCGTAAAAGTACCGTATTCCGACAGAAAACCCCGATACAAGCATTACGGCAAAAATATCGAGAACTTCATAACGGCTGCCACCAATATGGACGATAAGGAGAAAAAAGACCGACTGACGGAGCTTATCTGTTTTTATCTCAAAAAGAGCCTCATCGAACGCAACAAAGAGAGTGCCTCGGACAAAAAAGTGATAGACGACATCCGACTGCTATCGAAAAACAGGCTCGAGGTAAACGACGAAGCCTCGTTCCTGAGCGTAGAGGAGTTTCGTAAGGCGAAGCTGCAACGCGGCAATGTTTTCCAGCAGAAAAAGAAGAAAAAGAAGAAAAAGAAAAAATAAAACGTACTCCCCCGTATCTATCCCCTCAGACCTGCCTGTCCGTAAGTGTGCGATAGTCGGGTATCTGCTCCTCGAAGCGAAAACGACGGTTCGCTTTATCCACATAGCAAAAGAGGTGATTGTGACCGTTGCTCACAAGCAGGTAGGGGACATCCAGCTTTTGGTTGTATACGGCGGCTTGGTCGAATACCTTTTGTGTGAGTTCTACCGTTTCGGCTTTGTATTCGGCTATTACCAACGGACAAAAACTGTTGTCGTAGATGACCGTATCGCATCGCTTTGCCAATCCGTTGACGTTGATTGAGACCTCGTTGGCTATGCGGCTGTCGGGGTATGCAAGGCAATCTATCAGATAACTGACCATATTCTGGCGAACCCACTCTTCGGGTGTCAAGGCGACAAACGTTTTACGGATACGGTCGAAAATTTGGTGCTTTCCGTTTTCTTTTCTAATTTTGAAATCGAATTCGGGTAGATTCATTTATAAAAATAATAGCTGCAAAAATTATTTTCGGCAAAAGTAAGAAAAATATGGCAAAAGAAGATAACAAACTCTCTTTCGACAAAATAATGGCAGACCTCAAAGCAGGTCGATACGCTCCGATATACTTTCTTATGGGCGATGAACCTTATTTCATCGATAAGATATCCGATTACATAGAGCAGAACGCCGTTGCCGAAGACGAACGTGATATGAACCAGACTGTAATGTACGGCAAAGACGTCAAGATAGAAGATGTGATAATCGAAGCACGCCGTTACCCTTTTATGGCAGAACGTCGGGTGGTGATAGTCAAAGAGGCTCAGAACCTCAAACGCAACATCGACAAACTCGAACTCTATCTGAAAGCTCCCGTACAGACCACAACTCTCGTTTTTTGCTATAAATACGATAAACTCGACGGACGAAAGAAATATGTCAAAGAGATAGAACGCATAGGCGTCCTTTTCCACTCCGCCACCATATACGACGACAGAATACCCGAGTGGATAGTTCGCTATTGCAGTGAAGTAGGTGTCAAAATCAACGCTCAAGCCGCCAATATGCTTGCCAATAATATCGGCAACGACCTGTTGCGGATAGCAGGCGAGATAGACAAACTCAAGATTGCCGTCAACGACGGACGCACCGACACCATATCGCCTGAGATTGTCGAGCGTAACGTGGGTATCAGCAAAGAGTACAACAATTTCGAGCTGACCGCCGCTCTGGGCAAAAAAGATGCTCTGACCGTATACCGTATCGTCGATTATTTCGGCAAAAGCCCTAAAAATTTTGTCATTCAGGTAACGCTTGCCGTCGTCTACAACTTTTTTGTCAACCTGCTTCATTATCACCTGCTCAAAGACAAGTCGCCCGAGAGCGTATCGCAACGTGTCGGCATCAATCGTTTTTTTGTAAAAGACTTTGCCGCCGCCGCACGCCTGTATCCCCCCGCCAAGATACGCCGTATCATCGGATATATCCGTGATACTGATGCCAAGAGCAAAGGTTTCGGCAGCACGGCGACCGCTCCCGAAGACCTCCTCAAAGAGCTCTGTTTTCGTATACTGAATTGAATATACAGATTTGCAGAAGTCTTATTAATAGCGTATCTACAATGTCTTCGGGCGTTTTGCACGGATATACTATGTACGGAATTTTTCCGTTTTTTATACTAAACGGACAGAGTGGTTATGTAAAACAACGTATGGTTACGTCTGCCGAATGATATTTCTCCTCCTCCGAACGTTATTCGATGTGTTTTTGGAGATATTATTCGAATATCCACGAATACCCTACGTATATATTTCTCTTGTGCAGCTATCGCCGGTCGAAACAAAAAAGGCTGCCCTTATCTCCGACAGCCTTTTTTTATCGAGTAATCGATATTACCGATTATTCCTTAGTTAAATCTTTTTGACTATGATACTTGCATTATGTCCGCCGAAACCGAACGTATTCGACAGAGCTGCTCTAACAGTGCGTTTCTGTGCTTTATTGAACGTAAGGTTGAGACGATAGTCTATCTCTTCGTCTATATCGTCGTCCGAGTGATTGATAGTGGGCGGTATTATATCGTTCTTGACGGAAAGTACCGATATGATAGCCTCTACCGCTCCTGTGGCTCCGAGCAGATGACCTGTCATAGACTTTGTTGCACTTATATTGAGATTATATGCGTGCTCTCCGAACAGATTTTTTATGGCTTTCAGCTCCGATATATCGCCGAGTGGGGTAGAGGTACCATGAACGTTGATATAATCTATATCCGTCGGTTTCATACCTGCATCTTCCAGTGCGTTATGCATCACCATCTTTGCTCCGTATCCATCGGGGTGAGGAGCTGTAAGGTGATGAGCGTCGGCACTCAGACCGCCTCCTACCATCTCTGCATAAATCTTGGCTCCGCGTGCCTTGGCGTGTTCGTACTCTTCGAGCACCAGACAACCTGCACCTTCGCCCAATACAAAGCCGTCGCGCGACTTAGAGTATGGACGCGATGCCGTCTGCGGCGAGTCGTTGCGGGTCGACAGAGCGTGCATAGACGAGAAACCGCCTATCCCTGCCTCGCATACGGCAGCTTCGGCTCCTCCTGCGAGTATTATGTCGGCTTTGCCCAACCTTATGTAGTTGAAGGCGTCTACCAAAGCATTTGTAGAAGAGGCACAAGCCGAGGTGGTAGTGAAGTTCACTCCCCTGAAGCCGTATCTGATTGAAATCATTCCGGGTGCAATATCCGATATCATCTTCGGTATGAAGAAAGGATTGAACCTCGGTCCCATCTCTTTGTTCAACGCATAATTGGTCATCTCCTGTTCGAAAGTGATGATACCGCCGATACCTACACCGAATATTACTCCTACTTTGTCCAAATTCAATTTGCTCGTGTCCAGATGAGCATCGTCGATAGCCTGAGCAGCCACCGAAATAGAATATTGTGTAAACAAATCCATCTTGCGGGCATCTTTGGGGTCTATGTACAGACTTGGGTCGAATCCCTTCACCTCGCAAGCAAACTTGACCTTAAACTTTTCCGTGTCAAAACGCGTAATCGGTCCTGCACCGCTCTTCCCCCCGACAACGCCGTCCCAGAACTCTGAGACGGTGTTACCGATAGGGGTAATAGCACCTAAACCGGTTACTACTACTCTCTTTAATTCCATATACACAAAATTATTTGATGGCGGCTTCAATATGCGAAATAGCTTCGCCTACCGTTGAAATTTTAGATGCATCTTCTTCTGCTATCTGAATACCGAACTCTTTTTCGAATTCCATAATCAATTCGACAGTGTCCAACGAATCTGCACCAAGGTCGTTTGTGAACGAAGCCGAGTTCACAACTTCTGCTTCCGATACACCTAATTTACTAACGATAATGTCCTTTACTTTTTGTGTTACTTCTGACATAATAAAAAGAATTAGTTAATACTTTATTTTTATAATTTACTTTTTTGGTAATGCAAAAGTAATACTTTTTTGATTTTTTGATTATTTTTTTTAGAAAAAAATGAATTGAAAATGCACGTTTTGTTTAATCGTGAGCATTTATTTTTTAGAAAAAAGAAATAATCGACTATTTATGAAGAAATTATTTGTTTATGTATATTTGTTAAATAGATTTAAGCAAATATAAATATTTTTCGAGTATTTGTTAAAGTATTGATAATTAATAGTGTCTGTATGTCTGCCTTTTTTTACTACCTTTGCAAAATAAAATTAGTTACTAATAAATAATTATGAGAAGAGTTGTTATCACAGGTATAGGTATTTACTCGTGCATAGGCAATAATGCCGAGGAGGTAACTCGTTCGCTCTACGACGGGCGTTCGGGTATCGGCATAGAGGCGGAGCGGACAGAGTACGGTTATCGGTCGCCGTTGACGGGTATTGTAGACCAACCGCAACTGAAAGGTGTCTTAGACCGCCGCCTTCGTATCGGGCTTGCCGAAGAGGGAGAGTATGCATATATGGCTACGGTGGAGGCTTTTGCCGATGCCGGCATAGATACCGATTATCTCGAAAACAACGAGATGGGCATATTCTACGGCAACGACTCTTCGGCAAAGGCAGTCATAGAAGCCAACGACATAGCTATGGCAAAACGCGATACGTCGCTTATTGGCTCGGGGGCTATTTTCCGCTCGATGAATTCGACGGTTACTATGAATTTGTCTACTATTTTCAAACTGCGGGGAGCCAATATGACTATCTCGGCTGCCTGTGCAAGCGGCTCTCACTCGATAGGATTGGGTTATATATTTATAAAGAACGGACTTCAGGACTTGGTGCTATGCGGCGGTGCTCAAGAGACCAATATGTACTCTATGGGTAGTTTCGACGCTCTGGGAGCATTCTCTACACACACCTCGGAGCCGACCAAGGCATCGCGTCCGTTCGACAAATCGCGTGACGGACTGATACCGAGCGGAGGAGCCGCCTCTCTCGTGCTCGAAGAGTACGAACACGCCAAGGCACGCGGAGCAAAGATTTTAGCCGAGGTTGTAGGGTACGGTTTTTCGTCGAACGGACTTAATATATCGCAGCCAAGCCCCGAGGGATGTAGAATATCGATATACAGAGCCTTAGACGATGCCAAACTGAAAGCAAAAGAAGTGGATTACATCAATGCACACGCTACATCTACTCCTCAGGGCGACGCTGCCGAAGCGATGGCGTTAGACTCAATATTCACCGAGCACAAGACCCCCATATCATCGACCAAATCGATGACAGGACACGAGTGCTGGATGGCGGGCGCAAGCGAAATAGTCTACTCTGTGCTGATGATGAAAAACGACTTCATAGCTCCTAATATCAATTTCGAAAACCCCGACGAATACTCACAAAACCTAAATATTATCTCCTCTACGCAATCAAAGAAATTGGATGTGATACTGTCTAATTCGTTTGGTTTCGGGGGAACTAATAGTACGCTGATAATAAAGAAGATATAAGTCGGATACATAGGTTGTAACTGAATAAATAGATAATATTGTCCTGTAATAGATTATTTTGCTATGCTCTATAATAATAATAGAGAACAACTTATCGCTCTGTACCGCAAGCTATTCGGTGTGGGGGCATCGGAAATATCGCCCATAGCACAGTCCGGTAGTAATCGACAGTATTTCAGACTGTCGGCAGTGGGTAGTCCCTCTGTGATAGGCGTCGTAGGGGTAGATACTCGTGAAAATAGGGCTTTTGTGGAAATTTCTAAAGTATTCGAACGGCAGAATATCCCGGCGCCAAGGGTTTTGGTTGTGTCCGACGATTATTTATGTTATTTGCAGACGGATTTGGGCGATACTGTGCTTTTCG
>ERZ772764.2318-NODE-2318-length-11238-cov-15.517303_pt1 | contig 11238 bp, 10 predicted proteins | sample MGYA00512163_ERZ772764 | MGnify/ENA primary metagenome ERZ772764 (study PRJEB29015, sample SAMEA2737903) | human oral metagenome | biome: human oral; feature: human-associated habitat; material: dental | place: China | collected 2094 ...
TGCGGGGGAGGGCAGGATGAGGACGCTCAGGCCTGCCACTAGCCCCAGCAGGGCGGCGATTGGGGCCAGTAGGCGCCGGGTGAGACCGGGCGTGGAGAAACGGCTTTCAGTCATGGTGTCAGCTTTCCGGACGTGAATCGGTGGTGAACGGGGGAGGAGGGGCGGCGTCGCCTTCATGTCTTTGGCTCACCGGCGATGAGGACAGGGCCCCGGGATGCGGCGTGGGGAGCGAAGGCGACGCCAGGCGTGGCCGGCTCAGGCCTTGGGCCAGGCGACGACCAGGCAGATGGCGACGAAAGCGACAGTCAGCGCCACCTGCGTCCAGTCAAGCCAGGCCCGGCGACGCGGCAGGGCCGGCAGATCCGGCCATAGCGTGATGCCCCGGACGATCCCGTACAGGCCGGGCAGCGACACCGTCGCCAGGATCCAGGTGGGCACGTGCGCCCAGGGCCCCGAGACCGGGTGGGAGATGTGGGTCTGACCTGCTGCGACGGAGGTCGGGAACGGTGGAAGGGAGAGGTATCCGTGCTCATGGACCCAGGCTGTCGGAGCGTGATCGTCCATACGATCCAGCCACCTGGTCGGTCGATGTCGGGCCAGCCCGACAGAACAATGCGTCTCCACGAGAAGACGGGGCGGCGGGGTGAGGCGTCCCGTCCTGATCCGGGTGAGCGCGGGCAACGATGACGCCGGCGAGCGGCCTCCCGTGCGGTTCCAGGCGTGCTGAGGAGCTTGGAGCGGTGGGAGTGTCCAAATCGGATACAAAGGCGGCAACGAGTACTGAGCGCGTCTGACAGAACCGCATGATTCCGCGGTTCGTATCGCTGGGTGAAACGTTGTTGGGCTCCTTTGTGTCGGATTTGGACACCATGCCTTGGCTACTGGGGCGTGAAGTCTCTGGTTGTTGTGTCTCGGGACATGGGTGACAGTCCAGTGTCACGACATCGGTGACACTTCGATGGGTCCTGGAGGCCACAGGCTGACGGATGCTCCAGTTGTCCACAGAGTGACGGCGGCCGGGTTGCGTCCACTCCGCAGACGGGCGGCAATGAGTTCCGTGAACACCATGGACGCTGAGCTGCTCGCCGCGGTTCGTGGCTGCTACGGCGCGGTGCGCGTTCGGGACCTTGACCTGTCTCGCACCCAGCGCCGTCACATCGCCTCGCTGGTGAGGACCGGTGAGCTCATCGCCTATGAGCATGGGGTTGTCGGTATCCCGGGTGCTGAGCGCGCCGTTGTGCTGGCGCGCATTCATGGAGGGCTCCTCACCTGCCAGGCTGCTATGCGCTACTACGGGCTGCCCGTAGCCCAAGGGGCTGAGCAGGTTCATCTCGTGGTTTCGGATAGCGGACGATTCGCAGCCGTGGGACGTGAGGTTATCCATGTCGATCGGAGCCAGGGCTCAGCATCTCCGACTCGTTTCCCCGTACAGGCACTTCCTGAGGCTCTGGCGCGTTTTCTGCGCTGTCACCTCCAGGACGACTCCCCACTCATCGCTCTCGATGCGGCACTTCACAACGAGCGCGTCACTGCCGAGCAGATTCGCAATCTGCTTCGTGGCCCTGGCTCGGCTCGGGCGCTCGCACGACTCGATCGCGCCAGTGACCGGGCCCGTTCCCCGTTGGAGACGTTGGCGCGAATGGACCTGCATGCTGCAGGACTGAGCTTCGAGGACGGGGTGGAGATTGAGGGCGTCGGCGAGGTGGACCTGGTGGTCGAGGGATGGGTGGTCGTAGAACTGGACGGCTACACCTACCACTGCGACAAGTACCAGTTCGGCCTCGACCGTTGGCGCGACCGCCGGCTTGTTGCCCGTGGCTTCCTGCCGCTGCGCTTCACGAGGAAGGATGTCTACGCGCATCAGGTCGTTCCGGATGTGCTGAAGGCCGTGGAGTGCTGGGGAGTGTCCAAATCTGCCACAAAGGCTGCTGTGAGTCTCGGATAGAAAATACAGAACCGCGCAATTCTGCGGTTCCTGCTGCTCAGTGAACGGCGCCTGAACCCCTTTGTGGCAGATCTGGACACAGAGCCCCTCAAGGAGGTCATCGGCTGCTCTGGTGACGGCTCCTCAGCGAGAGTGACGGGGCGTCCAGGGTGATGATGTTGGAGTGAATCCTCAGTAGGTCAGATGACATCAGTATCGATAGTCATGACAGGTCAATCGGGTTGTCCGGGGAGCGGTCTCGTGCTGGGTCGAGGTCCACGCCGACGATCTCGTCCCTGATTGACGTGAGTAAGGAGCCCAGTCGTGGCTTGTGGTCCTGAGCCGCTGCATTGCCAAGGATGCGGCGTATTTCTGCCTCCGTGCTGCGGCCGTGCAGCTGGGCACAGGCCTTGAGGTCCTGGTGTGTTGTTTCGGGCAGGTTGCGAACGACAGCACTGGGCACAGCCTCTACCTGGATTTCGTTGGCAGAAAATGATGTCGCCGAGATCGACCGTGGTCGCCCCTCGGCGGCCCGGCTCACCAGACCCCGATGACGTTCCACCAAATCGGCCCGGCCACGAGCCAGATGGCCATGTGCACGACGCCCAAGACGAGCCCCGTCCTCCACCACGCCCCGAGTTCGACGTATCCGGACCCGAAGTACAGCGGCGCCGGCCCGTTGCCGTAGTGGGTAAGGCACCCCATGAGGGTCGGGATCGCGCCCAGCAGCACGGTCAGCGGAACGCCGGGCAGCCCCAGCGCCAGCCCCACCCCGAGGAACACCGAGAACATTGACGCCGTGTGTGCCGTCCCTGAGGCGAACAGGTAGTGGGTCAGCGCGTACACACCCGTCAGAGCAGCGAAGGCGGTGATCGTCCCCAACCCGCCCATCATGCCGCCTACGTGCTCGCCCAGCCAACCGATGAAACCGAGGTCGTTGAGCGCGGTGCCCATCATGACGAGGGCCGCGAACCAGGTGAGTGTGTCCCAGGCCGACTTCTCCGCCTTCATCTGCTCCCACGTGAGCGCCCCTGTCAGCAGCAGCGCCCCCAGCCCGAGCAGTGCCACCGTGGTCGCGCTCATAAACGAGTCGCCAATGACCCACAGGACGATCATGCACACGAAGACCGCGAGCGTCGTCCACTCGTGAGCCGTCACCGGCCCGAGCCGCCGCAGCTCGCGTGAGGCCATCGCGGAGGCGTCGGGCGTGCGCCGAATCTCCGGCCGGTTGAGCCGGTAGATGACCAGCGGGACGGCGATGACCCCGATCAGCCCCGGAACCACCGAGGCCATGAGCCATCCCGGCCAGCTGACCTGGACCCCGGCCACGGCCGCCAGCCGAGAGGCCATGGCGTTCGGTGCGGCTCCGGTGAAGAAGATGACCGAGACCGCCAGGTTGAGGTTGTAGGTCGTCAGCGCCAGGTAGGACCCGAGGCGCCGGTGGGTCTCCGGCCTGCCCGGCTCGGACCCGAACGCCCTGGCCACGCTCATCATGACCGGGTACACGTAGCCCGAGCGCGCGGTGTTGGACGGGATCGCCGGGGAGGTGAGCAGATCGGCGAGCCCCAACCCGTAGGCGAGCCCGATGGTCGACCGGCCGAAGACCTTGACGAACAGATAGGCCAGCCGCTCACCGAGCCCAGAGGCGATGACGGCTCGCGCCGCGAAGAAGGCTGAGACGATCAACCAGATCGTTGAGTTCGAGAACCCCGACAGGGCCTGCGAGATCCTGTCCCCGGCGTCGCCGTCGGGCGCGACGACCCCGGTGGCCGCGCACAGCGCCATCGCTATGACGGACAGCGCGCCCATCGGCGCCGCCTTGCCGATGATGCCGACGATCGTCACCAGGAAGATCGCGAAGAGGTGCCAGGCGGCGGGCTCCAGCCCCGAAGGCGTCGGGATGAACCAGGTGATCAGGCCGACGACGAGGCACACGGCCAACGCCAGCGGTCGGGTTTCCCGCCCCAGTCCCGGGCGTTTGTCGGCCGACGACGTCGATGGCCCTCCCGCCTCCGGGCTGCCTTCGCCCGCGGGCTTGCGGGCGTCGAGGGTGGGCGTCGGCCCCGACGCCGCCTCGGTTGTCCTCTCCCCGCTGTTGCCGGGGCTGCGGCCGCCCCCTCCTCCGTCGCTTCTGTCCGGCGCGACGGTACCGGCGTCCGCGCTGCTCATTTGATGTACCGGACCTTCTGCTCCAGAGCGGCCAGCGCCCGCTCCTTGCGCTCGTTGTAGACGACCTTCTGCTGCTCGAAGAGGTTGTTGCCCTCGGCGTCGATCGAGACGATGAGCGGTCCGAACTGCTTGACCCGGAAGATCCACAGGGTCTCGGGCATACCCAGCTCGCGCCAGTAGCCGCCCTCCACCTCCTCGACCTCGGTGGCCGCGATGACGGCATTACCGGCGGGGAAGACGCAGTGCAGGGCGCCGTAGGTCCGGCAGCCGGCCTCGGTTCCCGGCCCCATGCCGCCCTTGCCGACGATGAGGCGCACCCCGGTCCGCCGGATGAACTCCTCCTCGAACTTCTCCATGCGCATTGAGGTGGTCGGCCCCACCGAGACGACCTCGAACCGGCCGGCCTCCTCGTCGATGACCCGGATGATCGGGCCGGCGTGGAGGATGGCCCCCTCGCGGATGTCGACGGGCAGCTCGCGACCGAGCTCGATGAGCCGTCGGTGCGCGACGTCGCGGCAGGTGACGATGTGCCCGTCCAGGAAGATGACGTCGCCGACCCTGATGCCCTCAAGATCCTCGCGCTTGATCGGCGTCGTCAGCGTGATGTGGCGGCCGGCTCTGACGGTGGTCTCGGGGAGGGTCTCGTTCGTGGTGCTCACAGCTCGACTCCCTTGTGCGTGATGAGCTCGTAGCTCAGGTCCTTGTCGAAATGGATGGTGCCGCGCCGGTGCGACCAGCAGCCGGTGTTGACCGCGACGGAGAGCACCGAGGGATGGCGCGCCGAGTTCTCGATGTTGACGCCCATCGTCGAGCCGCTCCCACCCAGGCCCTGGGGACCGAGCCCGATGGAGTCGATGGCCTCCTGGAGATCGTCCTCGAGCTGGGCCACCTTCGGGTTGGAAGCGTGGGAACCGACCGGACGCATGAGCGCCAGCTTGGACATGTAGCTGGCTGCGTCGATCGATGAGCCGATGCCCACGCCCACGAGCAGCGGCGGGCAGGCGTTGAGGCCGTAGGAGGTCATGACGTCCAGGACGAACCGCATAGCCGCCTCGTAGCCCTCGCCCGGCATGAGGGTCTTGCCCTGGCCGGGCAGGGAGCAGCCGCCGCCGGCCAGGTAGACGTGCAGCGTGAGGTCATCTCGGCCCTCGGCGACGTCCCAGTAGATCCACGGTGACTTCGAGCCGACGTTGGTTCCGGTGTTGAACTCGTCGAAGGTCTCCACGGTGTTGTGCCGCAGCGGCGCGATCCTCGTGGCCTCGGCGATGGAGGCCTTGAGCGCCTCGGACAGTCCGTCGGTGTAGGGGAAGTGGCTGCCGACGGTGGCGAAGATCTGGACCAGCCCGGTGTCCTGGCACGAGGGCCGCTTGAGTTTCTCGGCCAGCTCCTGGTTGCGCCGCATGGTCTGGTAGATCATCGTCGCCATCGGGGTGGTCTCTGCCTCGGCCAGCGCCTTGAGGCGGGAGGTGACGTCGTCAGGCAGACGTCTGCTGACCAGTGAGGTGAAATGGGCGACGACGTCGGTGAGCCGGGACAGCCGGCTGCGGGCGTCCACGGTTGCGATCGTGCTGAGGCTGTCTGCGGTGGTGGTCGTGGTGGTCACGATGGTTCCTCCTTCGGTATCGGACCGATCCGTACCCAAGCACCACTGTCCCGTGACGGCGCGTCAGAATCTTTCCGTTCCATCAGGAGGGCGGTCGGGCCGCAGGTCCCACTCCGGCTGGTTGCCCGGGTTCGACGACGTTTCCGGCGGCCGGCAAGACCTGAGGATTCGACCATCCCGTTTCGCGGCGCGGCGCGCGTCATGGTGCGTGGCGTGCGTGCCGGGGGAGCCGTCGGGAAGCTGGGCGTGCGTCGTCGACCTACAGATTCACCCGGCTGGGAACCGCGCCGCTGGTGCTCGGAAGGTGACCGCTGCTACCGGGTCTGGCCGGCGAGCTCCTCCAGGTGCGCCGACAGGGTGCGGGCCAGTTCAAGGGCCTCGTCCATGGGGGACAGTCGGGCCAGGCGCGACGCAGTCTCGCAGGGTCCCTCGTTCGCATCGTCGGCCACTGAGGGCAGGCTCACCCAGTGGCGCAGGATTTGCGTGACCTCGGCGTTCGTGCGCGAGATGTAGCTCCGGTGGAAGACCGAGTCAGCCTCGCGCGTGTCCTCGGTGAGCAGCCGTCGGTAAGTCGACGGCGTGCGTCCGAAGGTACGTCGGAACGCCGTGTTGAAGGCCTTGACGTCTGGAAATCCGTTGTGGAGGGCGACCTCGGCGATGAGGTGGTCGGTCTCGCCCAGCTCGCGCGTGGCCTGGCGCAGCCGTACGCGCGTGAGGTACTCGGAGAAGGTCATGCCCACGTGCTGAGGGAAGAGCTGGGAGAGGTAGCCCGGGCTGAAGCCCGAGTGCTGGGCGAGCAGTTCGAGCGTGATGCGCTCGCGGAAGCTTTGGTCCACGTAGGCCACCGCGCGGCGCAGGGCCTGGTGGCTCTCGATGGCGGTGGGCAGGTCGGTGGCCGGCTCCCGGGAGGGCTCTGGTGGGAAGTGGTCGAAGAGGGTGGCGACAACGCTCAGCAGCCCGGCCTCCCAGGCGGCCTTACCTCCGGGTCCGGGGCGGTCGCTGGCGAGCATCATTCGTGCCAGCAGCGTACGCAGTCGCGCGAAGCCGGGCTGGTCGCGAGTGCTCCCGGCGGAGCGGCAGCTGAAACGGGGGACGGAGCCGTCCTGCGTGAAGCCGGCCAGGTATCCGGCGTCGATATGCAGCAGTAGCACGGTTGTGTGTGGCTGCGTGGCAAGGGTGGCGTGCCCGTCATTGGAGTTGATGACCATGACGTCGCCGGGCTCGCAGCGCTCCACCCGGCCGTCCGCGCACACCTCCATCCCGCCGGTGACGACGACGAGGATTTCCAGGGCCGGGTGCCAGTTGTAGTGGTAGGAGCCGATCCCGTAGACGTACTGGCGAGCCTTGAGGCCGCGCGCTTCGCCCCGGTGCTCGTAGTAGAGCTCTCCGTTCACGTGGCGGCTCGCGGTGGCGTCCATGGAAACCATCGTAAAGGCGGCGAGGATCTGATGTGCCGTCGTGAATGGCGTAGTCCCAACACGCCGGGCAGGAGTGATCTGGACCTCATATGTGCTCTCCGAGCGGTCCTGCCGGCTCGCGTTCCAGCTTCGACGGCATCCGCGAGATCGCGCGGGAAGGCGTCACCTATCGGGACGAAAGTCCTCACCTCTATCGCAAGATGTTGTGGTTGAGATACAATTAAGACACAAGATGATGTGTCTCATCGATGTGATTTGGGAGTATGGTCGGCACCGGTGCCGCCGACCGGTTGGCTCCCAACAGGCAGTGCTCAGTCACTGACGGCACCCAGAAGGACCGGCCTCATCGACGCTCGACAAGGCCGTGAACAGGAACGAGAAGGACCATCGGAGAGACCCGTGCTCGAGAAGAACCTTGCCTCCACCGCCCCCGCAGCTGACGGCTCGGCGCAGCCGCCGGCCGCCACGCCCGACGCCACCACCGACCCGCACCTGGTGGCCCCCGGCTCGGCCGACTCCGCCGTCGCCCGCGGCGAGCGCCCCACCGTGGACGCCATCGCCACCATCACCGAGTACCTGGACCGCTCCGACTGGCGCGTCAACGCCAACGCCAACCAGGGCTACTCGCTGGGCGGGATGATGCTCAACACCTCCGGCAAGGTCGTCGCCAACTACTGGCTCAGCCAGGTCTACCCGGCGGTCGCCGGCCAGGCCCACCGCAACGCGGACCTCCACATCCACGACCTGGACATGTTCGCCGGCTACTGCGCCGGCTGGTCCCTCAAGGACCTCCTCCAGCAGGGCTTCAACGGCGTCCCCGGCGCCATCGCCGCCGGCCCCGCCAAGCACTTCTCCTCCGCCGTCGGGCAGATCGTCAACTTCCTGGGCACCCTCCAGAACGAGTGGGCCGGCGCCCAGGCCTTCTCCTCCTTCGACACCTACATGGCGCCCTTCGTCCGCCTGGACTCCATGACCTACACCCAGGTCCTCCAGTGCATGCAGGAGCTCATCTTCAACCTCAACGTCCCCTCGCGCTGGGGCACCCAGACGCCCTTCACCAACCTCACCTTCGACTGGACCTGCCCCGCGGACCTGGCCGACGAGCACCCCCTCGTCGGCGACGACGTCTGCGACTTCGCCTACGGCGACCTCCAGGCGGAGATGGACCTCATCAACCGCGCCTTCATGGAGGTCATGACCGAGGGTGACGCCGAGGGGCGCGTCTTCACCTTCCCCATCCCCACCTACAACATCACCCGTGACTTCGACTGGGACGCCCCCAACACCGATCTCCTGTTCACCATGACCGCGAAGTACGGCCTGCCCTACTTCCAGAACTTCATCAACTCCGAGCTCGACCCCGGCATGATCCGCTCCATGTGCTGCCGCCTCCAGCTCGACCTGCGCGAGCTGCTCAAGCGCGGCAACGGCCTGTTCGGCTCGGCCGAGCAGACCGGGTCGGTCGGCGTCGTCACCATCAACATGGCCCGGCTCGGCTACCTCTACGCCGACGACGAGGCCGCCCTGACCGCCCGGCTCGACGAGCTGCTCGAGATCGGCCGCGACACCCTCGAGCTCAAGCGCACCGTCATCCAGCACCACATCGACGCCGGCCTGTTCCCCTTCACCAAGCGGTACCTGGGCACCCTGGACAACCACTTCTCCACCCTGGGCGTCAACGGCATGAACGAGATGGTCCGCAACTTCACCCACGACGCCTACGACCTGACCGACCCGCGCGGCCACGCCATGTGCGTGCGCCTCCTGGACCACGTGCGGGACAAGATGGTCGAGTTCCAGGAGGCCACCGGCCACCTCTACAACCTCGAGGCCACGCCGGCCGAGGGCACCACCTACCGCTTCGCCAAGGAGGACCGCAAGCGCTACCCCGGCATCCTCCAGGCCGGCACGGAGGCCAACCCCTACTACACGAACTCCTCCCAGGTCCCCGTGGGCTACACCGACGACCCCTTCGAGGCCCAGGAGATGCAGGAGGAGCTCCAGACCAAGTACACCGGTGGCACCGTCTTGCACCTGTACATGAACGAGCGGATCTCCTCGGCCGCCGCCTGCAAGGAGCTCGTGCGCCGCTCCCTGACCGCCTTCCGCACGCCCTACATCACCATCACGCCGACCTTCTCCATCTGCCCCGTCCACGGATACCTCGTGGGCGAGCACCTGACCTGCGACAAGTGCGCCGAGCTCCACCCGGAGGCCGAGCCGGTCGAGTGTGAGGTGTGGACCCGCGTCATGGGCTACTTCCGTCCGGTGCGCTCGTTCAACATCGGCAAGAAGGGCGAGTACATGGAGCGGCAGATGTTCACCGAGGGCGCCGCCGGCGCCCACGGGGCCGCCACCTCCCGGCTGAGCGCGGTGAGCGCGTGAGGACTCGCGACGGAGAGAGAGGGGTTCTGAGCGTTCGGTTACCAGAGCAGCTCAAGCGCCGACTTGATGACCTGGAGTACGCGTACGCGCTGAAGACGGAGGCGGAGGCGGTGAGGCGCGGTGAGATCAAGACGTGCCGACTCGACGAGATCGCGGCGGCCCTCGGTCTCGATGCCTGAGGTGAAGGAGGCGAGAGCCCGGTCGACCGGCCCTGCTGATGCTCTGGTGATCGCAGGGCTCGTACCCATGAGCACCGTCGACTGGCCCGACCACCTCACCGCGACGGTCTTCCTGCAGGGCTGCCCGTGGAACTGCTTCTACTGCCACAATCAGGCGCTCATCCCCACGCGCACGCCCGGGGCGGTCGCCTGGGACGAGGTGCGCGCTCTGCTGGGGCGCCGCCGCGGGCTGCTCGACGGCGTCGTCTTCACCGGCGGTGAGGCGCTGCGCCAGGACGCGCTCGCCGACGCCGCTCGCGAGGTCGTCGAGGCGGGATTCCGCGTGGGACTGCACACCGCCGGTGCATATCCGCGGCGCCTGCGCGACCTGCTCGACTCCGGGCTCATCTCCTGGGTGGGGCTGGATGTCAAGGCGCTGCCCGAGCACTACGAGGCCGTGGTCGGCCGCCCCTCAGGTGGCGCGAAGGCCTGGGAGAGCCTGCGGGTGCTGCTGGAGGCCGAGGTGCCGTTCGAGGTGCGCACCACGGTCGTGCCCGGGGACGTGACGGCCGACGACGCCGTCGAGGTGGCCCGGAGAGTGCACGAGGCGGGAGCGCGCGTCTACGCCCTGCAGCAGGCGCGCGGCAGGGGGACGACGGGCGACTTCGCGGTGACCGCCGAGGGCTGGGACGCCGCCTGCGAGCGCATGGCCGCGTCGATCGAGGCACTCGGCTGGGAGCGGTTCACCTACCGGGCGGCGTGAGGGCATCCGCGGCGCCGCGTCCGAGCCGGCGCGCCCTGGCGGCCTCGGCGTCGATGGCGTCGTTCTTGCCGCCGCGGGTTGTCACGTCTCCTTGGAGGGTGTGCAGGGGCCTACCGGTATCCTCGTGTTGTGAACGCGATGAGTTCGCCCATCGCCCGGATCGTCCCGATCCATCGCGAGGGGTCCTGGTATGAGCGCATGGTCCGCGAGGGCAGGGTTCGCCCGGCCAAGCGCGAGCGGCGCATCGTGAAGGTTTCGATGCTCGCCTTGTCAGCGCCTCCGTGGACGGAGTCGAACTCCTCGACATCGGCGACGACGTCATTGAGCGGGCCTGCGCCTTGACCGGGGAGTTGAAATCCCTCGACGCGATCCACCTGGCCACCGCGACGCTGTTGGACGACCCGCGGGACCCAATCACCGTTCTCACCCACGACGCCCGCCTGGCCGACGCGGCCCGGGCCCGTGGCCTCGCCGTCGTCGATCCGCTCGCGGCTTGAGGGAGGCCCACTCGGGCGCGTGCCCGAGTGTCGGGGTCGCGCGACGCCGGTGCGAGCCCGACGACGGCGCCGCATCCCATTCCGTCTCCGTGCAGCTGCGCGCATTCGGGAGCAAATCGTGACGGCGGTATGCCCCGCCGCATGCGTGGTCCTGTGTAGATGAGGCCCTCGAGGGCCGCAGCGCGTCGTCGGGACGGAAGCACTGGCGAGCGGTTGACCGTGAAGAGGCGTCGGGGCCGGCAGTGCGTGGTCAGGTGACGGTGGCCGTGATCAGGTCAGCCGAGGGTGGATTCTGAGGGGTAGCGGGTCGGTGGCGGGGTG
>ERZ772764.2321-NODE-2321-length-11232-cov-30.585309_pt1 | contig 11232 bp, 7 predicted proteins | sample MGYA00512163_ERZ772764 | MGnify/ENA primary metagenome ERZ772764 (study PRJEB29015, sample SAMEA2737903) | human oral metagenome | biome: human oral; feature: human-associated habitat; material: dental | place: China | collected 2094 ...
TTTCCACCTCAAGCCAAGCACGGTATTTATTTTCTTCACTCCAAATGTTCGCCATCTCAGGGCGAGAGTAACGGTTGATCATGTTGTTTCTCCTATATTAAATCATTTTTTTAAATATCAAACTACAAGTTTCAATAAATTTAGCACTCCATATCTCCCACCATTTACTATCTTGATTTTTATCGCATTTTTCTTCTTCACTGATAATTTTAGACCTCAAAATTTCATTATCCATTATCCTATTTTCGTATTCTTCACCACCGTAAAAAATACAGTCTCTTAGCTCTGAATATTGGACTTCCGGAGATGATTGAATATTATTATATAAGTCTTTAGCCTTTGATTTCCCTAATTTGATTTTTGAAGTAATTATAATCGTTCCAAGAGAATAAGCTGTAAGTAAAAGAAATCTTATAACTGAAAGTTCAGAAGTTAAGGAATGAATTTCAAAAGAAATAGACATCTCCCTAAATCTTTTTATTAATTCAATAGCATCAGGATTCTCTTTAAAAAATGAGATAACCTCTGTAGATAAATTTAACTTCATTAGCGTTTCAAGTGTAATTGATTCATTTGAAATTTGTCCATTAATTTCATTTATTATATAATATTGAAAAAAATATTCAAGAAGAAGCGGAACAAGTAAAGTAGTCAACACTCCAAATAGCCATGTCATATTTGTTATTTTTCTTAAAGAATGCAATGGTAATAATATTGCAAAAACACTATATGCTATGAAAACCAAAATTATGTAAACTACAATAGATTTTATATCTGAAAATGACTTTACATAATCTAAAGTAAATAAAAGCATTGCTAAAGGAATAAGATAATAATATAATCCTGTTAAATAATTTTTAGCTGCAATAATTATGCCAGCCAATGCTATAATCATTGCTCCGATTGCTACTATAGCAATTAATCCTTTAAATGCTACTAGATTAAGTGAATTTAACACAGAAATAACTACAAGAATTACCATAAAACCTATATTTGTTAAATAATAAACTGCAGCACCTAATTCCCGCCTTTTCTTTAAATCAGTTTTATATCCTTTTTCAGTAATAAAAAAATACTTTCTTCTTCGAATTTCCTTTAACAAACCCCATTTTAATTGCACCCAGTTGACCATTTTCTTTTTCCAAAAAAATAGTAAGCCAACAAAAATACATACCGCTACTAATTTAACTAAGTAGCTAGGATGTATAAATAGCGTAATTCCAAGATATCCTAGCATGATAGATATGAGTTTTTGCAATTCTAGTTGCTTTTTCATAATTCCTCCTCAAACTCCTCTTTCCCAATCCATACAAATGAGTAGAGTTCTGGTGTATTCAAATCCGTATCAATTGGCAAATCATAGATAGCGAAATAGTTTTCAGGATATTGAGCCGTTAGCTCTTTATACTTAGCTTTCACCTTTTCATGATCACTACTATCATACAAAACTTCGATAACTGCTCCCGTCTTCTCTTTTTCGACAAATGCGTTGACGATGAGTTGAATAATAGTAATGGCAAAGGATGTCTTCCGTATTCAGTTTTAGAGGATACGGAGCCCTTATTCCTTTCTTCTTTTATTTTCTAAAAGAGGAGCGCTTTTAGCAAGAATCCAAATACTTGAACTTGCCCTCTTCTCCTTTTTTTAGTTACACTTTAAGATTTAGAAAGTTTATATTCGGTATTCTATTAGAAAAATCTGGTTGCTTTTTTCATAATCTTCAATCTAATTTTTAAATCAATTTTTCTAAGTGTTCTTTAAAAGGTCTTTGAATAATTTTCCTAGCATTAGATATATTCTCATCGGTTCTATACGTTTCTAATGCTTCATTTAACTTGCTGACAGCTAGTTTAAGTTCCATTCCTTTAGCAAGCATTAACCAAACAATATAAAATCTCATTTGCTTTGTTGATTCTTTATGTATAAGACTATAGTATTGCTCTATCTCCCTGTATGATCTATACAATGTTATCAACTCATCAAAATCTAATTGTTCATTAAATATGTCATCATAAAATCTATTAAAAAGCGCTCCCTTTTGATTTGTAACAACTTCAGGATAACCCATTTTAGAATATATAAGCTGGGCCATAACCTCCATTGTAATAGACTCCTCGGAAATCTCTACACTTCTATCAACTTTTCTAATATACATAATTCCATATTGTTTCAGATACTCTTCAATCTTAATTTGTATATTGCTTATTGATTTTAAATCTACAGGAGAAATAGCATTTTGACTATTAGTGTATTCGGCTATATTATTTGTTAACGTCTTATCATTTTCAGTTTGGAAAATTCTAACTAGAATTTCTGCATTAGATAATTTTTCTTCATCAAAATCAGCATCTTTATATTTATAAATCGTTCTTAGAGTCTGTCCGCCATTCACAATTTGAAAACCATCTAAAGAGCACTTTAACTTTTGATTTGCATTAATCTTTTGAGCAGTAATCTTATTCGCAGTCATGGTAATACCATTATTAAACATAAAAAATCGATTAGGATCGCTATCAATAGATTTCAAAATATTTTTATTAAACTTTGTACTTCCCAAATAGCCTCGAACATTATCATATAACAATCCAATGTCTAGCTCTACTTCTGATAATTTAGAATAATCTTCAATCGAATATTGTTCTTTCAACTCATCATCTTTACAAGTCAGCCTAATCAAAGTAATTAAAGGTAATTTAACCAAGTATGATTGTGAGGATGACATGGGATCATCTTTAAAAGTCATCACAGAATCAGAATCAACGATAAATGTTGCTTTTCTATCTTCTGGTTTTTCTGAAACAAATTCTATAATTTCGTCCAAACTAATTGTTACAATCTCAACATCATTACTATCAATGAATGATTTAACTTCATTAACATTTAAATTTAACTTATGATTTTCATTAGATACTAAATATAACTGCGTGTTCCAAATATCATTAGAATTATATTTGTCAATTATTGACTGAACTGTAATTCTAGTTAGTTCATCTAAACCTTCAGTATTCTGAGCATAAACTGCATTTAAAAACTTAGTACTATCACTAACTGTATTTAAAGCTTGAGACTTGTCAGGATTAAACCTCTCACGATACTTAAAATTAAAAAGCTTAATGTCATAGTTCTCTTCGTCTATATAAACAGCATCAATACCTAAATCATTGTTTGTGACACCATATAATTTACGATGAAAATCGGTATCAATAACCATCTTTTCTACATCTTCAACGTCTGTTACATCTGTAATACAAGAAAGAATGAATAAGTAAAAGCCAAGTCTTGATTTCTCCTCATCTGTAATTTCACCAACTGGTTCCTTTTTTAGTTTACCAAAATATTTTCTTGAAATCTTATTTACCAACTTAAAATCATTTAATGTTCCCATTTAAAAACTCCTCTATATGAATAAAATAATGTATATTAAGCTATCTTCCAAATAAAAGACGGTTAATTTCACTTTTTAAAAATCAATCCCCTCACCAAACTCAACCACACTATCTGGCACATCACTAAACAAAGTCACATGTCCCATTTTGCGGTTGTGCTTCGCTTCTATTTTACCATACAGGTGGAGGTGGGCGCTTGGATTTTCTGTGACAAATATTTCAGCGGCCTCGACATGCTGGCCGAGGACATTGAGCATAACTGCAGGTGCATGTAGTTTGATAGCTGGCAATGGTGCTCCGAGAACGCCCAAGATATGGGTATCAAACTGGGAGAAGTCGCAGGCTTCGATAGAGTAGTGCCCAGAGTTGTGTGGTCGTGGAGCAATCTCGTTGACAATGATGTCGTCAGCTGTCGCAAACATTTCCACGCAAAGGGTTCCAGATAGCTTGAGCTGTTCTGCAATTCGCACTGCCATAGCTTTAGCTTTTTCTGCTAAGCTTGCTGGAATGCGAGCAGGGACAATGGTCTTAGACAGGATATTGTTGCGGTGGATATTTTCCTGAACTGGGAAAACCGTCACGTCCTTACCATTTCCTGATACGATGACAGAAATTTCAAGATCAAAGTTGACAAATTCTTCCAAAACGCAGTCTGCTGAGTCAGCTAGAGCGTAGGCTTCTTCCAAATCTTCTGCTGAGCGAATGACCTTTTGCCCATGCCCATCGTAGCCACCCGTCGCCGTCTTGAGGACATAGTTTTTCGACAGGTCCATATCTACCAAGTCTTGGCTTGAGGTCACGACCTTGTAAGGTGCCACAGTGACTTGTGCCTTGTTTGAGAGAAAGTCCTTTTCAAAGATACGATTTTGAGAAATGCGGAGCAGGTCTGTCCCTTGAGGGAGTTGTCCATCCTTGACAACCGCATCCAAACCGTCTGCATCAACATTTTCAAATTCATAAGTGAGAACATCGCAACGCTCCGCCAGCTGACGAAGGGCATCCACATCATTATAAGGAGCCACGATGATCTCCGCCACGCGAGAGGCTGGGCAATCCGCAGCAGGATCCAGCGCGATAACCTTGTGCCCCATGTAGATAGCAGAAATGGCCATCATCTGACCCAGCTGACCGCCACCGATAATTCCGATTGTTTTAGATGAGCTCATTTGTCGACTCCTCTGCGATTTTTCCTTGTTCTTCTGCGAAATCTGCCAAAGCTGTCGCGATAGCCTGGTCCTCTACTGACAGGAGACGGAGGGCGAAGAGAGCCGCATTTGTCGCACCAGCTTCACCGATAGCCATTGTCGCAACAGGCACGCCGCCCGGCATCTGTACGATAGAGTAGAGCGAGTCCACGCCACTAAGAGCACGTGATTTGACTGGTACACCAATGACTGGAAGGGTTGTTTTGGCAGCTACCATTCCTGGCAAATGAGCAGCACCACCCGCACCTGCAATAAGGACCTTGATGCCACGGCTACGAGCTTCCTCGGCATGTTTGAACATGAGGTCAGGTGTGCGGTGGGCAGAGACAACTTTCTTTTCATAGGCTACACCGAAGCGGTCTAGGACTTCGGCGGCTTTTTGCATGGTTGCCCAGTCGGATTTGGAGCCCATGATGATGGAAATTACTGGTTTCATAGTTAATATCCTTTTCTTTCCTTTCTTTTTTCAATCACCTTAAGTTGTGAGGGACGGTAGCAAACCTTCGGTTTCATTCCTAAAATTTGAGCCTAAGTCTCAAATCTCCCTCCGACCAGAACAGTAATAGTTCTGGTCTTTTCACCACGGCGACCATTATCGTATTTGGCGACTTCGTCGCTTTATTCTTATATCTTTACTTAATAGCCTTGCTTCCGATATCTGTTCGGTAAAAGAGGCCTTCTGTTTTTTGTTGGGAGAGTTCTTGGTAGATGGTTTCTTGGGCTTCTTTAACGGTATCTGCTGTGGTAACTAGCATGTAGACACGTCCACCGTTTGAGAGCAGTGCTCTGCTATTTTCCGCAAACTTAGCCCCTGCATAGTAGGTAAAGATATCACCCTCTGTCTTAGCTGGCAATTCAACACCTTTTTCATAGTCAAGCGGGTAACCGTTTGATGCGACAACCACACCCAGCGTCACACCCTTGTCCGTCCACGTGATCTTCGGATCCTTACCATCGAGAATATCCGTGATATTTTGCGCAAAATCAGATGTCAAACGAGGCAAGATAATTTGTGTTTCTGGATCTCCAAAACGAGCGTTGAACTCGATGACCTTAGGTCCCTCTGCTGTTAAAATAAGCCCTGCGTAAAGGACACCAAGATAAGGACGACCTTCTTTAATCATCCCTTCGAGGACGGGCTTGACAATAGTATCAACCGCTGTGGCAACCACACTCTGTGGCAAGTGAGGAACTGGCGCATAGGCACCCATACCACCCGTGTTAGGCCCCTTGTCGCCATCATAGGCACGTTTGTGGTCCTGAGCTGTTGGCATGATGTAGAACCTGTCACCATTGACAAAGGCAAAAAGTGAAAATTCCTCTCCTGCAAGAAACTCCTCGATAAGCACACGCGCACCTGAGTCACCAAATTTATTGTCCAAAAGCATCTCATGAGCAGCTTCGACCGCTTGCTCGACTGTCTCAGCAACGACAACACCTTTCCCAAGCGCCAACCCATCCGCCTTGACTACTATTGGAGCGCCTTTCTCCTCAATATAAGTCTTAGCTTCCTCGAAATCTGAAAATGTGCCATAGGCTGCTGTCGGAACGCTGTATTTGACCATGATTTCCTTAGCAAAATCCTTGGACCACTCAAGCTCAGCGGCAGCCTTGGTCGGACCAAATGCCTTGAGGCCTGCTGCATTGAAATCATCCACTATTCCAGCGGCAAGAGCATCATCCGGCCCAATGAAGGTCCAAGCGATATCGTTGACCTTTGCAAATTCAATTAACTTAGAATGTTCGGAAATAGATATATTTACCAAATCAAGTCCATCTAAGGTCATCCCGTCATTCCCAGGTGCCACAAAAACTTGATCAACGTCTTTAGACTCCAATAACTTCTTAGCAATCGCATGTTCACGACCACCCGAACCGACAACCAACAGTTTCATCTCTCAACCTCTTTTGCGAATTATTTACTAACATTATACCACAAACGTTCGTTTTAATCTTGTTTCACTTAGCATTTTAAGCCAAAAAAGGAAAGAAACTGTTTTCTTCCCTTTTGCTTCTTAATGTCTAAAATGTCTCACTCCTGTAAAGACCATAGTCAAGCCATATTTGTCCGCAGCTTCGATGGATTCTTGATCACGGACAGAGCCTCCTGGCTGGATGATGGCTTTAATGCCTGCTTTGGCGATTTCTTCCACGTTATCCGCAAATGGGAAGAAGGCGTCGGAAGCAAGAACAGCACCATCAAGACGATCTTTAGCCTGATCAATGGCGATACGAACAGAAGCCACACGATTGGTTTGACCAGGGCCAACACCAAGTGTCATGTGGTCATTAGTCACGATGATACCGTTTGATTTGACGTACTTGATAGCTTTCCAAGCGAACTCAAGAGCAGTCGCCTCTGTCTCAGTTGGTTGGCGTTTGGTCACCACTTGCCAGTCAGCTGGGCTTTCCTTGACCACGTCTTGGTTTTGAACGAGGAGTCCACCGACAACACCTGTGTATTCTGCTTCCACCTCGCTAGCGTCTTGAGCGTCAAATGGCAAGGCCAGGATCCGCAAGTTTTTCTTTTTGTTGGTCAAAATGGCTAGCGCTTCATCCGTATAGCTTGGTGCGATGATGATTTCAAGGAAAACGCCGTGCATCTTCTCAGCTGTCGCAGCATCTACCTCACGGTTAAGAACGACGATCCCACCGAAGATAGAAACTGGGTCAGACTCATAAGCGTAGTCCCAAGCTGTTTCGATATTGTCAGCTTGACCGATTCCACATGGGTTCATGTGTTTGAGAGCCACAACGGTTGGACGGTCTTTAAAATCACGGATGATGCGGATCGCTGCATCAGCGTCACGGATATTGTTGAAGGACAATTCTTTCCCATTCAACTGTTTAGCTGAAGCAATGGAGTAATCCGTTGGCAAGGCTTTTTGGTAGAAATCTGCATCCTGTTGAGGATTTTCCCCGTAACGCATAGCTTGCTTAAGGTCATAGGTCAAAGTGAGCTTTTCAGGTTTTTCTTCACCCACTTGAGCTGTGAAATACTCTGCAATCAAGGCGTCATAAGCTGCAGTGTGACGGAAAACCTTGGCTGCCAAACCTTGACGAGTTTCGTAAGTCGTTTCACCATTTGCTGCCAATTCGTCAAGCACAACAGCATAGTCAGAAGGATCTACCACAACTGTCACGCTGGCGTGGTTCTTCGCTGCTGAGCGAAGCATAGATGGCCCACCGATATCGATGTTTTCAACGGCATCCGCATACGTCACATCTGGTTTGAGAATTGTTTCCTTGAAAGGATAAAGGTTGACCACCACAAGGTCAATGAGCTCAATCTTGTTGTCCTTAGCCGCTTCCAAGTGGCTATCCAAGTCACGACGAGCGAGAAGACCACCGTGGATATTTGGATGGAGAGTCTTGACACGACCGTCCATCATTTCTGGGAAACCAGTCACATCATCGATAGCAATGGTGTCAACACCGGCATTATCAAGGGCAACTTTGGTACCACCTGTTGAGATGATATCCCAACCAAGTTTTTTGAGTTCTTGGGCAAATTCAACAATGCCCGCTTTGTCTGAGACGCTGATTAAGGCGCGTTTAGTCATGTTATTTCCTTTCATTTACTTATCCAACAATTCTCTAATAACCTCTGGATACAACTTGTACTCTGCTTCATGAATACGTTCTTCAAAACTGTCAATGGTATCATCAGTCAGCCGTGGCACACGGACTTGTTTGATAACCTTGCCTGTGTCCACACCTGAGTCCACCCAGTGAATGGTCACTCCACTCTCAGCGACATCAGCATTCCAAGCGTCCTCAATCCCATGAGCTCCTGGAAATTCTGGCAAGTAGGCTGGATGAATGTTGATAATTCGACCTTCATAGGCCTCCAATAAGGTTGGGCCAACGATTTTCATGTAGCCGGCGAGGCAAACCAAGTCAATCTGGTGTTCTTCCAAGAGTTCGACAAGAGCAGCTTCGTAGTCTGCCTTGTTCTCAAACTCCTTGAGTTCAAAAGCATAGGACAGGACTCCGAGCTTTTCTGCCCGCTCGAGCACATAGGCGTCACGATGGTCTGAAAAGACAAACTCCACCGGAAATTCTTCGGCAATCACCTGAAAATTTGAGCCGTTACCAGAGGCAAAAACCGCTATTTTTTTCATTTGATGATGACACTTTCGTTTTCTTTCTTAACGATGCGACCAATTTCATAAACTGGTTCATCCAGCAATTCCTTGACGCGACCTACATTTTCAGGGCTAACTGCCAACATGAGTCCCACACCCATATTGAAGATTTCAAACATTTCCTCATGCTTGATTTCACCGTATTTTTCAAGGGCTTTGAAAATTGGGAGGACTGGAACTTTGCTTTCCTCAATCTCAGCAGCCAGGTCATCCGCAAACATACGAGGGACATTCTCGACAAAGCCGCCACCTGTGATGTGAGCAATACCGTTGACCAACTCTTCCTTGATGAGTGGCAAGACAGCCTTGACATAGATACGAGTCGGCTCAAGAAGGACTTCCTTGAGTTTCTTGCCTTCCAATTCCGGCAAGACTTCCTCACCTGTGTAGTCGGCAAAAACACGGCGCACGAGTGAGTAACCATTCGAGTGAATCCCACTTGACGCAAGCCCGAGAAGAACATCGCCCTCTGCCACCTTTGAGCCGTCAATGATTTGAGATTTTTCAGCCACACCGACTGCAAAACCAGCCAGATCGTAGTCATCTTCGCCATACATACCAGGCATTTCAGCCGTTTCCCCACCGATGAGGGCAGCGCCTGCCTGCACACAACCTTCTGCCACACCAGCAACGACTTGTTCTAGTTTAGCTGGTTCATTCTTCCCTGTCGCGACGTAGTCAAGGAAATAAAGAGGCTCCGCACCTGCAGCGATGATATCATTGACACACATGGCCACACAGTCCTGACCGATGGTATCATGCTTGTCGTATTTGATGGCCAGCATGAGCTTGGTTCCAACACCATCAGTCCCTGAGATCAAGACCGGCTCTTTGACACCTGTTTTTGAAAGGTCAAACATGCCACCGAAACCACCTAGAGCTCCCATGACACCTGCACGCTCCGTACGAGCCACGTGCTTTTTGATCCGCTCAACAACTTCATAACCCGCTTCAACATCCACACCAGACTGAGCGTATGCATTCTTATTTGTCATCTTTGTCTCCTCTTCCTTTCCTTTCATGGAGAGTCTTTATCCGTCTATTTGTAAAAACTGGTCTTTTCTTCCAAACTTCTTTGATAGTCTTCTTCATAGTCGTAGAGAGGCGTTGGGTAGTCACCGTCAAAGTAAGCGACACAGAGACCACCGTTCGGCGCATCTGTTTCGATGCCGATAGAATCAATCAAGCCAGCAATCGAAAGATAGGTCAGGCTATCCGCACCAATGATTTGGCAGGTTTCTTCGACTGTATGATTAGCCGCAATCAACTCCTGACGCGTCTGGATATCAATCCCGTAGAAACATGGATAAGCCAGCGCTGGACTACCAATGGCAACGTGAACCTCAGACGCACCTGCTTCTTTCAAAAGCTGAACGATACGGCGAGAGGTTGTCCCACGAACAATGGAATCATCAATCATCACCACACGTTTGCCTTTGACAACACCCGAAACAGCAGACAGTTTCATCCGCACCCCTTGCTCCCGCAATTCTTGAGTCGGTTGGATAAAGGTGCGTTGGGTGTATTGGTTTTTGATCAGTCCCATTTCATTTGGCAGACCAGATTCTTCTGCAAATCCCATAGCTGCGCTCAGCGAGGAATTTGGTACACCAACCACAATATCCGCTTCATGCTTGAATTCACGCGCTAATTGGGCCCCCATACGTTTGCGAGCTGTATGGACATTGACCCCATGGATGTTAGAGTCAGGGCGAGCAAAATAGATATACTCCATAGAACAAATCGCCAACTGGGTATCATTCGTATAACTATCGTACTGGATACCATTGTCATCCACAATCACAATTTCCCCTGGTTTTACATCACGAATCCACTCGGCGCCGATGACCTCAAAGGCACAGGTTTCAGACGAAACCACCACTGCTCCGTTGGCCATTTTCCCGATTGAAAGAGGACGGAAGCCGTTTGGGTCGAGGGCTGCAATTAACTTATCTTCAAACATCAAGAGATAGGCGAAACCACCTTTAACAAGACTAAGTGCCTCCTTGATTTTACCCATCAAGTTTGGATTGTGACTCCGACGAATGAGGTGAGCCAAGATTTCCGAATCGGAAGTCGAACTGAAAATCGCTCCTCTTTGTTCCAATTCTTGCTTGAGAGATTCTGCATTGGTCAGGTTTCCGTTGTGAGCAAGTCCAAACTGCATATCATGAAAGCGAAAGAGGAAGGGCTGGATATTATCTACAGAAGCTTCTCCAGCCGTCGCATAACGAACATGCCCAATCGCGCTCGTGCCAGTCAATTTATCCAAATTAGCTGGATTTTTGAAGACTTCTGATAAAAGCCCCATATCACGATGACGCTTTAATGTCCCTTGGTCATTGGAGAGGATCCCTGCCCCCTCCTGACCACGGTGCTGAAGACTATGGAGACCAAAATAGGTCAATTTTGCAGCATCTGGATGCCCCCAAATCCCAAAAACACCACATTCTTCATTAAGAGATTTTACTTCGTATGTCATTTTTTATACCT
>ERZ772764.2327-NODE-2327-length-11218-cov-2.221625_pt1 | contig 11218 bp, 8 predicted proteins | sample MGYA00512163_ERZ772764 | MGnify/ENA primary metagenome ERZ772764 (study PRJEB29015, sample SAMEA2737903) | human oral metagenome | biome: human oral; feature: human-associated habitat; material: dental | place: China | collected 2094 ...
ATGGTCTAAAATCTTCTCAATTTAAATTGAAGAAACAAGAGATTCTGTATTTGATTCGTCATTACACTAGGGAAGCGGGAGTGCGTCAATTAGAACGTTTGATCGGTAGTCTATGTCGTAAAACGGTTTTAGAAATCTTGAATGAAGATAAAAAATCCTTAACGATGACAAAAACGAAAATTGAAACTTGGTTGGGTAAACCGCTATTTGATTATGGCTCTAAAGAAAAAAAGAATGAGGTTGGAGTTGTGACGGGACTGGCTTATACTCAATTTGGCGGAGATGTCTTACAAATCGAAGTGAATTTCTTTGTTGGTAAGGGTGGTCTTGTTATCACAGGTCAATTAGGGGACGTTATGAAGGAATCAGCACATATTGCTTTAGATTATGTCAAAGCCCATGCTAATGATTTCAAAATTGATCCAAAGTTTTTTGAACAACATGATATTCATATTCATGTGCCAGAAGGGGCTGTGCCGAAAGATGGCCCAAGTGCTGGAGTGACGTTAACAACAGCGTTAGTTTCCGCTATTACCAATCGACCGGTTCGTAAAGATATCGCTATGACGGGAGAGGTGACCCTACGTGGTCATGTCTTACCAATTGGCGGTTTAAGAGAAAAATCTTTAGCGGCTCATCGTGTGGGCATTCATACCATCTTGATTCCGGAAAAAAATGTACGCGATTTAGAAGAAGTTCCTGAATTAGTGAAAAAAGAGATTACATTTATTCCTGTGAAACGGGTGAATGATGTCTTGAAAGAAACGTTGGTGTAACATGCAATATTACGAAGCCAAATGGATGGCAACGGCAGCTAGACCGGATCAATGGCCAATACATCATTTACCGGAAATTGTATTTGTAGGACGGTCAAACGCCGGTAAAAGTTCTTTAATCAATGCTTTGGTAAACCGAAATCAATTGGCTTATACTGGTAAAACACCCGGAAAAACCCGCTTATTAAATTTCTTTGTTGTGAATGCGCAATTCGTTTTCACAGATGCGCCGGGTTATGGTTATGCGGTTGGGAATCGTGATTCTTTGATTGAATTTGGAAACTTGATGGAACCTTATTTTGAAAAACGATCTAATTTGAAGGCTATGGTATTGGTGCTGGATTGTCGTCGCACGCCAAGTCGTGAGGATATAGCGATGGTGGATTATGCAAAAGCAAATCATTTAGCTATCCTGGTGGTTTGTACAAAAAAAGATAAACTATCTTATGGAAAATTAAAGAATCAACAATTTATGATTGCCAAAGAGTTGAAATTAAACGCTGCTTCTTTTTTGGCAGTGGATTCTGTTAAGAAACAAGGTATAGATGATGTCTGGCATAAAATTCACGAAACATTATCTCTGAAATAGGCATAAAGTTGCCTATTTTTTTATGGTAAAATAATAAACGAGGTGATTGTTATGAAATGGGTGATCGTAGCCGGAGGGACGGCTGGTCATATTAACCCTGCTTTAGCTTTGGCGAAAGTGGCTAAAAAGAATAATCCTGATTTAGAGATTATCTTTATAGGAAGTAAAGATCGTTTGGAATCAAAGATGATTCCTGAAGCCGGTTTTCCTTTTATATCCTTACCTATTTCGAGTCCTTCCGGGAATATTGTTCATAAAGTAAAAGGCTTGGTTTCTGTTTTCTCGGCTATTCCAACTTGTAAAAAAATTTTAAAGAAAGAAAAACCGGATATTTGTTTGGGCTTTGGTAACTATATTTCTGTACCGGTTTTAAAAGCAGCTCATCAACTGGGTATTCCAACTTTCATTCATGAACAAAATTCTTTTCCTGGTAAAGCGAATTTATTTTTGGCAAAACAAGCAAGAGCGATTGCGACTTGTTTTGATCAAAATCAATTTCCTAAGAAAAAAACACGCTTGGTGGGGAATCCTCAAGCCAGTCTATTAAAGGATTTTAAGGTGGATAAAAAGAAAGCTTACGAGGCATTTAACTTACAAGAAGATTTGCCTTTAGTGACCATTATGCTTGGCAGTTTGGGTTCTGCTTCCGTTTCCAAAATGATTGATGAAGCAATTGATTCTTTTCATGACAGCTATCAAGTTTTGATTAGCACTGGTCAATCCAATCAGTATCAATACAAACATTCAAGTACAGAAAGAGTTAAAATTGTCCCTTACTTCGATGGTAAGACTTACTTATCTTTATCTCGTTTAGCCATTACTAGAGCTGGTGCAACGACTCTTTCAGAATTGGAGGCTTTAGCGGTTCCCAGTATATTGATACCAAGTCCTTATGTGCCTAATAATCACCAAGAGATCAATGCGATGAGTTTGGTCAATAAGAAGGCGGCTATTTTATTAAAAGAACCAACGTTGACTTCCAAGATACTGGCCAAACAAATCAACCAATGCATGGAAGATCCAGCGGTTTATAAAAGTTTGAAAGAAAAAGCTTTATTGGGAAAAGAAAAAGATCCGGCAAGAGAAATGATTGCTTGGATCGAGGAGAGAATACAAAATGAACATTAAAGAAGATCTAGAAACATACGCAAAAGTGGAAGAGGGGAAAAGTTTTTCAGACTTGACCACTCTCCATATCGGCGGTTCGGTTCGATATGTGGTCTATCCGGATAATTTAATTGCTTTGGATGGTATTATTCGTATTCTAAAAAAGAACCAAATACCCTATAAGATGGTTGGAAAAGGGTCTAATTTATTGGCTTCGGATGAGAAATTTGATGGGGCTGTGATTCGATTTGATCGCCATTTTAATGACTATTATATTGAAGGAAATGAAGTGATTGCTTTAGCGGGTTGTTCAACGATCGCATTGAGTAATGCTTGCATGAAAGCAGGATTAAGCGGTTTGGAATTTTCAGGAGGAATCCCGGGGACGGTAGGCGGGAATGTTTTTATGAATGCTGGAGCCTATAAAGAAAATATGGCAGATATTTTAAAGGAAGTGTTGGTCTATTTGGATGGTGAATTTAGATGGTTATCTAAGGAAAAGTGTGATTTTTCCTACCGTCATTCTATTTTTAAAGAACATCGAGATTGGATTATCTTAGCGGCTCGTTATGATTTAAAGAAAAAGCCGGTAGAGGAAATTGCCAGCCTTATGAGCCAACGAAAACAACGCCGTTTATCAACACAGCCTTTACAATACCCAAGTTGTGGATCTATTTTTAAAAATCCACAAGGCTATTACTCTTGGCAGTTAATCGATAATATTGGGTATCGAGGGAAGAGAAAAGGGGATGCGATGGTTTCTGAAAAACATTCCAATTTTATTATTAATATGGGTCGAGCGAAAGCGGATGATTACTTGAACTTGATTCAAGAAATTCAAGAAAAAGTGAAAGAGTCTTATCAAATAGACTTTGTTCCGGAAGTGGAGATATTTAATTGGCCAGAAAAGAAAAAATAGATCCTGTTGTTGAAAGGATCTTATCCAGCAAGCGAAGAGCAAACCATCGTCAGAACTATCGTCAAAGTCAACCTAAATTGATCAGATGGTCCATTTTTCTAGGGTCTTTCTTTCTTTTCCTAATTTATTTGGCTTTACCTATTTCAAGAACTCAAGGTGTTGAAGTAAAAGGAAATTATGCTTATACCAGCGAAGAAATTCAACATAAAGCGGGGGTTCAACGCGGAAATATCTTTTATAGTCATTTTCCTTTGTGGGTGGAATATCGCTTAAAATCAGATCCTTGGATTGAATCAGCTAAGGTATCCTTACAAACTAATCAAACAGTAACGATAACCGTTCGAGAAAAGAAAAAAATTGCTTACTATAGACAAAATAAAGATACGTATGTTTTATTGGGGAATGGGAAAAGTCAAAAAGTGAAAAAAGAAGATGAATCTATTTTGAAAACAATTCCTTATTTATCCGGTTTTGAAACAGAGGAACAAAGAGAGTTATTGGCTCGTTCTTTAAAAAAGTTGAGTGATGATCAATTGGACGGCATTTCAGAGATACATCAATATAGTTTGGCGTATGATCCGGAAGGAGTTAAATTTATCATGAGGAACGGTGGTTATATGATCACCAGTTACTCCAGCGCTTCCATAGTTAAGGAATTTGATTCAATTTATCATCAGACTAAAAATAAAGACTTCTGTATTTATGCTACGGAAAAAGAAAATACCGCTTATTCTTCCGTTTGCCCATGGAAGAAAGAAAATTCATCTCTTCGCTATTGGAAAAATAATAAGGGAGAAACTTTAATAAATGCCAGTGGTGATAAAGTGATTGTACACTATTATACTGAATCTAGCGGGAAACAAGCGAAAGCGGAAAATGGTCAATTGATTAAAATCCCGGTCAATGAACATGGTTACGAGGTGCCGGATAAACAGTTTAATCAGCATTATGCAGCCGGTTATTATAAATCTGGTACACTTAACATGAAGAAATAGTTTTGAAAGACATATTAAATTTTGATAGAATAGGCAAGAGGTGAACAAGATGTCTGTTGAAAAAAACACAAATTATGGCAATATTTCCATTTCTGCTGAAGCAGTTAGTTCTTTGGCGGGATCAGTCATTATGGAATCCTATGGTATTGTTGGCATGGCTTCTCGCAAACAATTGCGTGATGGTTGGGCTGAATTGTTACAAAAAGAAAATTACTCGAAGGGTGTTATTGTAAAAAGAGAGGAACGTGGGGTAGTCGTTGATTTATACGTGATTATTGGCTATAACGTTCGGATCGCTTCGGTTGTACAAGAGGCTCAAAAGAAAGTGAAATATGAATTGGAGAAAGCTCTGAACGAAGAAATCGCTGCGGTGAATGTCTTTGTACAAGGAGTACGTGTAATTGCTTAAGGAGATTTTATGAAGAACTTAAATGGTGAACAATTTCGAGTGTTACTTGAATCTGGAGCCAACGCACTGTATAACCGTAAGGCTGAAGTTGACTCGATGAATGTATTTCCTGTACCGGATGGAGATACGGGGACGAATATGTCTTTGACCATTCAAAATGGAATTGAAGAGGTCAAGAAGAGTGGATCGACTGATCTGTTTACAATTTCAAAAGTATTCTCGCGTGGTTTGTTGATGGGGGCTCGTGGTAATTCAGGGGTTATTCTTTCCCAAATTTTTCGCGGTTTATCTAAATATGTTAAAGATAATGCATTGACAACATTATCAGCCAATGACTTCACAGAAGCTTTAATGGCGGGGGCTCGCTTGGCCTATAAGGCTGTGATGAAGCCAACAGAAGGCACAATTTTAACGGTTTTAAGAGAAAGTGCCGAATATGGTCAAATTTACATGGCGGAACATCCGGAAGCTGGTGTAGAGGAGCTATTCGCCTATGTAGATGAAGAGGCTCATGCTTCTTTGCAAAGAACACCGGAATTATTATCGGTTTTAAAAGAGGCCGGTTGTATCGATTCAGGCGGTTTTGGGTATACGATCATTTTGGATGGTTTTGTATCTGCTTTAAAGGGAGAACCGGTTTCTCGTGAGGATCATCCAAGTATGATGAATCAAGAAGAAGTCCTATCGGGATATCGTGTGGAAGCGATTTTACCAATCAACGAAGAAGGAAAAGCCAAATATGATGAAATTCGGCTTCGTAAGCAATTGTCCCAATTCGGATCGGATATTGGTGTCTTTGATGGTGGAGATGAAATTTGTGTTTCATTAAGAACCATTGCTCCTGGTGAAGTAATTTCTTTGGTTCAACGTTATGGAGAATTTAAGAAAGTTCAAATAGAAGCTTTGAAAGAAGGACTGAGAGCTTCTTTGGTAGATGGATTTAATCAAACAACACAAGAAGAAAAAGAATATGGGATTATTGCCGTTGCAGCCGGCAGCGGTTTGGCAAAACTGTTTAAAGATTATCAAGTAGATTATGTGATTTCCGGTGGTCAAACAATGAATCCGGCTACAGAAGATTTTGTAAAGGCCATCGCAAAGGTTAATGCCCATAAAATTTTCCTTCTTCCAAATAATTCCAATATCATCTTAGCGGCTAAACAAGCGGCAGAAGTGACGAAGGATAAGGAAGTCGTTGTGATTGAGAGCAAGTCTATTTTACAAGGAATCAGTGCTTGCTTGATCTTTAATCCAAATGAAAATTTAAGCCATAATACCGAAGCGATGAAAGAAGCGATTGCGAATGTCAAGAGCGGATCAATTACTTATGCTGTCAAAGATACCACGATGGATGGCAAAGAGATTCATGCCGGAGATTATATGGGAATCTTTGATAAAGAAATCGTTTCTATTTCTAAAGATCGCTTAGAAAGTGTTTTGGGATTATTGAAGAATTTGATTGATGAGGACAGTGAAATTGTCACTATCATTTGTGGAGAAGATTCCAATGAAGAAGAAATCAAACAAATCAAAACTTTCTTAGATGAAAATTATGAATTAGATTTGGATGTGCAACAAGGCAATCAACCTGTCTACAGTTATTTAATTGGTGTTGAGTAAGAAGCGAAGTTCTTCTTACTTTTTTCGTTTATAATAATAACGATGAAGAATTTAAATGAGATTCGATTAACAACCACTCAAATGAAAATTAGAGAAGCCTTTTCGTTTGAAACAATTGAGGATGTTTTGACAAACTATCCGATTCGCTATGAACGATATGAATCTTTACCATATACACAATGGAAAGTTGGAGAGACGTTCCGTTTTGAAGCCAGAATATTGGGTAAATTCCGTTCTTTTGGTTATGGAAAGAAAATGGTTGTCCATTTTGATGTTTTGGTAGAAGGACATGTGGTTGATGTGACTATTTTTAATCGTCCTTGGGCTAAAAATCTTCCTAGTAATCATGTCATCACTATTTTCGGTAAATACAATGGTCACAATAAATTGACAGCTATCAATTATGATTTAAAGCCTATGCAATATCATAGGCCTTTTGAACCGGTGTATCGAAGTAAAGCAGATTTTCAGCAACGTTCTATCCGAGGATTTATGGAAAAAATTTTAAAAGAATGTCTTGATGAACAAGAAGATGTTCTACCTCGGTTTTTAATAGAAAAATATCACTTACTCCATCGTCAACAAGCTCTTCGTTATATTCATCTTCCGTTGCATCAAGCCTCTTTAAAACAAGCTGTTCGACGCTTAAAATATGAGGAATTCCTGCGCTTTTTCACTCATTTATATTTAAAACAGGAAGATGAACACTATGAAGGGAAAAAGAAAAAGAAAATTTTAGATACCTATCTTCAAGCTCTTATCCAACAAATTCCTTTTGAATTGACAACAGATCAAAAAAACACTTTTTTTGAGATCGTTCAAGATATGCGTTCTATGAAAAAAATGAATCGCTTGGTACAAGGTGATGTGGGATCGGGGAAAACGGTCATAGCGGGAATGAGTTTATTGGCATGTGTTTCTTCTGGATATCAGTGTGCCTTGTTAGCTCCAACAGAAATCCTTGCTCGTCAACATTTTCAAACTATGAAATCTTTGTTCCCTAAAGAAAGTCAACGAATGGCTTTGTTATATAGTGGTTTATCTGGTTCTGAAAAAGAATCCATTCTTACGGATCTGAAAAAGGGGAAGATTCAAATGGTGACAGGGACTCATTCTCTATTACAGTCCGGTGTCAAATTTCAAAAATTGGGGTTGGTCGTGGTTGATGAACAACAACGCTTTGGTGTTCAACAAAGAGAATTTTTAAAATCTCAATCCAATGATGTGGATTTTTTAGTTATGACCGCTACCCCTATTCCCAGAACTTTAGCTTCCAGTTTATTAGGCGGAATGGATGTTTCCACCATTCATAGCATGCCTCAAGGAAGAAAAGCCCCGGTGACCAAGCGCCTTGAAGAAAATAGTTTTCATTCTGTTTTGAAAGAAGTTCAAGCTTTATTGGATAAAGGACATCAATTATACGTCATTTGTGCCGCTGTCAACGCAAATGAAAGTGGCTTGAAAGTTCGTAATGTATACGATACACAAAGAAATTTAGCCAAAGTTTTCCCGAACTATACAGTTGCTTTGATTCATGGTCAAATGAAATCACAAGAAAAAGAAGCTATTATGAACCAATTTTACAGCAATCAAATTCAAATCTTAGTTTCTACAACAGTGGTAGAAGTGGGAATGAATTGTGTCAATGCGACTGGAATGATTATTTATGACAGTGATCGTTTTGGTTTGAGTACTTTACATCAATTAAGAGGACGTATTCAGCGTGGAAATGACCAGGGATATTGTTGGTTGTTAAGCCGCAGTCAAGATGAATTAACGATTGAACGGTTAGAAGTTTTAGTTAAAAGTGATGATGGGTTTTATATTTCAGAGCAAGATTTACGATTGCGAGGACCGGGTGATATACTAGGGCTAAGACAATCTGGTTTACCCAGTTTTATTTTAGGAAATTTGATTGAAGATACAGCTTTTATTGATCAGGCGAAATTAGATGCACAAGAAATATTAGAACATCGAGAAAAAAAAGAGTGCCAAATTTTTATAGAGAGTCTTTTAAAAGAAAGGTTAAATCATGGATATTCATAATTTTTTAACAGCTCAAGGAATAAAAGTAGATCATTTTGAGCTTATAGAACAAGCGTTAACACACAGTTCTTATGCCAATGAACATGGATCTAAAGCGGATAATGAACGATTGGAATTTATGGGGGATGCCGTTTTGCAATTATGGTCATCCGCTCAAATCTACCCGTTGAATTTAAGTGAAGGTCAAATGACCCGTTTAAGATCGCAATTGGTTTGTGAATCGGCTTTAGCGAATTATTCTCGTCAGTTGGGTTTAAATCAATACATTCGTTTAGGAAAAGGAGAAGAACACTCTGGCGGTCGTGAAAAAGATGCGATTATTGCGGATGCTTTGGAGGCCTTTTTGGGTGCCTTGTTTTTAGATCAAGGCATGTTGGCGGTGGATTTGATTTTAAGGCAGGTGATTACTCCTCATCTACAACAAGCTAAAGAGATCGTTCAAGGAGTACAACTAGACTATAAAACCCGATTACAGGAAGTGGTTCAAGCAGACTCAAGGCGTTCTTTGGTATATCAGTTGGTATCAGAAAAAGGGCCGAGCAATGCACCGACATTTATGATGAATGCGGTCGTGGATGGACTGGTTCTGGGAACGGGCAGTGGCGGTTCTAAAAAAGCGGCTGAACAAGCGGCGGCTAAAAATGCGTTTGAAAATCTGGCAAAGTAGAAATCATTCCCAATAGATGCATATTTAGGTAGAAAAAATATATTCTTGTCAACCATTTGTATAATGATGTTATGGTTATAAGGGGAATCTAAATAGGAAGAGGTCTTACATGAAGTTAATTGAATTACTAGATAGATTAAATTGCACACCCACCTCCACTTTGGAAAAAATGGAGGTTTTGTCTGTACGCTTTTATAAACAGTCTCAAGAGATTGAAATTCATTTGCATGGGCAAAAGCCTTGTACTTATGATTGTTTCCAAGAATTAGACAATGAACTCTTTCATCAACTTGGACTGAGGGTGAAATTTGTTTTTCATTGGGAAAATAATGAAATGAATGTCCTTCAATTTGAAAGTTATGTTCGACCTTTTTTTCAAAAGGAAAATGATTTATTTGTGTTTAATTTAGCTGAAATTCAGATTCTTTCAAAGCAAAAGTCGATTCAGTTTTCCTTTTTAAATCCCCAGTTGATTCAAAAAGGGGAAGAGGCTTTACCTTCTTTACGATCTTTATTAGATCAAATCGGTTTAGACGATTATGGGATTTCCATTGTTCAACATGAAACCTCTAGTGTCCCTATCGAACAAACGGTTGTATTAGAACGGCCGGTTATCAAAGAAGAAAAAACAGGCAATGCTAAAAAAGCACTCTATAAACCAAGAAAAACGAATGTGGAACTGATTCGATTAGATGAGGTATTTTCAGAAACGGGTCCCATTTATTTTGAAGGTGAAGTTTTTCAGGATGAAATCAGAGAATTAAAAGGAGGGAAAAAACTCCAAACATTATCTGTTTATGATGGCCATGGTGCCATTCATGTCAAGCGGTTTAGCTCTGATCGATTGACCATGGAAGATCTTCAGGAAATTCATACCGGTTTATACGTTCGGGTTCAAGGAAGAATCAGTTATGATACTTTTGCGAAAGAAAGCAGCTGTATGGCTAATTCCATTGAAATTATTGAGGCTCCTCAGAAAGTCATGGACAACGCTATCAAAAAAAGAATTGAATTCCATTCCCATACGAACTTTTCGGAGATGGACGGCGTTTGTTCACCTCAGGAAGTGATCCAATACGCTTGGGATTTAGGACATGAGGGAATTGTATTAACTGATCATGCGAATGTTCAATCGTTTGTCAAAGCAAAGCACTATGTTGAAGGATTGCGTCGGAAAGATCCGAATCGGTCTTTTAAGGTAGGTTTTGGTTGTGAACTGAATTTGGTTGAAGACAATCTTTGCATTGTTCGGCAACCAAATGATCAAAAAATAGATGAAGCTACGTATGTCGTTTTTGACCTAGAAACAACCGGTTTAAGTGCTAAATACGATTACATGATTGAATTCGGTGCTGTCAAAATCAAGAACGGACTTCGCTTAGATTCTAAACAACTTTTTATCAAACCACCGATTTCCATACCGGCTTTTATTGAGAAGAAAACCAACATTTCTAATGAAATGGTTCGAAATGCCAAGTCATTTTCAGAGGTGGTGGATGAATTGTTAGCGTATATTGGCGATGCGGTTTTGGTGGCCCATAATGCTAGCTTTGATTTCCCTTTCTTAAATGAGGAATTGCGCAGATTGTCTCGCAAGCCTTTGACAAACCCTGTTATTGATACATTGGATATGGCTCGTGCGATTCTTTCTGATCGCTCTCGTTTCGCTTTGGAGTATGTATCTAATCACTATAAGTTAAATTATTCTCGAAGTGATGCTCACCGAGCGGATTATGATGCCAATATTTTAGCGGATGCTTTTGAACATTTACTAGTAGATGCGAAACGTCAATTTCAAGTAGAAACCATTCGTGACTTGCAAGACAAGGTGCATACCGATAGCGATTTTAAACGCATGTTTTCAAAACACGCTATCGTCATTGCTAAAAATCAAGCCGGTCTTAAAGCCTTGTACGATTTGGTTAGTATTTCCAATACTGAAACTTTGGCTGTTAAAACTAAAAATGAAGGGTCTAATGCGATTGGGGAACCTCGTATCAAGCGTTCTACATTGCAAAAATACCGGCAAAATTTATTGGTCGGATCTGCTTGTTTAAATGGGGAAGTATTTGAGATGGCCTGTAATGGTG
>ERZ772764.2329-NODE-2329-length-11212-cov-3.267007_pt1 | contig 11212 bp, 6 predicted proteins | sample MGYA00512163_ERZ772764 | MGnify/ENA primary metagenome ERZ772764 (study PRJEB29015, sample SAMEA2737903) | human oral metagenome | biome: human oral; feature: human-associated habitat; material: dental | place: China | collected 2094 ...
CAATTTCTTTTAAAGTAAAATAATCTAAAAGATTACTATTAGGTTGTAACTTATTTTTTACCTTTTCCCATTTTTCTAACCATTCTTTTGTTGCTTCCATAACTATCACTCCTTATTTTAGTTAAAATTAATTTCTAATTCATTCAATAATTCTATATATTTATCTTGTGCTGAAAGACAAGTTTCAATTAGATAAGTTTTATCTTCTTTATAATTTTTAAAACTTTAAAAATATTTTTATTTATAGACTTAGAACCATCTGGTAGGGTCTGAATACCATCTTGATCCATTTGTGGATTGGAATTTATTACTATGCCACCCTCAGCAAATATTTTTGACTTCTGGTCATTTATAGCTATAATAAAATCAAAGTCCAAGGCCCTATAGGCAAAGGGCATTTTCTCTAAAAGAAAGCCCAGATTTTCACGCATTCCCTTACTTATCTTCCTATCTTTCAGATATTCCTTGACACAATCATCGTCTAATTCATCATTTTTTAGGGTAGTTATAGCCCTGGCCTGTAAAATATATATTTCATTATCCCTTATAGCCCACTCTATATCCATAGGTCTACCATAGTGGTCTTGGATGCTCAAGCCAGTCTTTACAAGATCAACTATTTCATCATCACTTAGGGCTCTTACATTCCTCTTATCTTCCTCAACCTGAACTTCTATGGTATCCTTTTCACCATATACAATTTGTCTCGCCTTACTGCCTATGCTTATATCCAGAATCTCGCCACTCTTGTCTACTATATAGGTATCAGGAGTCACTCTGCCACTTACTACACTCTCTCCTAGACCATAACTGGCATTTATCTGCATCTCGGTATCTTTTTTACTGACCGGATTTACTGTAAAGAGAACTCCTGCCTTTTGACTTTCTACCATTTCCTGGATTACCACTGCAATAGAGACATCCAGCTGGTCATAGCCCTGATGAAGTCTATAACTTACAGCCCTATTTCCCCACAGGGAAGCATAACAATTACGGACCTTGTCTAGGAGGTCATCAACACCTCTCACATTTAAATATGTTTCCTGTTGACCTGCAAAACTTGCATCAGGCAGGTCCTCTGCAGTAGCAGAAGAGCGGACTGCCACCCTTACATCTTCCCCCAGTTGGGAGTACTTATTTGTAATTTCTTTTTCTATATCCTCTGAAAATCTTCCATTTTTAATAATTTGACGGAAATAAGTAGCTACATCTAGCAATTTATTTTCATCATTTCCTGCTTCAAGTAGTTTATCCTTGATGAGGTCCTCAATATTATTATACTTGAGGAAGTCCCTGTATGTATTGGCAGTAATTACAAATCCCCTCGGAACATTTATACTTGCTGCAGTCATTTCACCCAAATTTGCCCCTTTTCCACCTGCGATTAATATGTCTTCTTTTTTTAATTCAATAAAATCTAATACCATTTTTTACTCCTTTCACTATAAATCTATAGGTCAATATATCTTGTGACTACAGATATGATGAAGGTTTCCAACACTTCTTCAAAATAGACTTCATCAAAGTGGTAATACTCTGAACAGAGTAAAAAGCTACCAATAAAGGCATTTGCCAAGCCGACTTCATCCGCACTTTTTATAGCAGAATTCTCCCTCCAATAGTCTACTAATCTATGCAAAAATCCCCCATATAACTTTTCTATCCTGCTTACCTCACTAAGTTTATCCTTTTTCAATATCTTAAAGGCATTATTATATATAGCTTGGGTCTTTATCTTAATCATAAGATCTAAGGAGTACTTATAAATTACTTGAGATAAAAATTCTACTGGATTTGCCAGTGATTGTGAAAAATCATTTTCTATTATACTTAACTTCTGAATCGACCTGTAGGCAACCAGGTCGATAATTAAGGATTCTTTGTCTTGCCAAAAATTATAAAAAGTTCCTTGACCTATCCCTACCCTCCTTGTAAGCTCTGCTATACTTAGGGATTTTGTTCCCTTATCATGGAATAAATCAAGGGCTGTTTCCATAATTTTTTTCTTTATTTCTAATTTCTCTTCCTCAGTAAATGCTCTTGCCATTTTTATCCTCCCTTTTATAAATAAAAAAATAGCTATGAATATTTTTATTATATTCATAGCTATTATAATCCTGATATGAGAAAAAGTCAATGAAAATCTTTTTTAATTAGTTTTTACCTTTTCAACCCCCATTGCTCCATTTAAGGTTGACATAATATTTTCATGCATGGCCTTAGTCGCTGAAGGTAAACTAGAAGGCGTCTCATTAATCTTCTTTTTTAACTCTTCAACTGCAGACTTTAATGAAGTATTTTCTTCTCTCAAATTAGTATTTTGAGCCTCAAGTGCTTCCTTTTCTTTTTCTACTCTTTCTTTTTCTTCTATTGCTTGCTTTAATTGATTTTTTAAATCATCACTAGTAGGATTGGCAGATGGATTTGCTGCCTTCTTCAAGGCATCATTAACTGCATCCTTGATTCCATTGGATGTGTATGTAGCTCCAGATACAGCATCAACACTTGTAGTATTCTTCTCTATTATCTTTGGAATTGTTCCCTCTTTAGCTATTTTTATATATCCTTCATCATATTGATTATTAGGTTCTATAGAAATAACACTTACATTTTTTATTTTCCCTTCTAATATTTGAACGTCTACACTTATTTTTCTTTCTATTTTGTCTACGTCTAGTATATAAGTATTTACACCTGTGTAGTTGCCGTCATTATATGTCTTATGTCCAGGATTTTGTGGATCTTTTTCAAGCTTTTCTATCTTTTCTTTCAAAGTCTTAATTAATTCATTTAACTTTTTATTTTCTTCTTGCAACTTAGAAAGTTCTTGGCCAAGTTCTCCACTATTACCATTAGAAGTTGTAGCCTTTTTTAAGGCATCTCTAACTGCCGATTTTATACCATCAGAAGAACGTGTAGCACCAGAAATTGAATCTACTTTTGTACTTTGAGTAGAAATAATTGATTGTATCAAGGCCTTAGCTTTTTCGAAATAATCATGGTCATCTCCATTTTCGATTACCCTAATTGATTCGATTTTACCACCCCTTATTTCTACCTCTACCTTTATAGTACTCTTAAATCCAACTCCAGAACCTTCATATTTTCCATCTTTAAGTTTTCCAGTTGTATCATTAGAATTCTGTAGTTCTTCTATCTTATTATTCAAAGACTTTAATAATTCACTTAAATTCCTATTTTCTTCTCGTATCTTTGAAAGTTCCTTATTAAGTTCTTCATTATTATCACCTTCAGAGGATGAACCCGCCTTTTTTAGGGCTGCCCTGACTGCCGATTTTATACCATTAGAAGAGAAGGTTGCTCCAGAAACCGAGTCTACCTTAGTAGTTTGTTTAGAAATTATTGATGATATCAAGGCCTTAGCTTTTTCGAAATAATCATGGTCATCTCCATTTTCTACTACCTTAATTGATTCAATTTTACCACCCTTTACTACTACCTCTACTTTTATAGTGCTTTTAAATCCAGTACCTGTACCTTCATATTTTCCATCTTTTAACTTTCCACTTACATCATTAGAATTTTGTAATTCTTCGATTTGCTTCTTTAATTTCTTTATTTCTTCCTTATCAGCTGACTGGTTAGGTTTCTCTGCAGATTGTTCATTTCCTGCACCACTTCCTCCACCAGAAGCTGAACCTGTACTTGCCCCAGCATTTTTTAGTGCATTGGCAACAGCTGATTTTATACCATTACTTGTAAATGTAGCACCACTTACCCCATCTACATTGGTTGATTGTGAAGAAATAATATTTGGTATTATGCCTGAACACCTATCATAGTATTCAGGTGTTTCTGAATGGTTTTCTACCTTTATATCAGATATCTTACCATTAGAAACTGTAACCTTGACCTTTATGTCACCACCATAGCCTTTTGCTGAACCATAGTAGACTCCATCTTTTAACTTACTAGGTATGCTTGTGTTGGCAGAACTGGCAGAACTACTACTTCCACCCCTTGAACTCCTACCACTGCTTGAGCCACTACTTGAATTTTTGTTTTTACTGTTTTTATTATCATTTTTCGAAGTTTTACCAGTATCTGAACTAGAACTTTCACCACTGGTATTTTTATCTTTAACTTTATCTTTATTCTCTGTTTCGTCGTTTTCTGCCATATTATTATCAATTGGCAATGGCTGTTTTACTATGGAATTTTTGCCTAAACTCATCCCTAGGCTATAGCCGGTAACACCAATAAATACTGACATTATTATACTTATAAGTATAAACTTATTGATATTTTTACTCATTAATTTCCTCCACTAGCCAATGCGTTATTAACTGCACCTATAATCCCATTGGAACTATAAGTCGCACCACTAACAACTGATACATCTGTACTTTGTTTACTTACTATGTCGGATATCAACGATCTAGCCTTTTCAAAGTATTCTGCATCATCAGAATTCTCAACAATACGGATATCTTTAATTTGTCCTCCTTCTACCCTGACACTTACCTTAACATCCCCATGATAGCCAGGAGCACTTCCTGTATATTCTCCATCCTTGTATTTTGAACTAGATGAATTAGAATTAGAACTTGAATCATTATTTGAACTAGGTTTCTTTTCTGAATTTATATCACTGTTACTGCTATCATCATTTGAAGGTGAATTAGATGTATCACCTTTATTATCCTCGCTTTGCACTCTATTTGATGGTGAACTATCGTTTCTTGCCACCTTATTTTTACTTATACTTGTCCCCATTACTATTGCAACGACTAACAAGAAAGATATTGCAGCAGTTATTATCATATTTTTCTTTTCCATTACACACCTCCAAGTATAAATTGATTCATCCCCCTATTTATCACATATATTAAGGGTATAATCAAGATATATATATTCATATATTCTACTTTACAGCCAAACTTGCCTTTTTGGCTGCAAACTTCTTTTCCATAATTATCTTAACCTTGAAGAAAGTGTATGAAATGAAAACAATACAATAGAAAGCTAAATTTATATTCCTTACCAGTGATGACGGTTTAGATATATAAACCATTATAACCTGTACAAAAACCATGGCGTAAAAAATATATGCAAATTCTTGCAAGCTTTTCCATTTCTTGCCTGTCATTTTTTTCCTTATTAATCTAAATGATGTCACAAATAGTGGCAACATTATCCCTATTGCAAATACGCCAGCACTGAACATCATTAAATTTGTCCATAGTGGAATTCCACTCATTTTGACAATATTCTTGCTATTTAATAAAAATGCAAAAAAGTAATGTGTGTTATGAGGTATAGTAAAAATACATGCAATAATTGATAATTCTCCCCTGTTCATCCTCAATCTTTTTGATATTTTATACTTCATATCAAAAACACCCATATACATGACTAAGATGAAGAATGCTCCTCCCATTGCACCAGAATCTATAGCCCTCATAAATTGTTTTAGTCCTACCAAATAACTAATGCTATATCCATTCAAGAGATAGATTGTATGGATAATAGACATCAAAGAAATAACTGAAGTTACGATGTATATTTCTTTGCAAAACTTTTTTATATAGTCAGCGAAATAATAGGCTAAAGCTACGATAAAAAAGATGCATATTTCAATAACCAATCTTATCACTTCCTTCCCCAAATTTTAAGTTGTTTAGAACTTTATATCCCCAAATTAATGTCGGTCAACTCTTGTGTTAACAATGACCCAATAGTTTTCATAATTAAAACACAGTTCAGTATTATAATTTTATATAAATTAAAATTCATAAACTAAGTGCATTATTAAAAACAGCAACATCATAAGTTAATTTTTATGATGTTGCTGAATATGTATTGATTTGCTTTAGTATTTCAACAAATATTTATTGTTGCTTTATTACTTCTTTAAAGTAAACTCTCCTATTAATACCTTTTGTGGATAATCATTATTCTTAGCCTCACCAAAGTTATATAGGTATAGTTTAGTTGAACCATTAGGATCCAAAATATCCTTAGCAGGCTTTGTCAAATCTACTGCATCCTCTGGAGCATATGAATCTTTTTCACCCTTTACAACAGCAACTGAAAATAATTTAAGTTCCTCTAAAGAATTGATGCCTACATTGTCAAATTCAGTAGTATCCCACTTACCACCAGCATTTAATTTCTTTGAATAAGTTAACCAATATCCAATATATTTATCAATTCCATTAAAACCTTTATCACGAGATATATCAATCTTTTCATCAGCTCCATATTCTAGCTTAGTCTTACTACTGTATTTATTAAACTTCGGATGGAAACCTATTACTTGATATTGTACTACTTCAAACGGAATGTCAAAATCATATCTGATTTCTTTTTGATCATCAAGATCAAATATAACTGTTGCTCTAACCTTATAAACGCCAATCTGACTAGTATTTATTTTAGCTATTTCACTTTCTTCTATTTGAACTTTTTTAATATTTAAGCCATTGCTACTATCTTCATAAGTATTTTTAATATACTCGTTTAAAGAACTGATATCTAGCTTACCATATGCATTCGATAATTCTTCCGTCTTATTTTTTGTAGCTTCATACTTAAATTCCAATCCTGTAGGCACTTTTTGTAGAAGCTGAACATTTTTCTCTGCAATAGCATCTTCGAATTTAGCTTTAAGAGGTGCCTCTGTTTTCTTTATTTCAAGATATACAGGCAATTTAAATCTATAACTTGAGCCATCAGCAAAGTCAAACTTAACATTAACTTTAAACTTTGGCTTAGTCGTAGCATTCTTTAAAGCATTAGCTATTACTGTATTGTCCACTTCTACATCTGCAGAATCTAACAGTTCTTTACCTTTTTTACTTATTGTACTTGGAAATGCACCCTTTATAAACTTAGCATCAACTTTTTCTTTAGCTAATTTTTTTAATACTTCCATATTATTTTCATTAGCATAGTCTTTATCTAATGTTATAGTACGCTCTCCTATTTCATAGCCTTTCTTTTCAAATTCTTCAACCGCTTCCTTGAATTCACCTGATTTTATTCCTCTAAAGGCAAATCTGAAGTTATTTATACCTGCTTGGTCTAACTTATACTGTTCGCTACCTGAAGTGAAGTCTTCTTTAGCAATAGTAAATGAGTAATAACCACTATCGTCAAATATAGGCCATACTATGTCACCACTCTTTAAGTTGAAGATCTTTTCTCCCTTGTTATCTTCTCTTGTTGTAACAAGTCTAAACTTGATTTTCTTGCCCTTTAAAGCTTTTGATACTTCTTCAGATATAGTAAGTTTCTGATTGAAATCCAACTGCTTAGTCTTTGGATCAAGAGCACCATTAAATCCTTCAACGTCCTTCCAATCCTCTTTATCAACTTCACTTACCTGCACCTTTTTAACTGTGCACTGAATTTTTGTATTATCAAAAATCTGTATAGACTTTATTAGTTTAACAGTGTTAGTCTTTTCATGAACTAATCTAAGAGCTAGACCCTTCTTTGTTTCATATCCTAGGTTTTCTTTAGTTAATTTTAACTTACCCTTTATTTCTTTAAGTTCCCCAGTTTCATGGTTTACATAGCATAACTTTATACCATGTTTTTCAAAATCCTTAAATGGAACTTCTGTAGGATTAGTTTGACCCTTTTTAAGCATTTCTGCCTTAAAACCTATTTCATTAAAGTCGATTTCGCTTCCACCGTTGTAACTTTCTTTCAGCCCCTTATTTTCTGGGATAGTTAAGTTAGTAAAATCTACACTTGAATCCGATTTTTTAAGGGCATTAGCTATAGCTTCAATAGTACCAGTAGCAGTATAAGTAGCCCCACTTATAGTATCCACATTATATCTGTAATCTAGATCTTCATTCATGTATGTTCTTGTTAAATAATTCAATCTTGATTCCAATACGTGTGGTATATTTCCACCTAAATGACTTTTTTCTACTCTCAACTTTTGTGTACCAAATTCATGTTTTGCGAACAATTCATCTAATACCTTGTTATATGCTTCTACAGTGGCATCACTAGTTGATTTTTTAACCTCACTAATTACCTTTCTTTCTGTATCTCTTGCAGATTTTAAGAAGTAATTAAGCTTATTAACTTGACCTGATTTAGCTATACTTATTGCTCCATCGTATCCCTTGATAAAAGTTTTTCCATCATCTGGAAGCTCTGGATATTCATCATTAGGTCTAACCTTTAGAACTTCGTCTTTAACGAATTCTACATTCTTTATCTTGCCAGCCTCTACTGTAACTTTTAGTGGTATTGGCTTACTGTCTATATAACCAAATCCGTCTCCATAATAAACTCCATCTGGATAGTTTTTATTTAAGTCTAGCTTAGTGAAATCTTCTTTTGGTAAAAGATTAAGCTTGTCAGTCTTTTTAGGTCTAGGAACCTTCTTGATTTCAGCAGCATCGTTGATCTTCTTTATAAGGTCATGACTACCCTTATATAAACTTGCTGTTGAATATGTAGCAGATGTCACTATATCAACCTTGTGTTCATCATTAATTTTCTTAATTCCTTCCTCATTTATCTTATCTAATGCAGGATTTTCTTTAATAAGTTTATATAATTTATCAGCAATTGTATTAAGTTCCTTTAAATTATCTGCCTTGTCCTTATCTAAGAAATAATTATTATTCTTTAGTTTTTCAAACAGCTTATCTCTATTCTTTCCAAAAGGATTTTTATATGCTTCAGTGTTCGTATCATTATATTCAAACTCTATATCCTTTATCTTGCCATTTTCAACTGTAGCAATTAACTTATTATTCTTTCCACTTGTAGCAAGTTTAGAGAAACCTTCTGCTTCAACTTCATACTTACCATCTTTTAAAACCTTAACTTCATCATATTCTATAGGATCTTCAGGTTTTTTATTATCTGGATTGTTGTTATCCGGCTTCTTATTTTCATTTTTCTTATCGTCTGTTCTCTTTGAACCCTTAGACTGAGCGTCTTTTATAGTTTTCTCAATGCTCTTAGAAAGACTCGCTGAAATTGAATCTTCCCCGCCTAAAAGATAAGCATTTTTTGCATTCTTTTCTAGATACTTAGACACACTAGAATCTAAGGCATCTGTTTTAGCCAATAGTACTGGTGCCTTCTTGTTAAGTACCAGGTTAATTGCAGATAGGGCGTCTATATAATTAGTTCCGTTAGCTAACAACACCTTATCACTGTTACCTTGGTAATACTTTTCAGCTATTTTAGTAGATGTTTCATATCTGTTTATACCAGATATCCTATCTCCCTTTAGACCTTTAATATTCATAGAATCTGTTCCACCTATGATAACATTACTAGATGAATTAATATCTACAACAGATTTAGATCCTTCTGGTAAATTTTTTCCATCAGTCAATATTATTGACCTATTTAATTTAGCTGCTACTGGTCCTGCTGACAAGGCATCTACAGTATTAGCATTTACGATAATATTTTCCTGCTTAGAACCCTTATTTAATTCTTCTGCTAACTTGATGGAAGTCTCATATCTATCTTTTCCACTCACTCTTTGAACCTTGAAAGTTTTAGCTAGCTGGTTTTCTAATGACTTAGATATACTTTGTTCGCCACCAACAAAAATGACTCTTTTAACCTTAAGTCTCTTTAATTCATCCATTACTACGTTCGGTAAAGTATCCTTTTTTGTAAGTAATAATGGTGCCTTTAACTTTGCAGCTATACCTCCACTTGTCAAAGCATCATGAACTTTTTGACCTGACGCCAATATTGCTACATCTGAATTATCAAATGATTTTTTAGAGATATTGACACAAGTCTCATACCTATTGATCCCACCAATCCTTTCAACTGTCGATCCAGCTGAATCTGCAAGTGCAGCATTTGGTAATACTGCTATACTGCTTGTCGCCAATGTTGTCGCAAGCAGTACATTTACTACTTTTTTCATAAAGTACCCCCTTGAATTATTTATATACAAAGATAAAACCGCAGTTTTTCCTCTATATACACCCTCACTAGATATAGTCAAATATGACTATATCCTATCTGCATTCCTACCTTATACAGATGTTTTTAATTTAATATTACTACCATTTTCGCAATATTAAAGTCCTCAACTGATATCAATTATAGCATGGTTTATATTCTATTTCAATAATGTATTTATTTATTTTTTTAAAAATCTGTCTATATGTCTATATATGTGTAAATACATGTTAAATTTAATTTTTATAAATATGAGGATCTAGTCTTAATACTATGATCTTCTTATTTTATTGATAAATTAACTGGAGGATTTTACATGATTGTTAATTGGAAAGTTATAGCTGCCTTTATCGGTATAGCTATCTTTTATGAAGTACTCGTTGTACTTTTATGGCTCGGGTTTAAATGGATGCTCACTCCATTCATTACCCCTGGATTAAAACTTTTTATCGCGATAATATTTTTCAGCTCCGCAAACTTCTCTATCGTAGCATATATGTTGAAGTTGGGTGCTCCTTGGGTCAACTATGGAAATATTTGGTTTTTCTACTTTGTTAACGGGGCTATTATAGCTGTAATATTATTAATTGCAAAATTAGTGTTAAAACTATTTAAGCTAAATCTTTCTCAAGGATTTAGTTTAGGAATAACAGTTATATTTCTTATAAGTATGTCTGCTTTAGGTCTATATTGGGCGTATTCACCTATTGTTAAAAGCGAAACTATAAAGGTAGATAAAAAAATAGAAAAACCTATAAAGATAGCTATGGTTTCTGATCTACATCTTGGAACATTTTTTGGTAATGGTCAGCTAGAAAAATTAAACAAAATTATCTCTGAACAAAAACCTGATGCTGTAGTTATCGCAGGAGACCTTATGGATGATGATATGGTTATGTATAAAAAACGTAATATGAAAGAAACACTTAGTAAGCTAAACGCTCCTTTAGGAGTCTATACAACAATGGGAAATCATGACCGAGATGCCCAAGAGATAGTAGATGAGGTTAAAAAAGCAGGTATAATTCCTCTATTTGATGAAAGTGTGAAACTTAATAAAGATGTTACCTTAGTTGGCCGTAAAGATAGAAGCGTTAGTCGTGATAGACTAGACACAGCTGACCTACTTAAGAGTGTAAATCTTAACCAGACTATTGTTCTCGTTGATCACCAGCCAGATGCTATCGACTACCACTCTACCTTACCTATCGATGTTCAGCTATCCGGTCATACTCATCATGGACAAATGTGGCCAATTAACTATATTACAGAACGTATTTAT
>ERZ772764.2331-NODE-2331-length-11210-cov-29.354729_pt1 | contig 11210 bp, 7 predicted proteins | sample MGYA00512163_ERZ772764 | MGnify/ENA primary metagenome ERZ772764 (study PRJEB29015, sample SAMEA2737903) | human oral metagenome | biome: human oral; feature: human-associated habitat; material: dental | place: China | collected 2094 ...
ACCACTTAGGCCCCCGACACGCCTGGAGAACCAGGGCCCACTCGGGCCCAAGTGGTGCAGCGACGCGCTAAGTGGTGCAGCGACACACTAAGTGGCCCAACCACAGGCGGATCCCGCAGAGCGGAGCACTAGGGCGTGTCTCTTCAGTGGGCCGGGTGAGGATTGTGTGGGTGAGGAGGCCTGCTGTGTGGACGATGGCGAGTGCGTCCGTGGCGGGCGGCCAGTGCCCCCCCTCCATTGCTTGTAGGACGCGAAGGCCCGCTTGACGACGGTGCGCTCGGCGCAGGAGGCGGGGGCGAAGGAGCACTCGCCCCCGCGTCTGCGCCTGGCCGCTTCCTTGTCCTCCCCGACGGGGATATGGCAGGAGAACCCGCGCCTTGGGCAGTGCCCGCTCCTCGCGCGCCAGGAATGCCCGGCCAGTCGTTCGGGTCTCCCAGGAAAGAGACAGCCCGCTCCTCGCGCGCCAGGAATGCCCCATCGCAGCGGAGGCCGTGACGGCGGCGAGTGCGCCCGCGCCTCACGCGAGGAGCGCCCCCTGTGTCGGCGCGCACCACGTCCGGCCTCGCCCACGCCCCCGCACAGTCCGCCCACGCCCCCGCACAGTCCGCCCACGCCCCCGCACAGTGCGCCCACGCCCCCGCACAGTCCGCCCAGGCACTCGTCCCAACACTTTTGTCTAGAATGTTGCATAACCCATCCGCCGCGAGAATAATTGATGGCGCCCATAGACGGCACTCACCCGACGGAGGAACCATGGTCGCCGAGCTGCGCATTGGAATCATCGGCCTCGGAGCCAGAAGCGCCATCGCAGCGAACCTGGCCAGGACGGGCCTCGGCGCCCGCCTCGTGGGCGGAGCCGACCCCGACCCGCAGATGCGCGCGCGTGCGGCCCGAGCGTTCGGCGAGCACCTGGCCTGGGTGGAGGACACCGACCAGCTCCTCGCCGCCGGGATCGACGCGGCGATCGTCACCAGCCCAGACGACACGCACGAGGCCATCACCTGCGCCCTGCTGGAGGCCGGCGCCGCCGTCTACCTGGAGAAGCCCATCGCCATCACGATCGAGGGCGCCGACCGCGTCCTGGAGGCCGCGTACCGGACTGGGACCCCCCTCTACGTCGGGCACAACATGCGCCACATGGCGGTGGTGCGCACGCTCCGCGACGTCATCCGCCAGGGGACGATCGGACAGGTGAAGGCCATCTGGTGCCGCCACTTCGTGGGCAACGGCGGCGACTACTACTTCAAGGACTGGCACGCCGACCGGTCGCGGACCACCGGCCTGCTGCTGCAGAAGGCGGCCCACGACATCGACGTCATGAACTGGCTCTCCGACTCCGTCCCCGCCCGGGTCGTCGCCATGGGCGACCTCATGGTGTACGGCTCGCTGGCCGACAGGGCCCCCCGCCCGGGCCAGCTCATGCAGGACTGGTTCTCCTTCGACAACTGGCCCCCCGAGTCCCTCACCGGCCTCAACCCCACGATCGACGTGGAGGACATGTCGATGCTGCTCATGCGCCAGGTCTCGGGGGCCATGGTCTCCTACGAGCAGTGCCACTTCACGCCCGACTACTGGCGGAACTACACGGTGATCGGCACCCGGGGCCGCGCCGAGAACTTCGGCGACGGCCAGGGCGGCGTCGTGCGCGTGTGGACCCACCGGCGCGGCTACGACGCCAAAGGGGACATCGAGATCCCGCTCCGGGGGGACGCCGGGGGCCACGACGACGCGGACGTCGCCACAATGGCCGAGTTCCTGCGCTTCGTCCTCAACGGGGAGCCCACCGACACCACGCCCCTGGGGGCCCGGGAGGCCGTTGCCGCCGGGGTCCTGGCGACCCGTTCGCTGCGCAACCACAACATCCCCTACGACGTGCCCCGCGTCCGCCCGGAACTGGCGGCGTACTTCGAGGACAACCAGCGGCACGCCACCCGGCTGCGGGGCGCGTAGCCACGCCCCGGCGCTGGGGCGCGCGCAACCCGGCCCACTGAACCGAACCGGTTCCGGTGCGGAAAGCGGCTGAGACGGCCCACTGAGGAGACCGGCCCTCGGCCCCGCGGCGGAAGACGGCTGACCCGTTCCCCTAACGGCCCGCGCACCGGTACTATAAGAACACTCATTACAAATGAGTGTTTCATATTCGCGAGACGCGTGAGGAGACACGGATGTCCCAAACCCTTGAAGAGATCGCCAGCCAACCGCGGCTGTGGCGGCGCGCACTGGAAGTCGACGCCTCCCCGCTCCCCCGCGACGGCGAATCCCTGGCAGTCGTCGGATGCGGCACCTCGTGGTTCATCGCCCAGGCGTACACCACCGCCCGCGAGCGCGAGGGCAAGGGACCTGGCGACGCGTTCACTGCGACGGAGTTCCCCTGGGACCGCCGCTACGACCGCGTCATCTGCCTGTCCCGATCGGGAACCACCACTGAGGTCGTCGACGTCCTGCGCCGCCTGGCCGAGCGCGGCACCCCGGGCCTGCTGGTCACAGCGGTCGGCGGCGGACCCGCCTCCCCCTTCGCCTCCGCCGAAGTCGTCCTCGGCTTCGCCGACGAGGAGTCCGTGGTCCAGACCCGTTTCGCCACCAGCGCCCTGGCCTACTTCCGCGCCTCGCTCGGCCATGACATCGCCGCGGCCGCCGCCGACGCCGAGTTCGCGCTGGACGCCGAGCTCCCCCAGCGCTGGGTCGACGCCGACCAGATCGCGTTCCTGGGCACCGGCTGGACCATCGGGCTCGCCAACGAGGCCGGCCTGAAGCTCCGCGAGGCCTCCCAGTCGTGGACCGAGGCGTACCCGGCGATGGAGTACCGCCACGGCCCCATCTCCATCGCCCAGCCGGGGCGCCTCACCTGGGTGTTCGGCCCGGTCCCCGAGGGCCTCGGCGAGGAAGTGGCCGCGACCGGCGCGGAACTGGTGTCCTCGCAGTGGGATCCGATGGCCCACCTGGTCCTCGCCCAGCGCCTCGCCGTCGCGCGCGCCGCGGCCCGGGGCCTGGATCCCGACGCTCCGCGCAACCTCACGCGCTCGGTGATCCTGCCGTGAGCGCCGACGACCGGTGCGGCGGAGCGGAGGGGGGCGCTCCCCGCTCCGCCGCACCGGGACGCGCCCTCCCCTCCGGCGGCGCAGGACACAGCCCCTCCCCCGCCGCACCGGTCCCCGCGGCCATCGGGATCGACATCGGCGGCACCACGGTCAAGGGCGCGCTGGTCGGGCAGGACGGCTCCGTCCTCGGAACGGCCGACCCGCGCGCGACCCCCGTCGACGACGTCCCCGGCCTGGTCGGCGCCGTCGTCGGCCTCGTGCGCCGCCTGGACGCGGGACGGGGAGTGCCCGTGGGCGTGTGCGTTCCCGGGATCGTCGACGAGGCCCTGGGCGTCGGCGTACTGTCGGCCAACCTCGGGTGGCGCGGCGCCCCACTGCGCCGGCTCCTCTCCGCCGCCCTCGGCTCCCCCGTCGCCCTGGGCCACGACGTGCGCTGCGGCGCCCTGGCCGAGTCGCTGTGGGGGGTGGGCGAAGCCGACATGCTCTACGTCGCCATCGGCACGGGGATAGCCTCGGCGCTCGTCATCGGCTCGCGCCCCTGCCCCGCTCCCGCGTGGGCGGGCGAGATCGGCCAGATCGTGGTCGAAGACCCCGACCACCCCGGCAGGAGGGCCCCCCTCGAGCAGATCGCCTCCGCCTCGGCCATCGCCCGGCGCGCCGCCGAGGCCGGAATGATCGGCCCCGGGGCGGGCGCCCACGAGGCAGCCGAGCGCGCGCGGGCGCCCGGCGGCGGGCCCGCCGCAATGGTCTTCGCCTCCGCGATGGGCCTGCTCGGCGCCCAACTGGGGATCGTCCGCCACCAGGTGGGCGACGTGCCCCTGGTCATCGGCGGCGGCCTGTCAGAGGGCGGGCCCCTCGTCTACGACAACCTCGCCCGGGGCGCCGCCTCCGTCACCGGGCGCATGCCCCCTCCCCGCATCGTCCCCGCGGCGCTGGGCCCGGCGTCGCAGGCGCTCGGCGCCGCCGCCCTGGCGCTGCGGAGCGCCCACGGGCCCTCCGCGCCAGCCCACCAATAGAAAGGCAGCCATGTTCGCCGATACCGCAGCACTCGCCCGCGAGTGCGCTCAACAGGGCCGCGGCCTCGCGGCCTTCAACGTGGTCCTCCTCGACCACGCCGAGGCCTTCATCGACGCCGCGGAGCGCTGCGGCCTGCCCCTGGTCCTCCAGCTCTCCCAGAACGCCGTGAAGTACCACGGCGGCCGCCTGGCGCCCCTGGGGAAGGCGCTCCTCGAACTGGCCCGCGCCTCGTCGGCGCGCGTCGCGGTCCACCTGGACCACGCCGAGGACCCCGGCCTTTGCCGAGCGGCCATCGACCTCGGTTTCTCCTCGATCATGTACGACGGGTCGGCGCTGCCCGACGCCGACAACCGCGCCTCCACGAAACGGATCGCCGAGGCCGCCCACGCCGCCGGGATCAGCGTCGAGGCCGAGCTCGGCGAGGTCGGCGGCAAGAACGGGGTCCACGACCCCTCCGCGCGCACCGACCCCGACGAGGCGGCGGCGTTCGTCGCGGACACCGGGGTGGACATGCTGGCCGTCGCCGTCGGCTCCTCGCACGCGATGGCCACCCGCGACGCGGTGCTGGACGACGCCCGCATCGCCGCCATCCACCGCGCCGTCGCCGTGCCGCTGGTGCTCCACGGCTCCTCGGGCGTGCCCGACGACGGGATGCGCTCGGCGATCCGCGCCGGGATGACGAAGATCAACGTGTCCACGCACCTCAATGCCGTGTTCACATCCGATGTCCGGCGGATGCTCGACGAGGACCCGCGCGCCGTCGACCCCCGCAAGTACATGGGCCCCGGCAACCGCGCGGTCAGCGCCGAGGCGGAGCGCCTCATGCGCCTGTACACCACTGTCCACGACTAGCTGTTGTGGGTTTGCTGTCGTGGGGTAGCGGCCCGCGCTGCGCCGACGAGGGCCCCGGGCGCCGACTGCGGTGACTGCCGATGAGGGCCCCGGGCGGGGACTGCGGTTACCGCCGACGAGGGCTCCGGGCGGGGCCGCCGGCGCGCGTTGTTGACACCAGCGCGCGTTATATCCCCCTCGCGGTGTCGACAACCCCCTCACGATGTCAACGACCCCCTCACGGTGCCGACAACGCGCGTCCGTATCGACAACGCGCCCTCGAACTCGCACCCGGGCCGACAACGCGCGTCCACACCCAAGGGGGGCACCCGCGCTAAGGCCGGGCACGCTGCGGACACGGCCGACAACGCGCGTCCACACCCAAGGGGGGCACCCGCGCCAGGGCCGGGCACGCTGCGGACGCGATCGACGTGGACGCGACCGACCACGCCCACTGCCCGGGGGCACGCCCGCACCAGGGCCGGACCCCAGGAGGACTGCTCCGGATCGCGCACCACCCCCTCGGAGTACGCACACAAGGACCCCGATTTAAGAAACACGCACCGCACACAAGGGCGGGATCAAGCCCTTGTGTGCGGCCCAGTGTTGCTTAATTCCCTCCCTTGTGTGCGGCACCAGCGGACACGGACACCGAAAAAGGACGGAGCGAAGGAGCAGACCCACCAACCAACGGCGAAGCAAACCAGCAAACCGGCCAACCCGCGAAGAAAGGGGCGGTTAACCGCATGGGGCCCGCCCGCACCACCTGGGAAGCCGCGCCCACACCACCTGGGGAGCCGCGCCGACTCTGCCCGGGGCCCGCGCCCGCGCCCCTTCGCAGGAACCCCCTGGGCCCCTCAAGCGGCTGCGGGCGGTGCCGCACCACCTGGGGAGCCGCGCCCGCAGCGCCGCCCTACGGCAGTGGCTTCACCGCGCGGTGCAGGGCGACGATGCCACCCGTGAGGTTGCGGTACTGGACCTCCGACCAGCCGTTGCGGGCGATCATGGCGCCCAGGGCGCGCTGGTCGGGCCACTGGCGGATCGACTCGACCAAGTAGTCGTAGGCCTGGGCGTTGGTGGAGGCCAAGCGCGCGAGCAACGGCATCACCGTCCGCTGGTAGGCGCCGTACACGGCGCCGAAGGCGCGCGAGGGCGGCGTCGAGAACTCGCAGACCACCAAGCGGCCCCGGGGACGCACAACGCGCGCCATCTCGCGCAGGGCCCCCTCGGGGTCGGGCACGTTGCGCAGCCCGTAGGAGATCGTCACCGCGTCGAAGGACGCCTCCTCGAAGTCGAGGTCCATGGCGTCGCCCTGCACGAACTCGATGTCCGGGTGGCGCTGGCGGCCCACCTCGATCATGCCCTCGGACAGGTCGCAGGCCACGACCTCGGCCCCGCCCTTGGCCAGGGCGGCTGAGGAGACGCCGGTGCCCGCGGCCAGGTCGAGGATCCGCTCGCCGGGGTGCGGGGCCACCGCCTTGCGGAACGCGGCCATCCACACGTGGTTCATGCCCCCGGTCATGAGGGCGTCCATCATGTCGTAGCGCTCGGCGACGTGGTCGAACATTGACGCGACGTCCGCCTGGGTCTTGTCTAGGTCTGCGCGCAGGACTTCACTCATGCCCCAATCCTCCCACGTCCGGGGGCCGGGTGTCGCGTCGCCCGCTACGATGGGGGCGTGCTGCCAACCGCCCCCCTATCGGACCTGCGATTCCACGTGCGCCAGGTGCCCCCGTCGTCTCCGTTGGCACGTGCCGGGCTCCTCGATTTCCTGCCGAAGCCACGGGGCGGGTGCGCGTGGATGGGGCGGCGGCGCTCGATGGTCGGAGTCGGCGCCGCCTGGAGGTTCGCGCACCGCGGCCCCGGGGCCATCGCAGGGTTCCACGAGCAGTGGGAGGCGGTGGCCAGCGGTCCTCCGGCGCCCGGGCCCCAGCCGGTCGCCTTCGCGTCCTTCGCCTTCTCCTCCGGGGTTTCCGTCGCACTCGTCCCCGCCGTGGCCGTCATCGACTGCGAGCACGGGCGCTTCGTCGTCCGCGCGTCCACCCCCGGCGCCGGAGCGGAACACGCCGCCGGCACGGCCCCCGCCCCGGGCGCCGACGCGCTCCCCGCGCCCTCGGCTGCGGACCTGCCCGCCGATCCGCTCGAGGCCGCCGCCGCGCTCCTGGAGCGCCGCTCCCCCGTCGCCGTGGCGCGCCTGGTCGGTTCCGAGCAGGGCTCGATGACCCGCGGCCAGTGGCGCGGGCAGGTCACCCGGATGGCGGCGCTGCTGCGCGGGGGCCGCGCCCAGAAGGCCGTCCTGGCGCGGGACATGATCGCGCGCGTTCGCGGCTTCGACGAGCGCCACCTGCTGGAGCGCCTCGGCGCGCTCTATCCGTCGACGTGGATCTTCGGAGTCGACGGCCTCATCGGGGCGACCCCAGAGATGCTGGCCTCTGCGCGCTCCGGGCGCGTCTTCTCGCGCGTCCTGGCGGGGACGTGCGCTCTCGGCGGGGGTCCGGCGCTACTGGAGTCCGATAAGGACCTGCGCGAGCACGCGCTCGCCGTCGAGTCCGTGGCCTCCGCCCTGCGCCCCCTGTGCTCCGACCTGCGCGTCCCCCAGGAGCCTTTCCTGTTGGAACTGCCCAACGTCACCCACCTCGCCACTGACGTGTCGGGCGTCCTGGACGCGTCGCTGTTGGACGCGGTCGCCGCCCTGCACCCCACGGCCGCGGTCTGCGGGACGCCGCGCCACGACTCCATGGGGCTCATAGAGCGCTACGAGGACACCGACCGGGGCCGCTACGCGGGTCCCGTCGGCTGGATCGACACCTCGGGGGAGGGCGAGTTCGCGCTCGCCCTGCGCTGCGGCCAGGTCGAGGGCGCCGGGTCGGAGTCGGAGGATGGCTCCCGGATCAGGCTCTTCGCGGGCGCCGGGATCATGCCCGACTCCGACCCGGGGGCCGAGTTGGCCGAGACGGAGGCGAAGATGCGGCCCCTCCTGGACGCTCTCGGCGCGCGCTGAGGAGACGCCAGGGCGCGGCGGAGAAGGGCTCCGCACCGACGACGCCGGGGCGTTGTCGGTGCGGAGCCACTGGCCGGGACCGCTTCGCGCGGCTGCCCTCACTTGGCCTGGAGCGCCACCTGGACCTCGTGCGAGGCGCCGTCCCTCACGTAGGTGAGTTTCACGGTGTCCCCGCCCTTGTAGCGGCGGATGTAGCCGGTGAGCTGCTTGGCGGAGGAGACCTCCTGGCCCTCCACCTGGGTGATGACGTCGCCCTTGCGCAGGCCGGCCTTGTCGGCCGCACCGCCCGAGGTCACATCCGCGATCTCGGCCCCCGCGTAGGTGTCGCCGCCGACGCTGACGGCCGCGGTCGTGACGTTGACACCGAGCACCGCGTGGCTGACAGTGCCTTTGGCGATCAGCTGGTCGGCGACGGAGGTCACCAGATCCGAGGGGATGGCGAAGCCGAGGCCGATCGATCCGGCCTGCCCGTCCGAACTGGTGACCGACTTGATGGACGAGTTGATGCCCACGACGGCGCCGGTCTGGTCGAAGAGGGGGCCGCCGGAGTTACCGGGGTTCAGCGAGGCGTCGACCTGGATGGCGTTCGTGATCACCGTGTCGGAGGAGCTCTGGTTGCGCTTCTGCTGGCCGAAGGGATCACTGGAGTCCCCCTGCCCGTTGTTCTTGGAGGAGTCGTCGTCCACGGCCACCTCGACGGGCCGGTTGAGCGCGGAGACGATCCCCGTCGTCACGGTCTTGGACAGGCCCAGGGGCGCGCCGATCGCCATGACCGGCGCTCCGACGGTGAGATGCGAGGACGAGCCGAAGCGCGCGACCGTGAGGTCCGAGGGCGGGTTGACCAGCCGGATGACGGCGAGGTCGGTCGTGCGGTCGTGGCCGACGACCTCGGCGTCGTAGATGCGCCCGTCAGCGAGCGTCACCTGGATCTTGCCGCCGGATTGCACTGCGGCAGCGATGACGTGGTAATTGGTGACGATGTCGCCCTTGGCGTCGTAGACGACGCCGGATCCCATGCCCGTGGACGAGGAGCTCTGCACCTGGATCGTCACCACTGCGGGGGACACGGCGGAGGCGACCGCCTGCCAGTCTGGGGCGGAGTCCGCAGAGGCCACGGACGCCACCGTCCCGCCGTTGGCCGAGGCGGCCGACGAGTCCTGGGTGGAGTCGGGGCGGAGCACGAACCACAGGCCGCCCGCAGTGACCAGCGCCGTGACGAGCATCGAGGCGACGAGGGCGAGCCATCCCGGCCCCTTCCTCACGACGGCCGCCCCGGTCACGGGCGCGTACTCGGGCGCGCCGGTGACAGGCGCGTACTCGGGCGCGCCCTGCTGCAAGGGCATCTGGCCGACTGGCTGGGGGAAGTCGTGGGGCCCGTCGCCGCCTGGAGCCTCCTGCCCGTAAGCGGAACCGGCCTCAGCCGGGGGCTGCCCATAGGCGGGGGACCCCTCGGACTGGAACTGCCCGTAAGCGGGACCAGCCTCAGCGGGCGGCTGCCCGTAAGCGGAACCGGCCTCAGCGGGCGGCTGTGCGTAGGCGGGGGACGCCTCAGACTGGAACTGCCCGTAAGCAGGCCCAGCCTCGAACCCCGTCTGCCCGTAAGCGGGACCGGCCTCGAACCCCACCTGCCCATAGGCGGGGGACGCCGCGGACTGGAACTGCCCGGCGGTCGCACTGGGCAGCTGCGCGGTCTCCTGCACGCGCGGCAACTGCATGGTCTCCTGCACGCGCGGAAGCTGCATGGTCTCCTGGGCGCTCAGCGGCAGCGCGGCGCCGTCGACCCTGGGCAGTTGCGCGGTCTCATCGGCGCCCGGCAACCACGCTCCCTCCTGCACGCGCGGGAGCTGTTCCGTCTCGGCGGCGCTGGGAGCGGCGGACGGCGCCTGTGGCGCGGCACCGGAGGTGGGCGCCTGCCCGGCGCCTGACGCGTATGGGGCCTGCTGGGCCTGGTCGGTCCACGCCTCGGGCCGGGTCCCCGGATCGCGGGGCACCCACTGGGAGTTCTCGTCGCTCATAGGTCCTTCTCGTTACTGGGTTGTGCGTTGAGTCAAGTATGCACGCCCTTCATTCCCAACCACTGGGGGTTGGCTGAAAGTTGTCTGAATCCTCATACCCGCCCGGCCGCCAAGCCGAGCGCCGAAGCGCTGCCCGCCGTGGCGTAGAGTCCGGCGGCGCGGCTGATCGGCACGTGGAGGACGCGCACTCCCCCGCCATCCGCCCCCTCCCGCAGCGCCCCGCGCAGTCCGTCGGCGTCCAGCCGCAGGTAGCGGGCGCCGTAGGCGGCGGCGAGCGCCGCGGTATCGGTGCTCTGCCCCGCCCCGAACCACCGGTCGTACAGGTCGGCGTGCTCGCGCCGTCCGTGCTCCAGGGTGGCGAAGATCCCCCCGCCGTGGTCGTCGGCGACGACGATGTCCAGGGGCGCGCCCTCCGCGGCGGCGAGCGCCAGCGACGAGGCGTCGTGGAAGAACGCGAGGTCGCCCAGCAGGACGACGGTCCTGGGCGCGGGCGCCCCACTGGCCGCCCCCAGCCCCCGGGCGACGCCCGCAGCCGTCGCGATGGTCCCGTCGATGCCGGCGAGGCCCCGGTTCGAGTGGATGCGGCGCCCCGCCAGGTCCGCGCACACGAGGTCGACGGCGCGCACCGGGTTGGAGGCGCCGAGCACGAGCGGGCCGTCGGAGGCCTCCTCGACCGCCCGCGCTACCTCGAACATGGTGGGCGGGCCCCCCTGGGCCGCGCACCGGGCGACGAGGGCGTTGACGGCGGCGCGCGCCGCGCGGTCCTGCTGCTCCCATTGGCTCAGCCAGTCCGGTGGCGCCCAAACGCCCCCGGCCCCTCCGCCAGTCCCGGACTGCGCCGCGCCGCCCCCTGCTGCGGGCGGAGCCAGGGCGGCCACGACGGCGTCGGCGTTCGCCGCGGGGTCGGACCACTGCGGGTGGGCGTCGACGACGACCAGGCGCACGTCGGGGCGGGCCAGCAGCGCGTTGACCGGGCGCGACAGGGTGGGCCTGCCCGTGAGGACGACCGTTTCGATCCGTCCGGCCAGCTCCGAGGTGAGGGCCGCCTGCTGGTGGGCGAGGACGGCGCCGGGGCGCGCGGCGGCGTGGACGCCGCTGGACGGCTCGGCGAAAAGGGGCATCCCCGCGCGCCGCGCCCATTCGACGGCGCCCGGGTCGGCGCCGTCCCCTGCGATGACGACGCCCCTGGTGGGCGCGGGCACGGCCTCCTCCCAGGGGGTGGCCCTGGGCGCGGAGACGGCGACCAGGGGCGCCCTCTCCCCGAGCGCGGGGGCCCCGGCGCGGCGCCCGCCCGCCCCGGCGGGGACC
>ERZ772764.2338-NODE-2338-length-11181-cov-26.929445_pt1 | contig 11181 bp, 6 predicted proteins | sample MGYA00512163_ERZ772764 | MGnify/ENA primary metagenome ERZ772764 (study PRJEB29015, sample SAMEA2737903) | human oral metagenome | biome: human oral; feature: human-associated habitat; material: dental | place: China | collected 2094 ...
CAGCCTTTTCTTGACTGACTGCTTTTGTGGACAAGCGCAAGGTCACTTCTCCCGTCTTGGCATAAGGCGCCAAAGTCGGATCCGTTTGATGGTCAATCAAATCCGCCAAAATGGTCACCAACTGACTCTCCCCAATCCCAAAGAAACGAAGCACTCGGGAATACAGTTTGGTGCCAGTCATCAGCTTGGGTAAAAGTTGATTTAAGACCATGGGTTTCAACTCACTTGGCGGTCCTGGAAGGACTACGTAGGTCACGCCATTCACTTCCGACACTCCTCCTACTGCTAAACCTGTCTCATTTGGCAGTGGGGTCGCCCCTTCTACAATTTGGGCTTGGCGCTCATTATTCGGTGTCCGAGCATAGTCAGGTCTATGAGCAAAGAAAATATCCAATTTCTCTTGTGCTTGAGGGTCAAACACTAGAGCTTTTCCTAAAAATTTTGCCAGAGTTTGTTTGGTCAAATCATCCTCGGTTGGTCCCAACCCCCCTGTCAAAATCACAAGATTGCTACGTTGACTCGCAATCTCAAGCAGGGACAAAAGACGAGCTTCATTGTCTCCGACAGCTGTTTGAAAATAAACATCTACCCCGATTTCGGCTAACTTCTCTGATAAAAACTGAGCATTGGTATTGACGATCTGCCCTGTTAAAATTTCTGTTCCGACAGCAATAATTTCTGCTTTCATTTTTCCTCCTATTTATCTATTCGAATTTTTTTGAAAAAATCGCAGGAAATTTCCCACGATTTGATTCTTTGTTTTATTCTACCTCTTCGTTTGAAACACTAGTACTGGTTGAAGGCGCTGTCCGACCAAAGGCTGTTTCGTACAGTACCGCATTGGTTTCCAATTCTGTCACTGGCTCTTTACCCAGTGAACTACGCAAGAGATTTTGCATTTCGAGCATATGTTCTGAAGTGACAATCTGATAAGAAATCCCTTGTAGCTCAGCATCTTCTCCGCGCAATTGATGCGTCTCAATATTTTTGAAAGAATCTTGATAGCCGAGCAATTGTGGAATGCTCTTAGCTGATAAGTCCACATTGGTCTGCATGTTATCACTCAAAGCTTTGAGGATACCTTGATAATGACTCACACTGTTTAGGCTCAAAACCTTCTCAACGATTTTTTGAATGACTTCACGTTGACGCTTTTGACGGCCGTAGTCTCCTTCAGGGTCTTGGTAACGCATCCGCGAATACACCAAGGCTTCCTCACCATTCAAGTTTTGTTCCCCAACACCAATGGAAATCTTATTAAACTCTTCTTGGTCAGTGATAGAAATTGGAAAACCAAGTGTATTGTTGACGGTGATCCCACCAACTGCATCCACCAATTGTTGAAGGCCTTGCATGTTGACCATTACATAGCGGTCAATGTGGATATTCATCATCTTTTGAATAGTAGAAATTGCAAGTTCCGCACCACCATTAGCATAGGCCGCATTGAGTTTGGCTTCCTGAACTTGGCCATTTTCATTCTCGATCTTAGTCAAAATATCCCGTTCCAAACTCATCATAGTGGTTTTCTTTGTTTTGGGATTAACCGTCAGGAGTATCATAGAATCACTATTCCCTGCCCACGGATCTGTACGTTCCGAATTTCCCGTATCTACCCCCATCAAGAGGATAGTCAGTGGCTCCGTCGCTTCGATAACGTTGGTTTCTTCCCCGATTTTTTTGTAAGTCTTTTTACTTAGGGTTTCTGTTCCCTGTTGGTAGATGGTATAGCCATAAACCGCTACACCTAAAACTGTTACTGCTAGGAAACCTAGAACCATTCCAATTAATTTTTTAATCATCTCGTTATTCATCTATCAATTTGCCCATCAGACAAACATCTAAAAATATCCCTTCTGCTAAATAGGCTCCTCTTTCTTGCAAGCCTTCTATGATAAATCCCATTTTTGAATAGAGGTGGATAGCAGCCTCATTTCGTTTTTGTACACTGAGTTGCAAGCGGCGCAAGACACCACTGGCTTTAGCCCACTCGATGCCTTCTTCTAGAAGTATTGTAGCCAAGCCTTGGTTCCAAAATTTCTTGCGAACTGCTAGAAAAACATCTCCAATATGCCGAACTCTTAAATGTTGATCCGCTGTGATATTTAAGATACCTGCAATCTCATCATTCAGTAAGGCGAGAAGAGTAATTTGATTCTCCGATGCAGCTTGTTTTTCGATAAAAAGAGCCATTTCAGACGCTGTCATCATGATACCATTTTCATCTAGGCTAGTGAGGTCTGTCTCTTGACCGACACAATCTAAAAATGCAATCAAAACTGTAGCATCTGAAGTCTCTGCCTCACGAATGCACAACTCATACTCCATCATGAAGCTCCTTGATGAGTTGTTCAGCCCGAGGGCCATGAGCCGTAAAATGAAGACAACGACCCTCTGCTTCTTTCAAAATTTCCAATTCCAAATAGGAATCTGGTAAATCCTCACCCAAAAGATGCCCCCACTCAATAACAGTCACACCGCCACCAAAGAGAAACTCATCCAAGTCAATAGAATCAGCGTCTCCTTCGATACGGTAGACATCCAAGTGGTAAAGTGGCAGACGCCCTTCATACTCTCTCACGATAGTATAAGTTGGACTTTTAATCATCTGACGGATATCCAAACCCTTGGCAAGGCCTTTTGTAAAGGTTGTTTTACCCGCACCCAACTCTCCCGTCAAGATCAGAACATCGTCTTTTTGAAGCAAATGACCTAATCTTTCTCCGAGAGCTCGAAGCTCTTCTTCATTTTTTGTGTACATGTTACTATTATACCAAAAAGTTTTCTTTTGTGTGAATTTTCTTTATAGACTTACTATGCTAAATTTATAGTTCTCCTTGCCTTTCTCAGAAAAAGGTAAAAATACAAATAACAAATAAAACATCGCGAATCACATGTCCGTAAAATGAAATTTCCCTTTGCACGGATTTTGGAAAGAGGAAACGCGCACATAAAAAACCGAGACCGATATAAAGGAGAATGGAGGAGATCGTTACGGGATTTCTCAAGAAAATAATCGTGCCTAAAACGGAAATCACAACCGTTCTCTTCTTGTTGAGATAGTTGTCCATATCCCGAATATATTTATCAAAAGGTAAGAAAATCCATAGATCTACTCCCAGCAAGAAAAAGAATGAAGGCAAAAAGAGGTCAACCAGTTCCTGCTGAAGCTCAGTACCAACTTGGATACTTTCTGATAAAATGAAACAGCTGGCTAAAAGATTGATGATTAAAAGAAGATTATGGATAAGTTTCACTTTCTCTGCAGAATGCAAAATACTATGACTTTTCTGACCCAAGGTATGGAAGTAATTAATCCCCGCACAAAAACCAGAAACTCCCACTATGAGAATTAAAAAATAGACATTTCCTTCTCTTAAGGATAAAAATGATTCCTTCCACAATAAACAACTTCCAAATAAAATTTGAGCGACAGCTAATAATAATAAAACACGAATTGATTTCATCATTTCCTTTTCTTCCTCCGTATAAGAAATTATACTCTGACAGGATTAGAAAATGATAAATAACTTCCAAAATGTCACATTAGGACGCTGAACGGTACAAAAAACAGTTCCGTCATTCACAGAACTGTTCTCTTCTAATCTAATCCTTAAACCAGAGGGCGATTTCTCGTTTAGCTGACTCTTCTGAATCTGATCCATGTACGACGTTTTGAATGGCTTGATTTTCTCCTGCCGCCTTAGCAAAATCTCCCCGGATGGTCCCCGGAAGAGCCTCTTCTGGACGAGTAGCCCCCATCATGTCACGCCAGCTTTCAATTACCTTGGGACCTGAAATGATTCCCACAATTATTGGACCTGAGGTCATAAATTGGCGGATAGGAGGATAAAAACTTTTTCCAACTAAGTCGCGATAGTGTTGGTCAATCAAATCTTCTGAAACTGTTGAACGTAACTCTAATTTTTCGAGTTTGAAACCACGTCGCTCAATTCTTTTCAAAACCTGACCAATCAAACCTCTCTTCACACCATCTGGCTTAATGATAAAGAATGTTTGTTCCATATAAATCCCCTTGTCATTTTAGTTCTTCTATTCTACCACACTTTATGAAAAAGTGGGAAAATTTTCTGAAATTAGCAAGCTCTATCATTTCTAAAGTAGGTAAATCTTAATATTCAAATTGCCTGAAGAAGCCTGCCGATAATAAGAGCCTTAACGTTAAGTTTCATCCATAACCTGACACAAAACTTGAAGAACTTTGACAACTTTAAAACTAGAATTCTCATTGCTTTGAATATCAAAAAGAGAGAACCAATCTGATTCTCTCTCGTACTTAGTTATATGTTCCCCACTACAGTTGCCCATGACTTCTAAGCACTATCCTTTACAGTAGTGAAGTTATTCCTTATTTCTACTATCCTTGATTTTTACGTCTATATCCTATTAGCATCAGTAATACTCCTGAGGTTAACATTATCCATACATATTGGGATACGTTGCTTCCATCTCCTGTATTAGGTAATGTCTTGTTATTACTTGTATTTGGTACCTCTGGTTTATTCGATTCTGGATTATTTGGTGTAGAAGGTTTTGTTGGAGTCTTTTCTTGGTTGGTGATCGTAAAGCCTTCTTTCATGCTTCCCTCATAACGGACGCCATACCATTTGCCTGCCACTTGAATGTTGTTTGAAATTTCGCCAACTTCTTTGACGGTGTACTCATGAGCTTCTCCACCAAGGGTCGCAGAGACTGGCAGTTTCTCAAAGCTGGCTGTCCAGTTGTGGTCTTTGGTCAACTCTTGTACTTGACCAGTTGCCACGCCGTCTTTATAGAGTTCAACTGTGACACTGTCTACAGGCGCGTCGATCTTGTTGCCATCTGAGTCTTGCCACTCTTTGGTCACTTTAACATCTCTGGTTGGTGGGATCATTGGAGTCCACGGAGTCTTTTCTTTATTGCTAATCGTGAAGCCATCTTTCATGCTTCCTGCGTAACCGACTCCATACCACTTGCCTGCAAGTAAAATGCTGTTTGACGTTTCGCCAACTTCTTTGACGGTGTACTGATGAGCTGCTCCACCAAGGGTCGCAGAGACGGGCAGTTGCTCAAAGCTAGCTGTCCAGTTGTGGTCTTTGGTCAACTCTTGTACTTGACCAGTTGCGGCTCCGTCTTTATAGAGTTCAACTGTGACACTGTCTACAGGTGCGTCAATCTTGTTGCCATCTGAGTCTTGCCACTCTTTTGTGACCGTGATCGCTCGGGTTGGAATTTCCATTGGTGCCCATATTAAAGACCAAATTGCATATAACTCTACATCTTTATCAATTGTTCCTGTCTTAAATGTATCTCCCTTTGAATACATAGTGCCTTTACCGTCAGCTTGTGTATTCCATCCCTTGAAGAGATATCCAGATCGTTTCATCGTACCTGCATCTAAGACCGTTACCTTATCAGTATCGGCATCATTTCCATTTTCTGTAATGGATGGATAGTATTCGTTATTATCCTTTGGTGCTTCTCCAGTTACATCAGCGTGATTTTTATTATAATTTACCTTTCCATAAACAATAATATCGTACTCCGCTTTTACGGTATCTTCAGGTATTGCCTGATCGCTACTAGCTAATGTGTTTGTTGTTGTAACTTCAGCTTTAATTTTTCCCGTAGACTTTCCTCTTATTTTACCACCACCATCAACATCAGCCACATCATTTTGCAACTCAATATATTTTAATTCAGGAGATACAGTAGGATGATCACTTGTTGCAACAGCTTTTGCCGCTCCTTCTTCTGACTCTTCTCCAACATGTATCTTAACAGGCTCTGTTTTTATCTTGGGTACTCTTATAAGTCCGCAACCTATAATTTCAAGAGGTTTTTCTTTTACTAGTTCAGGTAATTCAGCTGTTATATAGCTTGTTCTATCAAAGTCAGAATTTTTTGTTTCTTCCATATCAGAATGATTTGCTTTCAATGTTAGTTTAGTTTCGCCATCTGGCATCGTGACTTTTACCCATTGACCAGCCTCATTCATAAAACTCTTTAATTCATATTTTCCATTTTCATCTGTAGTTGAACTATGAATCAAAGTATTGGCAGGAATGAACTTGTTATTAATTGTTATATCATGATTTGGAGAATATAGTTCAAGTTTAACACCTTTTGCTTTTGTTTCACCCTCATCAAGTTTTCCATTTTCATTTTTATCCCACCATACATCTGATGAAGTAACTGCATAATTCCCATAAATATATTTTGCAGGATTTATATATCCACTCGTTTTAACTCCTGTATAATCAGTCGTTTCAAAACTTCCACCAATGTATGCTTCAAGCTCATCAATAGTAGTTTTTTCATGAGTCTTAAGTGGTAATTTAATATTTACTTGACTACCTTTAGGAAGTTCTCCCAAATCAAGTTTAACATGGGTTACTTTTCCCCAATCTTTTACATCCGCTGCAGAAATAAATGTATTTCCACCATCTATGCTATAACTAAATTCTTGTTTACCAGGACGACTATCTCCCATTACCTCAACTTCACCAGTCAAATACATATCCACTTGTGTTTTTGGTGTTTGAACAGTTTCATTATTTTGTGTATAGGATATAGATTTATCCTTTTTAGGAATTTCTAAGATAGCCTTAAAGTCCTTAAATCCATCTGAGTCTGGAGCTTGAACGAAGAAGTCTCCACGTAAATTATCTCTTTCATCTGGATAGAAAGTCTGTGTAGGAAATTTACTTCCCGCTGTTCCATAGACGATATTATCATATTTCCCAGGGAATATATTTGATCCTACCGCCGTATTCTTGGATACAACAACTTCCACCTTGCTCAAATCAATTCCAAATAATTTCTTTTCCTTCGTAGCATCAAGAGCTTTTGCAGCATTTTCAGAAAGTTGGAATAAATCTCCTTCAAGCTTTGCATGGCTATAATATTCTTTTTTACTACCGTCCAGTTTGCTCTCAAGTTTACTCATATCGTAGTAAACCATTCCATATGGACGATGCTCATTTTCTCCTGGAGATGTAACACTTGTATATCTAAAACTCTTCAGTGCAATGACAACCGGATCTTCCATGAACTTAAGCACACTATCATTATAATAATAGTAGTAAGAAAATGCTTTGTTTTTGGTAATCTCTCGGATTTGTCTGTTAAGAGCCTGTATCCCGGCATCGGTAATAGACATTTTAATCCATACTCTACCATCAGCATCTGTAACTTGTTTAATAATAACATTGCCAGATGCATTATCAAATCCTAAAAACTTACACTTATCTACATCTGCAGCAAATTGTTTATCTTTTATTTCTACATAAGCGGATTCAGGAATTCCATAAGGCATCTTACCCGCTTCAGGCATGTCTGAGTTCATAGCATAAGCGTAAGCTTTTGTATTAAATTTAACCTTTTGAGTACTTGTTCCTGATTGAGAAATAGAATTATTTGTATCATTACCTGAAGGCTCAATCACATTATCGGCAGTCTTATTTGTAACGATATAAGTTCTAGTAAGAATACCATAACGTTGCGGTAGTTTTATACTATTCCATGTTCTACCACCAAAGTCTTGCCCTTTTCCTGCATCATGAATATGATTTGAATCTCTACAACTTTCATTATAATATTTGCCTTCTAAATTCTGAATAAAGTAATTAGGTCCATACCAAGCAACTCCCTTTTCCTTCTCTATCGTCAATGGATTGCCTTTAAAATCAGTATTTCTAAGTTCATATTCAATATTGGAAAATAATACTGCTTCTCCTGTTTCTTTATCGGCAAATGGCTCAATATTATATGCTCCATCATAAGTTAAAACAATACTTGATAGATGTTCAATATCCCTATTAATTCCAAGGTCTATTTTTGTTCCATCTTCGATATTTCCAATATTATATACTTTTTCTGTACCCTCTATTCCAAGTACATTATCCGCAGTTTTATAAATAATTTTCCAACCACTTAAGGATTTATTTGCTGTAAATTTCCCAGTCAAAAGTCCAGTTTTGTCAGCCTTAGAATCAAGTCCTTTGAGATTCAAAGTTCCCACTGTCAAATCAATTCTTGGATTTTTCGTTACAGGAGAAAATTCTTTCTTCGTTCCATAATCAAAGAACAATTTCCAAGTATCATAAAAAGTTCCATTCTCCGCTTGGTTTGGATATAATACATTTTCCTTTAATCTATCACCAGTACTCTCAGCTTTCAAAGGTGTACATTTCTTTTGAGTTACAGTTGTCCAGAAGAAATCATCCTTTGCTTTTCCACTCACATTATTAACAGGACTTTTCACAGCTTTATTAGCTTCATAATCAAAATTATCATTTGCATCCGCAGTTGGATCAGTAGATTTTGTAGAATATTTTACCTGCAAATGTCCTGTAGCTGTGGGAGTAACATAATAATCGAACTTACTTTGAGCATATGACAATCTATGAGTATTTGCATTATATTTTCCCGCATAATGTGTACTTGCATTAAAGGTGTCGTTATTCAAATACTCCCAATGAACTTCAACCTTAGTTACTCTTCCACCAGAAGTGTCAAATTTAACTTCAGGAAAATTATGGACTTTATTTGCTAAATGAACAGGTGAATTTACATCTGCTGTGTGTTCATTACCATCTGCTGTAGTATAAACTACTTTTGCTACTTTATAAGAATCTGTATTCCATGTTTGAGCAGTTCCTTTCCATGCAGTAGGTTGAATTTCTTCAGGAAATTCATAAGTTTCAACTGTTGCACCAGTTTTATTCTTTGGAAAATACTCATTCCATTCTCCATTGGCATCTTTTAGAATATAATATTCATTACTTAAACGTGTATAGCCAACATCAGAATACTTTGCATCTGCAGAAACTGCATTTGCAGTATAAAATCCTCCAGCATTTTTATAAAGTTGATATCCAGGTCCAGCAAAACTATGAATTTCATATCCATCGACAGTATTAGCTTTCATAGTTTTAATCTTTACGCCTTGTCCATCAGCGCTGATAACAACTTCCTTTTTGCCGTCTGTTCCATTTGGAGTTTCAAAAACAAATTCAGGTGTTGTAGCTTCATATAAAGTATCTGAACCAATATTGTCGATTCCATCAGGAACTTGCCAAATAGGTGAAAATCCCTTTGTAAATACATCGTTCCATTTGTGGTCACTTCCATTATTATAGAGAGGTTTCCTTGGTGTTATGAGATAATAATTTCCCTTTCCATCACCATCATTTTTCATTTCACTGACTGTCGCATAATAAGCAAGATCTAAATCATATAAACCATTTCTGATTTGTAATTTTTGTAAAATGAAATTTCCTTCAACACTTCCATTTTTCGGAACATAAACCTTGATATGTTTTAAACTCATTAGAGGAGTATCCGCGTCATGAATTGTTCCTTGCTTATAATAATAGTAATCTTTGTTACCAGTAAATGGACCACTTGCAGGATCTGTATCATAAAATCTTATGAATCCAGAATTCGCAATCTTCGCCAGACTACTTGCATTTAGATGACGATTTCCTGTTACTGTAGTTTTAGGATCGTCATAATTTGTTGGTGACATTCTCCATTTATATTCTGATGAATTTCCTGTACTATTAATCGGTGTGTTATTTTCTCCTTCACAGGCAGTAACATTCAGTTTTGTTTCAAGTTTTCCTTCAGCAATCCACTTTTTACATTCTTCATCTGTTAAACTACGTCTATTAAAGGCGATATTAAATACCAAACTTGAACCTCCGCCCAAAGATCGAAGGAAATTATCATTGATATCATAGATAATTTTTGTAACTTTATCATAATTAGTTTGTGCTGCTGAATCTAATGGTATTACATTCCCCCTTGCATCAAGCAATGTAATTTTTTCAAATTGTACTCCTTCAATTCCTGGATTAGCAAGTTTGAATCCATAAGTTGGTAAATCGACAACAATTTTTTGATCTCCAAACTCATTACTCCCATCATCTTTTGTACGGAAAAAAGGAGTATAGTTTATGGTAAACAATGTATCCGTCATAGTTGCCAAATTATATGGATTTACTGATGTTCCATCTCCATTTGATGTATCTTTAATCTTATGATTGTCATCATATACCATAAGTTTACCATTATCCATTGGAGCTCCGGGATTCAAAGAAACTGATTTCGTTAAAGATTGATTAAATTTAGGCTTAGTTGTTTCTTCTTTAACTTCTGACTCATCCTCTTTTGTTTCATCTTTAGTGTCCTGCTTATCTTTTTGTTCTTCAGGAGCTATCTTTTCTTCAGCTTCCTTATCAGTTTTTTTAGAATCTGTTTTATTGTCCTGTTTATCTGCTTGATCCTCAGGAGCTATCTTTTCTTTAGTTTCATTACCATTTTTTTTGACATCTGTCATTGTATCTTTAGCTAATACTCCTTCTGCAAAAACAACAGTGTTCGGAACAATTATCCCAAACAGCATTATAAAAACTAAGAATAAAGCCGTTAATTTTTGTAGTGTTTTCGTATTATCCATCAATTTCATCCACTCCAATCTATATTAGAATATCTGATATTCCAATATTGAAAATAAAAAATTATTTTTAGATAGTAATTAAATGCCTATAAATATAGCATATCTATAGCAGTTTAAGCATTGAATATTATACCAAGAACAGTTTGAAAAATCTACCTTTTTCATTCATTTTAGCTCTATAATATTTGTAGTGGATAACATCTCCTCAGATATTATGGAGCTTTTTAAACACAGACAAAAAGTAGCAGAAAAACTATAATGAAAGCACCACAGAATTGCTCGAAATAAAATTGGAGACGACCAACACGCTCGTCAAGAACATGAGACGTCATGCATTCGATTTTTGTAACTTTAAAAACATTAAAATTAAAATTCTTGTCGCTTTCAACATTACAAAAGAAAGAACCAATATGATTCTCTCTCGTACTTAGTTATATGTCGCCCACTACAGTTGAAAAAGAGGCCAAACAAAAGAGAACCCGAAGGTTCTCTTATTTACTTTTATTCTACAGTTCCTTCAGATTGGATTTCCACAGTTTCATCTACTGGAGCAAGTTCTGTCTCTTCTTGTTCAGGAGCCAGATATTCTGCGTCATTGATTGCCTGTGGTTCAAGATTACGGTAGCGAGCCATACCAGTACCTGCTGGGATGATCTTACCAATGATAACATTTTCCTTGAGTCCAAGGAGATGGTCTTTCTTACCACGAATGGCCG
>ERZ772764.2342-NODE-2342-length-11165-cov-2.329433_pt1 | contig 11165 bp, 10 predicted proteins | sample MGYA00512163_ERZ772764 | MGnify/ENA primary metagenome ERZ772764 (study PRJEB29015, sample SAMEA2737903) | human oral metagenome | biome: human oral; feature: human-associated habitat; material: dental | place: China | collected 2094 ...
TAATATTTGATAGTGGTAATGCTCTCAAAAACATTAATGATAATACTGTAATATTTCAAATTCCAGATGGTTTTAAGCCCAAGACTTTCCTTTCAGTTAATGCTTCACAATATAACACTTCAAACGGAACCGTTTATATTGAACCTAGTGGGATTGGTAAATGGAAAGGTGCAACGGTCAATTCCACTAGTATTATATTTGCTGTAACTTACATTGTGTAATCACTAAGGAGGTAAAAAATGATATTAAATATCTATAACAAAAATACTCTTGAGATAATAGCAAGACCTGTTATTTCAAGCTTAGAAGATTTTGAAAAAGAGCCGAATTTATTTTTCCCAGATTTTAACAAAGAAAATCATATTTTTTCAGAAATTGAATACCAAAATCCAGTTTTAGAAAAAGGGAAATTAAGAGAGTCAACAAAAGAGGAACTTTACAAGTCCAAAAAATATACTTTAGCTGAAAATGAGCTGATAGAGAACGGAAAAATCAAGACAGTTGAATTATCTGAATTTGAGTACATTGAAGACAATCAAGTCAAGTATAAGAAGGAAGAGAAGATTGAAAAATTAAAACAGGAGCTTTATGAACTGAGAATTGAGAGGGAAAAGAAGCCCTTTGAGTTTGAAGTAAAAGGAACTAAGTATTTACAACATAACAGGACAATAGACCAAAGTAATATAACCAAAATATTATTCAGTTTAGTTCTTAGGTTTGTTCTCGGACTTATGGGAAAAATTGCTAAGGTTCAGAAGCTGGACTTCACTCAAGTTATGGCTGACCTAATGAATACAGAGTACAGCAACTGGAAGTTCTATACCGAGGACGGTTCTGAAAAGTACGTAAATGTTTCGGTCCAAAAATTTATTGAAATGAGTGAGATAATGAGAAAGCACACGACTACTTCAATGGTTGCTGAAACAACATTATCACACAGCTTAGAAAATAAAACGGTTGAGGAATTGAAAACATTTGACGCTGAATCTGAATATAATAAATTGTTTGACAGTGAAATAAAGCAAGGTTAGGAGGTAATATGACAACAAAAAAGACATTAACAGGAAATGGAATTAATACTAGAAATGTTTTTAAGCGAAGAACTGTTGAAGAAGTTTTGGAAGAAATTAGAAAAGCGGCTTCTAAACCAAAACTAAAGCCATTATTTGTTGGATATGCACAAATTGGAGGAGAAACACTTAAAAAAGTTATTTACGAATAAAGGAGGTATTTATGCAGTTAGAAAAAGACAAATTGTATATATGTTTTCATAAACCCAAGAGACTGATAGGGCATTTGATAGCATTATGGACGCTAGGAAAATACTCGCACGCCGAATTTATTTACAATGATTATGTATTTTTAGCAAATCCTGGTGGAGTCAGAATGAGCCCGTTTGTTTTTAAAAATAATATATTTAAGTGAGGGAATGATATGGAAATTAAGGATTTATGTATTAATACTATGAGAACATTAAGTGCTGATGCTATTCAAAAGGCAAAGTCAGGACATCCTGGACTTCCACTTGGAGCATCACCAATGGCATTTACTTTATTTAATGATTGTATGAAGATTTCTCCTAAAAATCCAAATTGGGTTGACAGAGATAGATTTATTTTATCAGCAGGACATGGTTCTATGCTTTTATATTCATTACTTCATTTATTTGATTATGGTGTTAGTATTGAAGATATAAAGAATTTTAGACAAATTGACAGCTTGACTCCGGGACATCCTGAATATGGTCATACTGCTGGAATAGATGCAACAACAGGACCACTTGGACAAGGTGTTTCAATGGCTGTTGGTATGGCATTAGCTGAAAGTCATTTAGCTTCAATTTTCAATACTGACGATTGTAAAATAGTAGATCACTATACTTATTCAATCGTTGGAGACGGCTGTCTTATGGAAGGTATCAGCAATGAAGCATCTTCACTTGCAGGTACATTAAAATTAGGAAAACTTATAGTTTTATACGATAGCAATAATATAACGATTGAAGGAGATACTTCAACTGCTTTTGGCGAAAATGTAAGAGCTAGATATGAAGCTCTAGGTTGGGATACTTATTTTGTTGCAGATGGTAATAATATCAATGAAATTAAAGAAGCAATAGAAAGAGCAAAATTAACTGATAAACCTTCATTAATAGAAATAAAGACAAAAATCGGATACGGCTCAACTAAACAGGGAAGTGCTTCAGCACATGGAGAACCATTGGGAGAAGATAATATTCCAACATTTAAGAAAAATATTGGTTGGGAATATGAAGAAAGTTTTTACGTTCCTGAAGAAGTTAAAAAATATATGAAAGAAGTAGTTGAAGAAAAGAATACTTTTGTTGATGATTGGGAAAAACTACTTGGAGAATATAAAGTTAAATATCCTGAAAAGTATGATTTATTCCAAAAATTTATAAAAGCTGAAATTGATGAAGAAATCTTAAATGATTCATCAATTACTGAATTTGATAAAGATATGGCTTCAAGAGAATCAAGCGGAATTGTGCTTAATAGATTTTCTAAATTATTACCAAATCTTTTTGGAGGATCAGCAGATTTAGGACCATCAAACAAATCAACAATGAAAGAATTTGACTACTATTCACCTGAAAATAGAACTGGAAAAAACATTCACTTTGGAGTAAGAGAACATGCAATGGCTGCAATCTGTAATGGGATTTCATTACATGGAGGACTTTTACCATATTGTGCAACATTCTTTGTTTTCAGTGACTATTTAAAACCTGCTGTAAGACTTTCTGCACTTATGAATCAAGGTGTTATTTATGTTTTAACTCATGATAGTATTGGAGTTGGAGAAGACGGACCTACACATGAACCAATTGAACATTTGGCAATGTTTAGATCTACACCAAATGTTTCTATGTATAGACCTTGTGATGCAAAAGAAACTGCTTATGCTTGGATATCTGCATTAAAGAATAGAAAAACTCCAAGCTGTTTAGCACTTACAAGACAAAAATTGACTAATTTAGAAGAAACTTCATCAGAAGCTCTAAAAGGTGGATATGTCCTAAAAGACTTTGGAAAAGATTTTGAAATGATTATAATTGCATCAGGTTCAGAAGTTAGCTTAGCTTACAAAGTTTGTGAAAAACTTTTAGAAGAAAATATTTGCACAAGACTTGTATCAATGCCATGTATGGAAGAATTTGAAAAGCAAAGTAAAGAATATAAAGAAAGTGTATTACCTAATAAAATCAGAAAGAGAGTCAGCATTGAAGCCTTATCAACATTTGGTTGGGGTAAATATGTTGGATTAGATGGAATTTCAATAGGTCTTGATACATTTGGAGCATCAGCACCTGCAAATTTATTATTTGAAAAATTTGGATTTACAGTTGATGCAGTTTATGAAAAAATAAAAAAAGAATTATTTTAATTAACAAAAATTCATAAAAAAATAGCGAAGTTTTTCTTCGCTATTTTTTTATGAAAATATTTTCAGTAAATTATTGAATATATGTATGTAATTTGATATAATAATGTTGTATTATAAAATAATAACGTGTTTATTGGGAGGTTATTATGAAAGACATCTACTATTATGGAATGGTTGCTTTTGTTTTAGTGATAAATTCATATTATGGAATTATGTTCTATAGAATGAGGAATAAAGAGTATGTTTCTGAAGTTTATAATATTTTAATGAGAAATCCAAAAATAAAATATGCTGAAAAGATATTAAAATTTTATGGATTATTTCATTTTGTTATTGCAGCTTTAGGATTAATGCTCTTTTTTATTAAGAATTTGTATATTATCTTGGGATTTCTTTTTGTTATTATGATATTGGATAGCTTATTTTTTGTTATAATATCGAAAAAATCTGAAAAATTAAATCATATACTAAATTTAGTTTTAGTATTAATATTTATATTTTTACATTTAAAATTTGCTAATGATGTAGAAATAACTCAAAAAATTTATAATATTTCATACACAATTGTAATTGAAAATGGTGATAATAATTTTAAAGAGCTAAAAGAAAAATCTCATCTCGAAGAAATATTAAAGAGTGAAATAAAAAATATTTCTAAAATGAAAGACAAAAAAATTGAATTATATGACCAAAAAGGAAAGCTATTAATAGAATCCGACCTATACGAAGCAGAAGTAAAAATTTCAGCTACAAATGAATATGAAAAGCAGGAAAATATAATAAAGTATAAAGGAAGATATTATAAAATCTATGAACCAAAGAAATATGATTAAAATATTAAAATTAGAAATTAAAATAAAATAATAAATAATTAATATAAAGAGAGGTGTTTGTTATGAAAATTGTTTTAAAATTTAAAACAGATAATAATTTCATCCCTAAAGATTATCATCGTTTCTGTATTAAATTTTTTAAAACAGCAGTATCAAATTATTCTAATGGTGAATTTTTTGAAAAGTTTTTTGGGGATGATTATATTAAAAGTGATGAAAAAAAATATTCGTGGGCGGTTAAATTTTTTAAACCCAAATTTTTTTCTAACAGAATTGAAGTTGGAAAAAATAATTTTGAGATTACTTTTAAGGCTCCAAAAAAAGATGTTGGAACTATCTTTTTCAATTCGTTTTTAGAATATAAAGATAAGGAATTTAAAATTTCTGAAAATAATTTTATAGTTTTAACAGATGCTAAAATTGTCAATGAAAAAAAGATTGTGGGAAATTGTGCAAGATTTAAATTTTGTTCTCCTCTTGTCATTCGTGAGCATAATAGAGAAGAAAATACAGACAGGCATATAACTGTTTGTGATGAAGATTTCTTTGATAAATTTAAAGAAAATTTGAAAATCCATTTTCCAAGTTATTCCAACTCTATTGATGATATGGAGATTGATACTTCTGAAATGAAGAAGGCAGTTGTGCTTTTTTATGGATTATATATAGACGTTAGTTTAGGAGTAATAGAAATTAAAGCAGATAATAACTTATTAAACGAAATGCTGATTTCGTCTGTCGGAAGTAAAAATGCATCAGGTTTCGGACTATTACAGCTTATAGATTCTTGGGAGATGATTTAATGATAGAAGATAAAGGTAATTTTAACGGATATGATAGAAAATTAGAATTTTCTGATTGGAGATTTTCAGCAGCTGCAGTTGGAATTATAAGGTATCTAAAATATCATAAGCTCAATTATTCAACAGAATATAATGGAAGAAAAGATGTGCTTTTATATAATTTTGATGATATAGATATATCAAAAAATGAAGAGAAATATTATGAATTTGTAGAAGAATATTTTAAGGATAAAATGCATCATAAAAGATTGGAAAATCTTTTAAATTCTGAAGATTTTGATGAAGAAAAAGTTAAAAAATTGAAAAAAACTTGGAATCCAATAATGAAAGACACATTTAAAGATGATGAAATTTCTATAAAAAATAAGGATGATATTTTATTGAAAATATTTGATAATAGGATTGAATTAATAAAAAAGACATTTGTAGAGAAAAAAACAGAGTATTCATCAATGTATTCAAAATTTTGTAATCCAAGTTGTATAGGAAAAGAGAAACAAAAAGTATGTAGGATTTGGGGATACTATGTTGATCAAGGTAGAAAGACAAAAACTTTGTCATTCAATTGGAACTATAATACCTATGTATATGAAGATTATTGTGAGTTTGATTATATTCCTTTTGCGTTTTCCAAAGGAGATAGTTCATTTTTTATTAATAATAATTTTTCAACCGATATGTTATTAAAATCAAATGATTATTTAACAGATGAAAATTTGGATTTAGATAAGAAAAGTTCCGTGGGGACTTTTAAAAACTTCAAATTGAATTTATTTTTTACCACAAAAAATGTCTCAAGATTTTTAGATTATGAAGTTGAAATAATATCTAAAAATATGCAGATTAAAAATGGTAAAAAGGAAAATAAGGAATATTTTGAAACTATGTTTTTAAGAAATTCAGCTATTAAAATTTTTGAAAAAATTTCAGATATAAAAGATGATAATATTTATAAAGCAATAAACAATCCTTGTAAATTGAGAACTGATGAATATGAACCGATTTTAGATGAAGTTATTGATTGTATCCTATATACTAAGTATTTGGATTATCTAATTGATAAGCTCCTTAGAGATGGCAGCAAGACAAAAAATAAAGATAACAAAGAAAACAAAATAGATAACCATAGTTTTTTAATTAGTCAATTAATTAGAATAAACCAAAAAATATATGAAGGAGTTGATATTATGGTGAATAACAAAAAAGAAAAAGAGCAATTGGAAAAGGAAGAGAAACAAATGAATTTTAATTTGTTTAATGCCAGAGAAAGTGCAGAAAAAGTCGTTTTTAAATTAAAAGATACACCTAGAAAAATCGATGCATATAGGAATAAATTAATTTCCTGTTTGACTTTTAAAGATTATGAAAAGTTTTCAGTAACATTACTTCAACTTTCATCTTATAGCTCTGTGACTTTTGATTTTGCATATTATTTGTTTAAAGATTTTGAAAAAAATAAAAATATAGCATATACATTTGTAAATGCATTACGTGTTAAAGAAGATAATAATAAAAATGGAAATAATGAAAATAAGTAGGAGGGTTTAAAAAATGGAAAATAAAGAAAAGAAAAATTTAGGATTAACACTTACTGTAGTATGTAATATTACATCAAATTATGGAGAAAGTTTGGGGAATGCATCATCTGTACAAAAAGTTTTTAAAAATGGTAAAATTTATGCTATGAGAAGCAGAGAAAGTATGAAAAATGCAATTATGACTCAAAGTGGAATGTACGATGATTTGAAGGTTGTAGTTGATAAAAAAGTAACCCAAAAAGAAGTTACTGAAGAATTGAATGCATCAAATTGCAGAGCACTTGAAGGCGGATATATGAATACCAATAATATAACAGTTATAAGAAAAAGTTCATTTTATTTAACAGATGCGGTTGCATGTGATGAATTTGTTAATGAAACAAGATTTCACAACAATTTATGTTTAGCATCAACTTATGCTAGAGATAATGGAATAAATTTACAAGAAAAAGCCGGAGAATCTGGACTTATGCCATATCAATATGAGTTTGATAAATCGTTAAAGAAATACAGTATAACATTTGATTTAGACAAAGTGGGTGTTGATGAAAATTTTGATGCAGAGGCGGAAGTTTCAGAAAAAATTGAAAGAGTAAATTTAATATTGGAAACAATAGAAAATTTATCATTAGTTGTTAAAGGAAATCTTGATAATTCTGAGCCTTTACTAATATTTGGAGGAATTGGAAGTTGTAAAACTCACTATTTTGACAATGTCGTAAATGTTAGAAAAAGTACACTAAACATAACTGATGAATTGATTGAAAGGTTAAACAAAGGAAATTATAAAATGGCATTTATTGAAGGTGGAAATTTTGTAAATGAACAGGAAATAAAGGAAAAGTTAAATCCTATAAGTATAACTGAATTTTTTGAAAAGTTAAAAGGGGATGTAAAAAAATATTATGAAGGATAAACTTTTAAGGATAAAGTTACATCAAAATAAAGCTAATTATAAAAAAGAGGAAACTTCAGAAAATAAAATGACTTATCCTCTTCCTCCATATTCAACCATAATCGGTGCAATTCACAATGCTTGTAACTGTAAAGAATACAATGATATGGATATAAGTATTCAGGGTAGATTTCAATCCTTAGGGAAAGAAATGTATCGAGATCAAGCCTTTTTAAATAATGTTATGGATGATAGAGGGATTTTAGTTAAATTAAAGAATCCTGATACTTTTAATGAAGGATATAAAATTATTGCAAAAGCCTTAAAACCGCAAGAAAATAGTTTTAAAAATCGGACTACTATAGATATATATGATGAAGAAGAATTGCAAGAATACATCAGAATATGTAATTTAAGAGAATTTTATCAAAAAAAATCAGATAATTTTAAAATTTTTGAAAAAAGTGTAAAAGATGAAATTTCTAAGCTTAAGATAAGGCAAAAACAATTTGATAAGAAATCAGAGGAATATAAAAATCTTTTATCTGAAATTAATGATTTAAATTCAAAAATAAAGCTTGAAAAATTAAAATTTGATGAAGAGAAAAATACAAAATGTACAATTCCGTATTCTTATTATGCTTCATTGACTACTTCTATTAAATATTATGAAGTTCTTTATGATGTAGATTTGGTAGTTCATATTAGGAGTTCGAAAGAAGTTTTGGATACCGTTGAAAAAAATATAATAAATTTTACATCACTAGGAAGAAGTGAAGATTTTGTTGAGATAGAAGAAGTTAAATTTGTTGATATTTATGAAGATAATCCGAATGATATTGAATTTATATATAATAGTGGATATGTTTATACTGAAGCAATAGAGAAAGGAATTGTAACTTTTAAAAGCATCAGAAAAAAAGTTAATAAGATAAAAACTAAAGGAACTAATTATTTTATTAATAAAAATTATAAAATAGAAAAAGGCAAAAGAATATTTAAAAAGTATAGAGTTGGTTATTTATCTGAATATAAAATAAATTTTGATGAATTAAAAGAATATAATAAGTCCACAGATAAAAATATTTATTTGGATGAAGATGGTTATATTGTTAGTTTAGTTTAGGAGATTAAATGGAAATTTTTAAAAATAGATCTATAGCAGATTCGCTTGCAAAACCAGATGAAACTATTGAAGAGCATACAGAAAACTTATTAAAAAGTTTAGAATTACTTATAAGTTTGAATTATGTAGATACTGAAGATAGTAAAATTTTAGAAAGAGCAATTATATACCATGACGTTGGAAAGTCTGATTTTTTATTTACTGAAAGGCTTAAAAATAATACTAAATTTGATAAGTTTAAAGAGGTTCCTCATAATATATTGTCATACTATATGATGTATATTGAATTAAATAATTTTTCTAATAATTTTCTTAATGAGAATAATTTGGCATCTTATGCAATTTTTAATCATCATCATTATATAGATAATTTTGAATATATAACTTGCGAAGACAATAGAAAGTTGATATTAGAGAGACTTTTAAATATTTATTCGAATTTAGACAAAAAACAAATAGAAAAATTAGATAGCAACTTGGGAAACATTGAAGATTTATATGAAGAAAATCAAATGGATTTTATAAAAATTTTAGGATTACTTAATAAATGTGATTATTCTGCAAGTGCTCATATTCCTGCTGAATTTTATCCTAATTTTTTGGAAAATGGATTGGATAATTTATTAAATACTTGGAAAAAAGAAGATGACAAAGCTAATTGGAATGAATTACAAAATTTTTGTAAGGAAAATAAAAAAGAAAATTTAATAGTTATTGCACAGACCGGAATGGGAAAGACCGAAGCGGGATTACATTGGATTGGTAATACCAAAGGCTTTTTTGTGTTGCCTTTAAAAACAGCTATAAACTCTATTTATAACAGGATTAGAAATAATATTTGTAATGGTGAAGAAATCGAAGAAAAGATAGCATTATTGTATAGCGATACTTTGAGTATGTATCTTGAGAATTTTGATGGTGAAGATAATGATAAAATTTTATCCTATTACGAAAATAGTAAGAAGTTTTCTATTCCTTTAAATATAACAACACCTGACCAGATTTTTGATTTTGTTTTTAGAAGTAAAGGATTTGAATTTAAAAATGCCATGATGAGTTATTCAAAGGTTGTTATAGATGAAATACAGGCATATAGTCCTGAGCTTCTTGCAACTCTTATTCGTGGAATACAGGATATAATTGAAATAGGGGGGAAAGTTTCCATAATTACAGCAACTTTTCCACCTTTCATAAAAGACTTGTTGCTTACGGAAAATTTAGATTATTTGAACGAACAGGAGCAAAAATATAAATTTATTACTAAAGAATTTACAAATGATATGAAAAGACATAATGTAAAAGTAGTAGAGGAAGAACTTAATTCTGAATATATTTATAATCATTATGTGAAAAACAATTCAAAAAACAAAAAATATTTAGTTGTTTGTAATACCATAAAAAAATCTCAAGAAATTTTTGCAGATTTGAAAGAAAAGGGATTAGTAAATATAAATATTTTACACAGTAAGTTTATAAAAAAAGAAAGAAATGAAAAAGAAAATAAAATAATAGAAATTGGAAAAACTGAAAATATAGGAAATGAAATTTGGATATCAACGCAAATAGTGGAGGCCAGTTTAGATATAGATTTTGATTTCTTATTTACAGAACTTTCAGATTTAAATGGCTTATTTCAAAGACTTGGGAGAGTTAATAGAAAAGGGAAAAAAGAAGTTAATGATTATAACTGCTATGTTTTTACAGAAATAAATAAAAATTTATTAAAAGAAAACAAAGATTCAAAAAAAGGATTTATTTATAAAGAAATTTATGATTTAAGTAAAGAAGCAATTAAACAAAAAGGGGATGGTATTTTAACTGAAAAGGATAAACAGAATTTAATAAAAGAATTTTTCACTTTTGAAAAAATAAAGGAGTCTGCATTTTTGAAAGAATACAAGGACAGATATAATTATATTAATATATCATTAAGAGATTTGGGAATAGAAACTGAAACTAAACAGACATTTAGGGATATTATATCATTTAATGTTTTTCCTGTAGATGTTGAAAGAGGACTTTTAAATGAAAATGAGATAAATTCAATATTAAATGAACTTAAAGATATAAAGAGCGAATTAATTTGCAGTGAATCTGAAGATGAAAAAATAGAATTAAAGTTAAAATATACTAAAAAGTTAGATGAACTTATGAAATATACTGTATCTGTTGGCTTATATGATACTAAATATTTAAAAGAAAAAATTGAAATATCAAAAAATATAAACTTATACAAAGTATATTGTAAATATGATGAAAAAGGATTTATAAGATTGACTTCTGAAGAAGGTAAGTTGTTAGACGGTGTAGGATTTGAAAAAATAATTGATGTTAATAAAACAGATTATGAATATGAATATGATAGTTTTATATAGGTGATTTTATGGATAGAGAAATTACGGGGATAATGGTTTATTACAATTTTGTTTGTAAAAGGAAACTTTGGTATTTTTATAATGGGATTACAATGGAGCATACAAATGAAGATGTTTCAATAGGAAAATCCATTGATGAAGAATTTTATAGTGGAGAAGAAAAGCATATTAATGTAAAAAATATTAT
>ERZ772764.2346-NODE-2346-length-11151-cov-5.464852_pt1 | contig 11151 bp, 11 predicted proteins | sample MGYA00512163_ERZ772764 | MGnify/ENA primary metagenome ERZ772764 (study PRJEB29015, sample SAMEA2737903) | human oral metagenome | biome: human oral; feature: human-associated habitat; material: dental | place: China | collected 2094 ...
TGGCCGCCAACGGCGTGGATTTCTTGCGCATGATGCTGCGCGAAGAAGACCCCGATACCCTGTTTTTCAACCGCAAACTGCAAATCGAAGGCGACACCGAATTGGGGTTGATTACCAAAAACCTGCTCGACAGTGTGGAGTGGCCGTTTGCCGAACAGTTGGTGAAATGGCAGGAAATGTTTGAATAGGTGCTCGTGGGGGTTGCCGCTTCGTTTGAACTGTGTTGAAGCCAATTCTTTCAGGTAGCCTGCCGTACTTGCCTGAGGCAGCTGAAACGGATAGGCTACACCGCAGCAGCACGATAAGCCGGCATGGCTGTGCCGACACCGGCACCAGAGAAATTTTCAGGTAGCCTGTGTTGGCTTTAGTAGGGCTACCTGAAACATACAAATCATAAGTTGAAAGCAATCCAATTTGAAAAAGGGAACCGCTATGGCGCAATCCGTATTTGTGGAAAAAATCGAGCAAGCCTGCCATAAGAAGGAGTGGCTGTTTGAGCGCAGCAAGTCGAAGTATGCGCTGCGTTCGCTGATTGCCGGCATGCTGCTCACGCTCACCCCGGCCACGGGCGTGATTGCGGCGGATGTGCTCAACACGGTACACCCTTCGCTGGGGCGGTTTGCTTTCCCGTTTTTCTTCTCGTGGGGGCTGGTGTATATCCTATTTCTCAATGCGGAGCTCACCACTTCCAATATGATGTATCTCACGGCCGGCACCTTCCTCAAAAAAATCAAATGGGAAAAGGCGCTGATTATTTTGCTCTACTGTACGGCATTTAATTTAATCGGCTCGATTGTCACCGCCTGGCTGTTCAATCAAACCAGCGCGTTTGCCCACATTTCGGCGGATGGCTATTTGGCCAATATGGTGGAGCACAAGCTGGAGCGGCCAAACGGCCTGGTGCTGGCGGAGGGGATTTTTGCCAATCTGTTTGTGAACGTGGCGGTGGTGGCGTATCTGTTGCTGAAGGAGCAGGCGGCGAAGATTGCGGCAGTGTTTGCGGCGGTGTATATGTTTGTGTTTTTGGCCAACGAACACGTGGCGGCGAACTTTGCTTCGTTTGCGCTGGTGGGCTTCAATCAGATTGCCGATAGCGTGTCGCATTTTGAAGCGCTGAATATCCTGCGTCATTGCAGCGTGGCTTTTGTGGCCAATTGGATCGGTGGCGGGCTGCTGATTGGCGTACCGTATGCGTTTTTGAATAAGGATGAGGGAGAGTATGTGGATTAGGGGTTGGTGCGTCATCCCGATAGAGCAGATGAAAATAAGGATGAGACAAGGCGGCGAGCCGCAGATAGTACCGACAGTATGGCAAGGCAAGCCAACGCCGTAGCATTCTTTTTCATTCATTATAAAAATTTCAGGTAGCCTGTTTAACGGAAAACAGGCTACCTGAAATTTTACGCATACCAGATGCGGAAAACTATTCGGCGGCTGGCATTTGGAAGTGGCAGCGGGCCACCACGATGGGTTTGGCGGGGTCGGACTGCCAGGCTTCCACCGCCACGTTGGCAATGCGGCTGCCTTGGCGGGTGAGGGAGCAGCGGGCGTAGGTGGTTTCCGGCTTGCCGCTGCGTAGGTAATCGAGCGATAAATCGATCATCTTGGGCAGCTCGGCAAGGCCGGCCTGGCGGTAGAGAAAGAGCACGGCGCAGCTTTCGATGAAGCCGCCGAGCATGCCGCCGTGCAGGGCGGGTAGGAAGATATTGCCAATGTTTTCGCGTTTGTATGGCAGGGCAAACAGGGGCGTGCCGTTGGATTCGCCGCATTGCAGGCCGATGAAGCCGTTGTAAGGGATGAGCTCGGCGGCCTCGGCGGTGAGCTCGGGGGATAGGATAAAAGGGGTGCTCATGCTTGCAACAACTCCTGTAGCTTGGCTTGTTCTGCGGGGGAGAGCGGGGTGCGCATGAAGGTGGCCATGCCCAAGGCAAAGGGGTCGGAAGGGTCTTCTTGGTAACAGCTGCTGCGCACGAAGGCCACTTGGCCGGCCAGGCGGTAGCATTCGGCGCGGCCGTAGATGCGGCGGCCGGGGGTGGCGGGGTGCATGTAGTCGATGCGCATATCGAGGGTGGAGAGGATTTCGGCACTGGGCAGCTGGGCGGTTACCGCGCAGGCGGAAACCATATCCACCAGGGTGGTGATGGTACCGCCGTGAATGGTTTGGGTGTCGTGGCGGCCAACGAGGTGAGGCTGCCAATCGAAACTGAGCACAGGGCGGCGGGCGCGGATGCCTTCGTAGCGCAGGCCGATGGCGCGGGAATGGGGAAGGTCGAGGAAGTGTTGGCTGAGAATGCGGTAGAGGTCGGAATTGGCAGGCATGGCGGTTTCGATTTAGAGCAATATATTTTCAGGTAGCCTTTAGGAGGCGGAGGGGTGTTATTGTTTGACTGGCAGGAAGACTTGTCAAGGCTGGCTGGAAACCGTATTGCTGTATTTCCCGCTGGCTTTATCTATTAGTTTGCATCATCGCCTTCGCCTTGCAGCACGGCGGTTTCGTCTGCTTCGCCAGGCAGTTGCACCAAAATATCGCCAAATGCGCCGTCTTCCTGCGTGAGGCGCACCAGCCCTTCCTTCACCAGCTCCAACAGTGCGATAAAACTCACCACCACTTGCGCCACACCGCTCTCCGGCTCAAACAGTCGGCTGAAGCGGCAGCCGCCGTCTTGCAGACGGCGCAGGATGCGGCTCATGGTGGCGCGCACGGAGAGGGCTTCGTTTTCCTGCACCACCGTGTGGCTGCGGCGTTGCCCGGCGCGGGAGAGGATGGCGAGCCAGGCTTGGGTGAGGTCGGCCAGCTGTACTTCCGGCAGCTTGGCGGCGGTGGCGATTTCCAGCGGCAGATACGCCCAAGCGAAATCGCGGCCGGCACGGGGCAGCGCGTCCAAACCCACGGCAGCAAGCTTCATTTGCTCGTAGGCCAAGAGACGTCGTACCAATTCAGCGCGCGGGTCGGCAATGTCTTCGTCTTCAGCGGCAGGCGGCGCGGGCAGCAGCAGGCGCGATTTGATTTCGATCAGCACGGCCGCCATCAACAGGTATTCCGCGGCCAAATCCAGGTTTTGCTCGTCCATTTGCGCGATATAGGCCAGATATTGCTCGGTGATTTTGAGCATGGGAATATCCAGCACGTCGATGTTTTGCTTGCGGATAAGATAAAGCAGCAAATCGAGCGGGCCTTCAAAGCTGTGCAGCACCACCTGCAGCGCATCGGGCGGGATAAAGAGGTCGGCGGGCAGGTCGGTAACCGGCTGGCCGAACAGCATGGCGATGCCGGGGCTGTTCGGCGTATCGGGCGGGGAAGCGGGCATGTTTCAGGTAGCCTTTGGCGGGCGTGGAAAGCAGGGATTATATCGCCTTTGCCGTATTGGCTTACTAATCTGCTATTCGTATAATCTGCCTACTCCCAGCCAAGATTGAGTGAATAGGAAAATTAAGATGAAATTTATAGCAGATAAACAATTGTTTACCCAATTTCCCGGCTTGCGCATCGGCATTAGTGTGGCATGCGGGGTAAACAATAAGACAGATGCGGCTGCTTTCCTGCCGCAATTGCAACAGGCGGCAAACAATGTAGCAGAAAATTGCGGAGGACAGCCTGTGGCACAGTTGCCAAAAATTGCTGCCTGGCGCGAGGCATACCGACAATTCGGCATGAAAGCCAAAGAATATCCTAGCTCGGTAGAAGCGCTATATAAGCGCGTTTCTAAAGGAAAAGGCTTGGGCAGCATCAGCCCGTTGGTAGATATTTATAACTATATTTCGCTCAAATACACCGTGCCGGTGGGCGGGGAAGATTTGGATGCCATGCAGGGTAATCTGCAGCTAACCTACGCTGGTGCGGATGAAGTGCCGGTGGTTGTGTTGGGCAAAGATGAGGCACAGGCACCAGCAGAGGGCGAGATTTTCTATAAAGACAACGCCGGCGCCATTTGCCGACGCTGGAATTGGCGTGAAGTGGCACGCACCGTCATTAGCCCAGATACAACCCACTGCGTGTTTGTGATTGAAGCATTAGCCGAAGTGGGAGACGACGAGCTACGTGCCGCACAGGAAGAGTTGGGCATACTGATCACGCAATACTGTGGCGGCACGATTTCCCACCAAATTGTTCGGGCAGGGCAGGAAGAGGCAGAATTACACTGAGGCAACACGGCTTGAAAGCATCAGCCAAGCGGTGCATACTGGCTGCATTTCCCACATCAGAATAAGGAGCGATTGATGAAACTCGTGATTGCCGCGCCGGCCAACGGCGTTGAATTGAAAAACGCACTCAAAACGCATCTGCAACACGACCCGCGTGTGACGGGCCTGGTGGATTTATCGTCGCCTGATGGCACTTATCCGCAGCTCTCTTTTGCCGCCGCGCAAGAAGTGGCCGCCGGCCGCGCCGACCGCGCCATTTTGATTTGCGGCACGGGCGTGGGCACCGCGATTGCCGCCAATAAAGTACGCGGCATCCGTGCCGCCACCGCCCACGACCTGCTCACCCTGCGCGGCTCGGTGGAAAACTATAACGCACAAGTGCTTTGCATGGGGCAAAACGTCATCGCCGCCCCTGCCGCTTGGGCGCTGGTAAACATCTGGCTGGATTTGCGCCATGACACCTCCAGCGGCTATGCGCCGAAAGTGGGCGAGATCGAAGCCTTCGAACGCAGTGTTTGACGGGCTTACAAATCGTAAACGCACAAAAGGCTACCTGAAACTTTAGCTTCGCAGAAGCTGCGCTGCTTTGCTTCAGGTAGCCTTTTCTTTACCAGCCATTCTCACAACTGGCGCAAGAATGCTTGGATAAACGCGATCTTATCTAATTCCGGCATAGCGTTGAACGCTTCGCGATGGTCGCGGATATGGTCGATTAAGGGGTAAAACTCTTCGTCCACATGGCGTTTGTCCAGCTTGCGGCCGATGTTGCCTTCGTTGCTTCGTCCCAGAAACTTGGAAATCAAGTAATACGGCGATTTGAGTTTGAACAGCATTTCGCCGTTTTGCGCATCAAACACCATAAAACCTTCGTGTTCCACGTTTTTCAGACGACCTTTCAGCTCGCCGAACGTGATGTTTTTCAGCGTTTCGGGGCGGCGGATGCCGTATTGTTTGCCGATTTCGTCCAATTCGGCTTCGCTAAACTGACGGCCTGTCGCCACGTCGATGCAGCCGATTAAGGTTTCGCCCAATTCTTCGCGGATGATGTGCACGTCTTTCGCGTCTGTGATTTCAAACAAAAAAGTGTGGTTCGGATAAGCGCGGAACAGGTTTTCGTATTGCGCGCAGTGTGCGGCGGTCATGTCTGCAAACGCGCTGTCGAGCGAACCGGTGGTCGAATACAGCACTTTGCCGTCAAACGCCGCGCCGTGGGACGGGTGGCCGTCTGAGAGCGAGACAAAAGTGCAGCAGCCGAGAAAGCCGTTTACTTTTACGACCGCATCCACCAATCTTTCGTCGCCGATTCGGATTGGATAACGGCTGCCTTTGGCAATACGCTCCGAATAATTGAACACTTTTTTGAACGGGCGCACGATGATGTGGTTGTGCGCGTCGATAATCAAACCGCGCATTTCCAGCAGCGCATCGTCGAAATGGTTGTTGTAGAACACGCTGCGGGCGTATTTCAACACGCGCAATTCGGGATAGCGCTTGGATGCTTTGGCGATAAAGTTGCGGCTGCCGTGTTGCAGATAGTGTTCGGTGACGAAGGTTTGCTGCGCTTCGTCAAACGGCAGGGCGTGCTGCTCGATGGCCTGCATCTGCTCGATTTGTGCCAACTGCGCTGCGCTGGCGGGTTGTACGGCTTCGATGTGGATTTCGCCGGGCAGGGGATTGTGATTGAGCTTCACATAGGCCGCCAGCACGTCGCGCTCTTTCACGCCGTGTTGGTTGGGGAAAAAGTTGTGCAGGCGGTAGGCTTCGGTGTGGAAGCCGTGTTTGGCGGCCCAATCGAGCAGATGGTGGCAGCGGGAGGCTTTTTGGTTGGTGTTGGAATTGATGATGAGGATAGGGCGGACAGGATTTGCCCGGCCTGCAATTAAAGCATTGCGCATCATGGCGTTGCCTTGTTTCTGCGCTTTATCCACGGCCTCGCCCGACCAGCGGTATACACCGTTTTCATCGGTGAGCAGCAGGTCGTTTTCGATGCGGATGATTTCGGCATCGGGGTATTGCTTGGCAAACTCGGCGGCTTTTTGTTCGGCGAAAGTCGATTTTCCCGAACCTTGATGGCCGCGGATAAGGATGAATTTTTGCATGGTTGCGTGTCTTTCTTTTGTTGGTTTGTTTTAGCTTTGCAGCAACGCTGCTGCACTGCGTTTTAACTGTGTTGAAGCTTCGCTTTCAGGTAGCCTTTCAGGACAGGCTACCTGAAAAAGAGCGGTGATGTCGTTTTATTTCGGCATCGATTTCTTGTGCCAGCCGGTTAATGGGGTAGCTTGGCCAGTTAGGGTATTGGTGGCAGTGGTAGCAGTGCCAATAGCTGCGGATGCGGTTTTGCTGTTTGCGCCAGTAGGCAGGATTTTCGGCTAAGAAGGCGGTCAGGATGGCGCGGTTGTGGCGGAAAAAGGTGCGCACTTGCTCTTGAATGGGCAAAACGTATTCGCCGAGCAGTTGGGCAGCGAAGGGGGCGACAAAGGCGGACTGTCCGGGGTCGAGCAGGGCGGCGAAGTGTTGTGCGCGGACGTGGCCGTCATGGTGTCGGGTGTGCAGGCAGTGGAACATGGCGCGTTGGATGGAGTTGAGTGATTCGGGTCGGTGGGCAATGGTGAGGCCGTATTGCCGGCGAATCAGGCGGATGGTTTGGCCGCCCAGCAGCAGTTTGTCCGGCTCTGGAGTGGGGCTCGGGGAGCGGGGGTGTTGCATATTGGCCAAGAGCTGCGCCGCTTCGGTTTGGCAGGCGGCAGGAAAGGCTTGGAGAAAGAGTGGGGTGTGGGCAGTCATGGTTTGTTTGGTTTGCGGTTTCAGGTAGCCTTGGGGGAGGATTAGAGGCTAGCTGAAAGTTTGTTGCTTTGTGTTTAATTAGTCGGTGGCAGAGCCCATGATGCCGGTGTAGAGGCGGTTTTGCGGGCTGTATACGGTCCAGAAGTATGTGCCCCACCATTCGCGGCCGTCTGCAAAATAGTCGGAACAATCGGTGTTCCATGCGTAGGTTTCGATGTGGTTCAGGCTGCCGAACAGTTGGCGGCAGAAATCGAGGAAATATTCGCCGGTTTCTCGGGCAGTTTGGCCGAAGCGGGCGGGGTAGGGCGGATTGAGGAAGGCGTGGCAAAAGGCGCTGCTGGGCATCTCTCTGGCAATGGTGTGCTCGGCATCGGTTTCGCTATCGTGGTAGAGGTAGCGGCCGAATTGGCTGCCTTGTCCGCGCACGATGAGGCGGGAGTGTTGCAAATCGAGCTGGTTGCCGTAGAACTCGGCTGCGCTGATTTTGCACCCCATATCGGCTTGCAGGCTGAAATGCTGGGCCAGCGCGGCGGGAGCGGGCACTTGGTATCGGGCTGCGCGCTGCATGGCCTGTGCGTTGCGCTCGGCGATAACGGCGTGCAGGGTGTGGTTGGCTGTAGCAAGGTGGTATTCGCGGCGTTCGATCTCATTGGCAGCGGCAGTAGTATAGGCAAATTGCTGGAAATCGAGCACGCCGCCGAGCTCGTGGAAGCGGCTGATGGCGGCACAGCGTTGGCGGTGTTGCCATTCGGGCAGGCCGGCGTGGGGTAGGGTTTCTAGGTGGAGCAAGGGCATGGGTGCTTTCAGGTAGCCTTTTTAACAATATGATTTGTTTAGCATGGATTGTGCCAAGTAGTGAGTTGTTTGTCTAATAGATTGATATTACAGGGGACTATATTTTATCGGTAGGCGGATGATTAGTATGTATGGTGAAAGATATAGTTTTATAGATAGTATTTATAGAAATATAGCTATGAATTATAAGGCTACCTGAAAACGGAATACGCTTGCTTTGCGCTGATTGTGTAAAAAGCATTACAATCGCGCCCAAATTTGAGCCGAGGCTGCTGTTTTACGGCGGCTTTGGGAGTTGCTAATCCTTTTATTATCAGGGAAATAAATTATGGCTGATGCCGATATGAAAGCCGCCGCCGAGGCGGATTTGGTGTATAAGCTGGAAGACAAGCCGCCGTTTGCCAATGCGCTGTTGAGCGCAATAACGCATTTGTTGGCGATTTTCGTACCGATGGTTACGCCGGCGCTGATTGTGGGCGGTGCGCTGAAACTGCCTGCAGAAACCACGGCTTATTTGGTTTCGATGGCGATGGTGGCTTCCGGCATCGGCACGTTTTTGCAGGTGAGCCGCTTCGGGCCGGTGGGCTCGGGGCTGCTTTCGATTCAGTCGGTAAACTTTTCCTTTGTGGGCGTGATGATTTCGCTGGGTTTGGGCATGCGCGAAGGCGGCCTGAGCGAGGCGGCGATGCTCTCCACGCTGTTGGGCGTGTCGTTTGCCGGGGCGTTTTTGATTTGCGCTTCGGCTTGGGCGCTGCCTTATTTGAAACGGGTGATTACGCCTACGGTGAGCGGCGTGGTGGTGCTGCTGATCGGATTGAGCCTGATTGATATCGGCATCACTGATTTTGGCGGCGGTTTCGGCGCGAAGGGTACGGATGCTTTCGGCTCAGTGCAGAATATCGGCTTGGCTGGGTTTGTGTTGGTCATCGTGTTGCTGTTCAATTGTATGCGCAATCCGTTTTTGCGCATGAGCGGCATCGCGGTGGGGCTGGTGGCGGGTTATATTGCCGCGCTGGCGATGGGTATGGTGGATTTTTCGCCGTTGCAAAACACGCCGCTGTTCACGCTGCCCGTGCCGTTTAAGTATGGCTTTGCCTTTGATTGGAGCGCGTTTTTGGTGGCGGGTACGATTTATCTGTTGAGCGTGTTCGAGGCGGTGGGCGACCTCACGGCCACGGCGATGGTGTCTGGCCAACCATATGAGGGCGACGAGTTTCAAAAACGGCTGCGCGGGGGGGTGTTTGCCGACGGGCTGGTGTCGGTGATTGCCACGGCGCTCGGCTCGCTGCCGCTCACCACGTTTGCGCAAAATAACGGCGTGATCCAAATGACGGGCGTGGCCTCGCGCCATGTGGGGCGTTATATTGCTGTGATTTTGGTGCTGGCCGGGCTGTTTCCTGTGGTGGGGCGCGTGTTCACCACCATTCCTTCGCCGGTGCTCGGCGGGGCGATGGTGCTGATGTTCGGCCTGATTGCGATTGCCGGCGTGCGCATCATCATGACCCATGGCATCAACCGCCGCGAGGCCGTAATTGCGGCTACTTCGGTGGGCATCGGCTTGGGCGTGGCTTTTGAGCCGGAAGTATTTAAGGCGCTGCCGGAAGTGTTCCGCAACGCGATTGCTGCCGGCGGCATTATGGCGGTGGCGCTGAATCTGATTCTGCCGAGAGATGAGAAAGATCAGGTGGTAAGGCTGGAAGAGTAATCGCCAGCAGCCCTTAATTTTGTTGAAGTTGATGCTTTCAGGTAGCCTTTTGGATAAGAGGCTACCTGAAAATTTTGTGCAAACGGTTTTCAGGTAGCCTTCAAATAGCCGGCGGGGAAATACCTGCCTTGTTCATTTTTCATTGCAAAACGCGTCTACGCTACATAGCGGTACATTCTTCATCCATTCCTGCTCCCGATAATCGGCCATGGAAAACCGTATTGCCTGTTCGGGCTTGAACTGCTCGGCGTACACCTTCAAACTTTTCGCTTTTAAATTTTCTTCCGCCTTCACTTCAATCGGCATCACGCCTTGCCCGCGCTGCAACACGAAATCCACTTCCGCCGTGCCTTTTTCGCTTGTCCAGTAGAAAACGGGATTATCTTGCGAAGCAATGAGTTGCTGCAAAACGTATTGTTCGGTGAGCGCGCCTTTGAATTCGGTGAAAATGCGGTTGCCTTCCAGCAGGGTGCCCGCATCCAGCCCGCTTTGCGCGGCGAGCAGCCCTACGTCTAAGCCGTAGAGTTTGAAGGCGTTGTCTTGGTAGGCGGTAAGGGGGAGGTGCGGCTTTTTGATGCGCGGCACGATGTGTACCAGCCTGCTGTCTTTGAGCCATTGCAGGGCGGTTTCGTAGTCTTTGCTGCGGGAGCCTTTTTGCAGGTGGGCATAGATGAACTTTTTGTTTTCTTTGGCAAGCTGCTCGGGGATGGCATGCCATAAGGCACGTACGCGCTGCACGGTGTGACCGTCGGCAATGTGTTTGGAGAAATCCTGCCCGTAGGCTGTGAGCAGGTTTCGCTGGATTTGGCGCACTTCGCTGAAATTTTGCGTGTTAATAAAGGTTTGTACCGCTTCAGGCATGCCGCCGACAAAGTAATATTGGCGCAGCAGCTCGATATAGCGGCTTTTCATGGCGGCAATCAGCGGCCAATCGCACATTTTCAAGAGCTGCACCAAATCCTGCTGCCCTAGTGCGGTGAGGAATTCATGAAAATCCATCGGATAGAGCGGTAGGAAATCCACCTTGCCAACGGGAAAGGAAACCTGATGGTGCAGGGAGATGCCCAAGAGCGAGCCTGCCGCTGCAATATGGAGCTGCGGTGCGTTTTCGTAGAAATATTTGAGCGATGCCAAGGCCTGCGGCACTTCTTGAATTTCGTCAAAAATCAGCAGGGTATCTTCGGCTTGAATATCCACGCCGCTTTCGATTTTCAGGCCGAGCAGCAGGCGGCTGATGTCGTAATCGCCTGAAAACAGGGTTTGCATGCGTGGGTTGTGGTCGAAATTGATGTAGGCGGTTTGGGCGAAACAGGTTTCGCCGAAATGCTTCATCGCCCATGTTTTTCCAACCTGCCTTGCCCCTTGGATAATCAGGGGTTTGCGGTTGGGCTTGAGTTTCCACTTTTTTAAGGCTTGGATGATTCTGCGCTGCATAGGGAGTCCTAATAGCCGGTTTTTTTGGCATTATACAGGTGGGGATACATTTTTTCTAATGAAAAAATAGATGATGAATACATTTTTTCTAATGAAAAAATGATGGGTAACCACATTTTTCTAATGGAAATTCGGCGGCATTGGGCTGCGTGAATAAAGGAGGGCAGGTTTTAAACCTGCCCCTGCGGAATTTCAGGTAGCCTTTTGGATAAGAGGCTACCTGAAAATTTATAACGGTATAGTGAATTAAATTTAAACCAGTACAGCGTTGGCTCGCCTTGCCGTACTAT
>ERZ772764.2357-NODE-2357-length-11110-cov-17.810131_pt1 | contig 11110 bp, 8 predicted proteins | sample MGYA00512163_ERZ772764 | MGnify/ENA primary metagenome ERZ772764 (study PRJEB29015, sample SAMEA2737903) | human oral metagenome | biome: human oral; feature: human-associated habitat; material: dental | place: China | collected 2094 ...
TCCAAATCAACATCAATAGCAATAGGCGACACCGATTCTACAGGAAAATCCTTTATCAGGTTGCCCTTATCGTTATACAAATAGGCTTTTTGGGTAGAAAGGTCGTTTACGCTTACGTAGTTTGTCCCTCCTATTCTAAACAGACGCGGACGCTCATATTTACCATTGAGCAGCTCTATTTTCTTAGTTCCAACAGTAAGTATATTACCCGAAAGGGCATAGAGCAGGTACTTATTCCCGCCCCAATAGAAAGGGGCTTCAAGGTTCTTTTTCTCTTTTCTGATACCGCCCTTTTCATCTATAAATACGGCATAACCATCGTTTGTGGTGAACATAAAAAGTCCATTCCACACGACAGGCGGATTGTCAGAAAAAGTGTAGCGGTCTCGCACCGTGATGCGGTTCTCGCCATTGCGGTGCAGTATATTAAAAATACCGTTATCGGCAGCGTAGATGAGATAATCCCGATCAGCAATCCGGAAGTGCTTAGGGGTGTAGAGGGGCTTGCCATTAGTGCGCTGAAAAAAGCCCTTTACCACTTGTCCTTTGCGGTCTAATAGGTGCAGTGTCTGATTTTCAGCAAACAGAAAACGATACTCCCGATCGGCATTATAGTCAAAGACCTCTAAAGGGGTAAGCTGCCCCTTGTACTTACGTGGGAAAGGCTCTACCTCTTTGCCATTGCGGTCTAACACCCATACAGTTTTTTCAGTAGAAAAAGCCATTTGCAAAAAACCATTCTTAAAAAGATCTACTTGGTAGATAGGACTTTGTATTTTGCCGTCTAAGTGCTTTTTCCAGAGTAGCGAACCGTTATTGCCTATTAGGTAAAGGTCGTTATTAGCATCTTGCACCGCTACTTCCAACTGCTTGGTGCGGTGGTTTAGCAGCAAAGTAGGCGGTATAACCATCTGGTCGTCAAGGGCAAAGCGAAAACGCTCTCGCATCTCGTCAGTAAGATTACCTTCTGGCTGATGCTCGCATACGAAGTTCAGCACGTAGTAATCGTTCTGAGGCGTCTGCTGAAACAGAGCCCAGCGGTAATGCTCAGCTATATAAGGGTACTGCAAACTAAAGGAAGATTGGTCATAAAGGTTAGCGATACGGCTGAGGGTAACGTTCGAGGCACTGTGCTGAGCCAATTGTTGGTAGGCTTTGTTATACGATAGGGTATTGCCGCGCTGCATATCGTTCACTACCGAGATAAGAAGTTCGCGGGTAGGAGTAAATATAAGGTTTCTCTGATATACCCCTACATAACGAGGAGCAAAATCAGGGGCAAAAGCCTTAAAGAAAGAAAGCGGCAGGTCTGGGTTGAGGTCGTACATAGCGAAGTTGTACTGAAAATCCTCAGATAGTACAGGCAACTGCTGTAGCGCATCATCTACATTATAGGTTGAAGCAACTGCAAAATAACCATCGAGTGTTTGGGCAAAAGCAATACCATTAACACTCGTAAGAAAAGGCGATTGCTGCGCCAAGCTGTCAGGCAGACTGATTAGGTCGGCATCGTCAAACGAATAGGCCGTGAGCTTAAGCACCCGCGCGGGCAAGTGGTCTATAAGGGTATTCTGATAAGGTTGCGTGCGCAGCATACAGTCAGAAGTGTTGTTTTCTTTGTCAATAAGACTGATACCACTAAAGCGCACATTGTTTTCTTCTAAGAAAAGGTCAAAAGTCACCCAATTGTTATTGTTGGGCAGTACATCTGTGCCAAAGAAAGAGCGAAAATAGGTATTAGCCCCTGCCTGCGAAAGGAAAATGCTAGCAGCACACTCGTTATTGCTAAGTTTTTGCAAGGCTTCTAAATCCTGCTGACGAGTGGTAAGGGGTTTATCTTTGGGCTGGGCATAGCTACCCACTTTGTCTGTATCGCCTATAATGAGGTAATCGCCCTGTAGGGTGTAAAACCATTCCTTGCCAAATTGGGCTTGCTTTTGCACTTTATCATTCGCTTTTTTCCAGATACTAAGGCTGTCATTGGTTATATGGGGCGTTACAGCAAAGAAATGATCATCCGCCGAAAAAGCCACCCACAGATTTTCATCAGTAGGAAGGGTATTGAGTATCTTCACCTCGTGCAAACGCAATGGGTGAGGGTTATGCTGCTTCCAAAACGAATTGTTAGCGATAACACTTAAAAAATTGTCTTTGTCATTAATGCGATAGATAACAGCCGTGTCTTCAGGAAAAGTAAAAGGGGTGATAACAGCTTTCTTTTCAGCTGAATCACAAGCTATTAGCGATAAGAAGAGTGATATGTATAACAGGAAGTACCTCAAGATGTATAGATGTTGATGATTAGGCAAAGAAAGCAGCTGATACTTTTTTCTAATAAAGTATCATCTGCTTTTTTGTTGTGACCGCAAGGGGATTCGAACCTCTATCGTCAGAACCGGAATCTGATATTCTATCCAGTTGAACTATGCAGCCAATTTTCTGTTATGCTTAAGCTAATAGCGATTTTACTATAGCCGAAATTACTTTCCCATCGGTTTTGCCCGCTAATTGCTTAGTAGCTACTCCCATTACTTTGCCCATATCTTTGGCAGAGGTTGCCCCTACTTCAGCTATAATAGCTTTCACGGCTTCTGTCACTTCTGCTTCCGACAGTTGCTTAGGCAAGAATTTTTCTATTACTGCCACTTGTGCCAATTCGGGTTCAGCCAAATCGTTTCTTCCTTGCTGTGCATAGAGGGCAGCACTATCTTTGCGTTGTTTTACTAATTTCTGAAGGAGTTTTAGCTCCTCTTCTTCTGCTAGTTCAGCAGCGGCTCCTGCTTCGGTTTTAGCTAGCAGTATAGCCGATTTAATAGCTCTTAATGATTCTAATGCAATGGTATCTTTAGCTTTCATTGCTTCTTTCAGAGCGTCCATTACCTTAGTTTGTAAACTCATAATTCATTTAATATTATAAGGGCAAAGTTACGCCAATATTTTTAACTGCACAATATTTTGCCCACATTTTTTTATTTCCACTGTAGCGATTCCATTATTTTGCGAATATCCTTTTCTATATAAGCACTAGCTGGCTGTATAGAATCGTAGTTCGGCACTGCCTTAAAGTAGATAGAGCCCGAAATAAAGTGTCGCAGACTGTCAGTTGCGTAAAACTGCGATTGCGAAGCAGCATTACCATACACTTGGTAAAACATACCATATACGCGAGTACTATCATTAGCAAAAACGGTAGAGGCTATATTATCAGCTTTAATAGTGTGCCCGTAGGTAAACTTTTGGGCATCTTTCAGCAGTTTTTTTAGGTTGCCTTCTACGGGCTTATAGGTCAGGTAGATAGTAGCGTGCATCGCGGGGTACTCTATGTTTATATCGCAATCGTGTGCCTGATATTTCACTTCCGAGAGGCTGTTAGCCTCAAAGCTAAACGGACAGTTAGGCAGTTGGGTAACAGGTGCATAAACGGCAGGCGTATAGTCTAAGCGCAACCCTCCTTTAGGTTTGGGCAGGGTATCGCCCCCACAACTGCTAAGCAGCGAGCCTATAACAAACAAGAGTGTATATAAAGATATTTTCATCAGCAAAAGGTGTGTAGCTAATATGTGAAAAGAAAACCTCAGCAGTATAAGGGCTAAGGTTTTCTCGGTGTAATTTCAGAATAATATTTTTAGCGACTACAAAAAAGATTATTTAGCGTCTTTGTCAGCTGGGTTTTCTCCACCTTTTTTGCAGCAAGATTTCTTACCGTCTTTTTTGCAGCAAGATTTCATACCGTCTTTCTTGTCGCAAGATTTCATACCGTCTTTCTTGTCGCAAGATTTCATACCGTCTTTCTTGTCGCAAGATTTTTTATCTTCTTTAGCGTCCTTTTTGCAGCAAGACTTTTTACCGTCTTTTTTGCATTCTTTTTTGCCGCCGTCTTGGTCAGCTTTTTCTACCTTAGCATTAGCATTGCCGTCTTGGTCAAGTACTACGCTTTGGTTCATCTCAGCTGCTTTAGCAGTAGCAGCAGTAGCGTTGGTGCTGAAAGCAAACATAGCGAATGCTACAGCCATTAGTTTCAATGTGTTCTTCATACGATATTTATTTAGTTATTTATTAATTTACAATTAGTTACTTTTCCTTATTTGATGACCGCACAGGCTATTGAGGCTACACTTATTTTCACCTCTGGTATGCTGCTCAGGGCGGTGTAACAGCGCTCAAGGGTAGAGCCTGTAGTAATTACATCATCTACTAACAACAGGTGCTTGCCTATCCATCGTTCAGGATTGCGGAGGGCGAAAATATGGTCATTTTCGTTGAACCGCTTCCATACAAACTTCCGCGTTTGGGTACCGACCGCATCGGTTTTTATCAGCAAATCATCTGTATAGGCTATCTGCATAGTGCGGGCTAAACTCTGCCCAAAGCGCGCCACTTGGTTATAACCGCGCCGACGCAATTTGCGTGGGTGTAGCGGCACTGGCACTACCACTTCTGCTGAAGAAAAGGGGGCGGCAGTCGCTATATAGCTGCCGAGCCATTTGCCAAGCCATTCACCTATTTCTTGCTTACCTTTGTACTTTAAACTATGTATCAAATCTTGTGCCACATTGCGTTTCCCAAAGAAAAATAATGAGGTAGCTCCCTCTATAGGGCAACGAAGCCGCAACGCTTGCCATAAGGGGTTGTCAGGCGACAAATGAAAAGAAGTCTCTTCTAAATGCTCAGTGCAATTAAGGCATAGGTACGACTGATGCGCCAACAGCGGCACCCCACAATGCAAACAGTAGCGAGGCTGCAATACCGAACGTATATCATCAAAAAGCAAAGCAAAGAGGGGTTTAGGTTAATAATGGCATTTGGCACACTCGGTGCTGACTTTCTGCGTGCGGTGACACTCTATGCACCACCCCATAGTGAGGGGGGCGTGCTGTCGCATAACTTCCATCTTAGGCACCTCACCGTGACATTGTTGGCAGTCTAAGCCCGCCACTTTCACGTGCTGCGAGTGATTGAAATACGTAAAATCGGGCAGCTTATGTATGCGCACCCATTGTACCCCTTGCGGCTTGCCGGTGTACTTAAACTGTTGTTCGTCCCAACCTGCAGCAGCGTATAGTTTCTTTATTTCGGCAGTGTAGAAAGCTTTAGTATAACCTTGTGCAAGGTCTTCTTCGCCCTCATACTCGCTTATCGTTTTATGGCAACCCATACACACATTCAGCGAGGGGACGGCAGCCATAGCCGACGAGCGAGCCCCCGAATGGCAGTATTGGCAATCTATCTGATTGTCGCCCGCGTGTATCTTATGCGAAAAGTGTATCGGCTGCACAGGTTCATACCCCTCATTCACCCCTATTTGCATCAGATAGGCGAACAAGGCATAACAGCCTCCTAAAAAAGCCAATACCAATGTTATTATTATCAAACTCTTTTTCAATTTACTCGTCTTTCGTCTTTTGTATTTCGTCTTTAAGCAACACTTGTTTCACTATCTGCCATCGTTCTTCTTCTGTCAGCTGTGTAGCAAAGGCAGGCATAGCATTACGCCCGTAGTAAAGCACGTGGTAAATACTCCCTTCAGTAAAATCGCGACCTGCAAACTGAGGCACGCCAAACACCTTACCGCGCTGCACTAATACACCTTTGCCATCGCCTTGCTCACCGTGGCAAAGCGCGCAATACACATTATAGAGCGCTCGCCCTCGCGCGGCATCTACTGTTAGCGAGGTATCAGCGTGTAGGCTTGCCTTAGCCTGCTCATAGCCCTCAAGGGTATTGGGGTACGGATAGGGCAGACTACCGCGCTTCACAGTGTGTTCTGGCGGAGTCAGTGGGGCGGTTGCATACGTTTTATAGGCAGCACTTTCGTACATATCAGGGGCAAACTCGCTATTAGGCTTTTGCTTATCCCTACACGCCAAAAGCAACAGCCCTAAAAATACAAGCCCTATATATTTGGTTATACACTTCATTTTTCGTTTTTATCTTCTTGTGGGGCTGACTCATACGCTATCACAAACGTATCATCAGTACTCTCTGGCTTAGGATTCTCTGCCTTTTTAGTCGGGTACAGACGACTGCGGAATAGAAAACTCAACACCAATAGGTGAGCCGCAAAATAGACCGTTAGTTCAAAAATAACAGGCACAAAGGCGGGCAATCCTTGCCATAAAGTAGCGTTAGGCTTACCGCCAAAGTTTTGCGGCCAGTCGGCTATCATAGTGTAATAGACCAGCCAAGCCCCAAAAAGGAAGCCTAAGAGTCCGTATACAAAAGTGGCTTTGCCCAAACGCGAGGGTTTATGCCCCAACGCCTCACTAAGCCCGTGTACCGCAAAGGGGGTATACACTTCTTTTATAGCGACACCTTGCGCGCGTAGTGCCTTCACCTCAGCCACAAGCTCTTCGGCGGTACGAGCCCCCTCTGGCTGCTTGCTGTCTAATATCATATTCTGCTTAATCTCTGCCTGAGCAATCATCGGGAAAGTACGAGCGTAGAGCAAAAAGAGTACTAAGAAAAAACCTATCGTGCCTACAAACACCCCTACATCTACATAAGTAGGCGAAAACATCGTCCAAGAAGAGGGTAAGTAGTCGCGGTGCAAAGAGGTAACGATAATCACAAAACGCTCAAACCACATCCCTACACATATCACTATGCTAACAAAAACAGTAAAGGCAATACTATGCCTAAGTCGTTTCACCCATAATAGCTGGGGCAGTAGCACATTGCAAAGGAGCATCAGCCCAAATGCCCACGCATAAGGTCCTTTAGCGCGATTCAGAAATACGAACTGTTCAGCCGCATTGCCCGACCGCCAAGCGAAGTATATTTCGGTCAGATAAGCCACCACCACAAGGCTACCGGCTATAAGCATCACGGTGTTCATCAGGGCTATGTGCTGACGGGTGATATACGCCTGCAAATGGCATACCTTGCGCAAGATAATCAGCAGCAAACTCACCATCGCAAAGCCCGAAAAGATAGCCCCTGCTACAAAGTAAGGCGGAAAGATAGTGGCGTGCCAACCGGGTACTACCGAGGTAGCAAAGTCAAACGAAACGATGGTATGCACCGATAGCACCAAAGGCGTAGCGATACCCGCTAAAAGCAGGGTGGTTTGCTCAAAACGCTGCCAGTCTTTAGCGCGTCCGCTCCAGCCGAAGCTGAGCAAGCCGTATATTTTCTTCTGAAAAGGTTTGATAGCGTGGTCGCGTAGCATCGCAAAGTCGGGGAGCAAGCCTACCCACCAGAAAACTAACGACACCGAAAAGTAGGTCGCTATCGCAAACACGTCCCACAGCAGAGGCGAATTGAAATTATCCCACAGTGACCCGTATTGGTTAGGGATAGGTAGCGTAAAATGTAATAACCAAGGTCTGCCCATATGCAGTATCGGGAAGATACCCGCTTGTATAACAGCAAAAATCGTCATCGCTTCAGCAGAGCGATTAATAGCTACGCGCCATTGCTGACGAAAGAGCAGCAGTATAGCCGAGATAAAAGTACCCGCGTGCCCGATGCCTATCCACCACACAAAATTAGTGATGTCCCACGCCCAGCCTACCGTCTTGTTGAGCCCCCATACGCCTATACCCTCTCTTACGGTTAGCCACATACACCAAAAACCCCACAGGGCGGCAGCTGAGGCAAGTGCAAAAGCAATCCACCACTGCCCATTAGCGCGCCCCTCTATAGGGCGTGCTACCTCGCTGCTGATAGTATGATAAGGGTTATGCTTCGTCATTAGTGTTATCAGTATTTCTTATTTTGGTTTGATATATTACATTGGGCTGTGTGCCGAGCTGCTCTAATAAGTGATACATACGGTCACTGGCAGTCAGGGGCACAATAGGGTCTTCGGGGTTATTAGCATCGCCAAAACGGATAGCCCCTGTAGTACACGCTGCCGCACAAGCCGTTGCCCTGCTAAAAGCATCTGCTGGTACAGGGTGTCCCTCGCGTTTGGCACGCAGTATTATCTCTTGGGTGCGCTGAATGCAGAGCGAGCATTTCTCCATCACCCCACGTGTGCGCACTGTCACATCGGGGTTGAGCAGCATCCGCCCTACTTCGCTGTTCATATTATAGTTGAAAGCAGGATTCTGACTGTAGTCGAACCAGTTGAAGCGGCGCACCTTATACGGACAGTTGTTAGCACAATAGCGCGTGCCTACACAGCGGTTGTACGCCATTTGGTTCTGCCCTTGCGCTCCGTGCACAGTAGCACCTACGGGGCAAACCGTCTCGCAAGGGGCTTTCTCGCAATGCTGACACATCACAGGCTGAAAACCTACCTTGTCTTCTTCAGAGTAATAACGGTCTATGCGCAGCCAATGCATATCGCGCGAACGGCTTACCTCTTCTTTGCCCACTACCGGCACGTTGTTCTCGGCGTGGCAGGCTATTACACAAGCCCCACAACCTATGCAGGCATTAAGGTCAATAGAGAGTTTAAAATGATGTCCTTCTTTTTTAACAGAGGGTGAAGATAAGGGCACCACTGGCGGCAATGCCTGATATTGTGCCAAGGTGAGCTCTTTCAGCACATTGTCGCGCCCCTCTAAACTGTTCTGCAACTGCATACAGGCAAAGGTGTGTTCCCCCCCTACCTTTTCGATAGTAACATCTTGCGTTTGGTTACCTCTTTCGTATAGTCTGTATAGCACGAAAGCATTCACGCCCACCTGCATTTCGGGGGGTAGCCCTGCTTGGCGTCCATAGCCTAAAGCCAGCCCTACACTGCCCTGCGCCTGCCCTTCCATTAGGTATACAGGCACTACCACACTCACCCCGTCGGCAGTTACTTTGGCAGTATGACCGCATAGGGCTCCGTTGGCAGTATGCCAATTCTCGATACCGAGGCGTTTAGCATCAGCAGGGTGCATCGTCAGGTAGTTATCCCACGTAGCGCGACTGATAGGGTCGGGCAATTCTTGCAGCCAAGGGTTATTGGCTTGCTGTCCATCACCTAAAGCAGTCGAGGGGTAGAGCGTTAGCTGAAAATCTGTAGTAGCCTTAGCCGAAGCAAGCGCACGATAAGCAAGATCTTGACAACTCATCTTAGTCAGTATTGGCGGAACAGGAGTGAATACCTCGTCTTCTCTTACAAAAGTACCGTTTTGTAGTGCTACTTCCCAAGGGGTATTGCCCAAAATATGCTCTTGCCAATAGGCTCTGATATAATCGTAATAAGTATGAGGGCGCCCTAGCCATTGCAAAAAGCAATCTTGCCACTGACGCGTATTGAAGAGCGGACGGATACAAGGCTGCATCAGTCCGTAATGTCCGTATTTAAACTGTACATCACCCCACGCCTCTAAGTAATGCGGTTGGGGGGCTATATAGGTAGTTTTTAGGGCTGTTTCGTCTGCCCTAAGCGCAAACGATACCGAAAAAGGCACTTTAGCCAGTCCCTCGGCAAAACCATCAGCTTTAGCCAAACTGTACAGCGGATTCAGATTATTAATGAAGAGTACCCCTACTTTGCCCTCTTGCATATCCGCTATAAGGTTGCGTAGCATAGCACTCTTTCCTTGACGAGTTAGGCGAGGCGTACGCAATCCAAAGGCGGCACTCTGCAACTGCTCATTGAGTTCAAAAGCCAAGAGCGGTACGTGCATCAGGTCGATACCGGTAACGATAAGAGCCTCACTGCCTGCTTGTCGCACTTCTTTAGCAAGAGCGATGATACGCTCGGTAAGGGCAGGCGGCAGCGTCTTGTCATTTAAAAGATAACCCTTGCAGAAGTTGTAAAACTGTGCAAAAGCCCGCTGCAATAGGGCTGGCGGCAAAGCGATGCGCTCATCGGCATTAGCCCCTGTTAGGCTGAGGTTACTCTCTAATTGTATATGGCGCGACATCCCCCCTGTTTTTGTAGGGATACGCCCTTGGGCATAGCTGTCGGCATAGCCTCCTCCGTTCCAGTCGCCCAAAAAATCAGCAGCAAACGAAACGATGAGCTTTGCTTTGCTGAAATCGTAATCGGGCATAGCTCGCCGTCCGTACTGATGCTCAAAGGCAAAAAGAGTCGCATCTTCCGATATGGTGTCGTATTCTATAAGCTGAAAAGTAGGATATTCAGCTTTAAGTTCTTCGATAAGTGCATAGGCCGACGGACTTGCCAAAGTCTGCGAAAGAAACACTATCTGTTTGCCTTCTGCTTTGGCTTTAGCTAAAGCCGCACGGGTGTCGCGGTCTAATAGTTCCCATTTACCCACCTTTTCTTGGGGTATTCCTCTATTACTGTCATATAAGCTGAGCAGCGATGCCAATATGCGGGCATTTACTGCCTTACCGCAGCGGGCATCAGGATTAGGCTCTATAAGGATAGGTCGCCCCTCGAGGGTTTTGACCAATACGCTAGCAAAGTCGAACCCATCGGCTATACAAGTAGCGTAATAATTAGCTTGGCTGGGCACAATCTCCTCAGGCTGCACAAGATAAGGTATAGACTTATGCACGGGACCTTCGCAAGCCGCCAATGCCGCTGCTGCCGTACTAAAACCTATATATTTAAGAAAGTCACGCCTTGAAGTCATTGTATATTATTAAAGTTTTGGCAAAGGTAAGAATAATTAACTAATTAGCCAATTTGCCAATTAGAAAATTTCACAGAAGCTAAAAGGGTATATTTTATAGCGGGTCACTATATTCCGATGCAAAAATACATCTTTTTTTATTCTTCTAACCCTCATAATCAATATGATATTCTTCATAATTAAAATCCACTAAGTCGATACCTTGTGGAGTCATCTTAAAAGCGGGGGTACGCTCTATAGGCGACACGAAAATATCCTTCCCACTGAACTGCCAGAGGATTTCGCCCTGCTTATTAAGGCGTGATATCTCCACCTCGCCGTGTGTAATATAATCATCTTGATAGGGAGCTATCTCAAAGCAAGTAGCCATATCTACTTGTGTATGCCAAAGGAGTTCTAATGTAGGCAAGAGGATACAAAATACCTCATTGCCACAAGCTATGAGTAACCTATCACCGTCTAACAGCACACTTTTCTCCCACAGACTGCTCACGCTCCCTCCTCCTGTAAGGACTACGTTTTTTATCTCCTCTTCTGCCTGATAGAGATAAACTGCTACCTGTGGTGGGTGTACTTCCTTTTCTCTTATCTCTATCTGATAAGGATTTTTATAAAGCCAAAGG
>ERZ772764.2358-NODE-2358-length-11106-cov-10.328658_pt1 | contig 11106 bp, 5 predicted proteins | sample MGYA00512163_ERZ772764 | MGnify/ENA primary metagenome ERZ772764 (study PRJEB29015, sample SAMEA2737903) | human oral metagenome | biome: human oral; feature: human-associated habitat; material: dental | place: China | collected 2094 ...
TGGTTTTCTGCGGCGGCACAACCTTGCTCACGCGCAGCATGGAATAGACGTATTGTTGGGACATGGTTTTCTCAATTCGGTCAAACAAATTTCAGACGACCCATTTTAACCGATTGCACCGATTGTTGCTTGCACGGATGATATTTAGAGGGGGAATAGATGGAATGGATTGATTTGTTTGGATTTGGAAGAAGGTCGTCTGAAAAGTAAAATGAAACTTCATTAATAGCAAACATTCCTCAGAAAATAAATAAAGCCGTCTTTTCAGACGACTTTAAAACAAACTATTTTTCCAAATGGACATTATCATAAATCTGCTTCGCCAATCGGCGGCAGACTTTGTTTTTGATTTGAGGATTATTCAAAACTTTAGAAACGCTCTCTCCAAACTGCTCAAACAATCCGACCAACAAATCATCAACCTGTGTATTGAAATAATTCATGAAAGATGGTAAAGGATTGTTATTGGCTGCATCGACAATATCCGGATTTTCGCGCGCAAATTTTTCGACAGACTCGAAAAACAGCTGATCTGCCAATGTAAACTCGGTCGTAAATGTTTCATTCAACTCTTTAATCAGCTTATCCAGCTCTTCGGTCAGGCTGACTTGTCCCGTACCTACATCAGTTGAACCTTTTTGCGGCTCTGCTTCGCCTTCGTTCAATTTGATTGAGCCTTCGCCGATTTGCTGCAAACGGTAATATTGCAAAATTGCCATTTTAGACAAATCCAATTTTTCGCTTTGTTTGCCGCGCGGCAGCTTCATCATCAAAGCTTTGAGATAAACATAGCGTTTCTCATGAATAGAATCGGCATACGGCAAAATTTGTGAAACAAACAAATAAAGATTCAAATAACTTTGCAGCTGGCTTTTAAAGAGTTTTTGTTGCTCTTCATTATGCTCGGGTTCGTCTGAAATATGCAGATATTTTTCAATCGCTTTATCGATGATCGCATTGAGCTTTTTATGTTCGCTATGGGTTGGTGTAGTACCGCCGCCGAACCAAACGCCGGCAAATTCATCAATATCATTTTGTGTATAAATCTTCCACTCATCCAGTGTATTGCCTAAACTTGCCAACTTCTCATCATCCGGAATCTCGCCCAACTCTGTCCGTTGATAATACGGTTTGAAAGCGGCATAAATGTCTTCACGGTCATTGACAAAATCCAGTACAAACGTATCTTCCTTGCCTTTTGCCGTACGGTTTAAACGAGACAGCGTCTGCACCGCCTGCACACCCGACAGCACTTTATCGACAAACATGGTATGCAACAACGGCTGGTCAAAACCGGTTTGATATTTATCCGCCACCAAAAGCACTTGATAATTATCGCTGTCAAACTGTTCCGGCAACTCCGTTTCCTTAATGCCGCCATTCATGCCGGGTTCGGAATATTCTTTTTCGGTTTGTTCCGGCAGAATTACTTTGCCTGAAAATGCCACCAGTGATTTGATCCCTTCATACCCTTTTTCGGCAATATACTCATCAAATGCCAATTTATAGCGTACCGCAGCTTCACGCGAACCCGTAACCACCATCGCTTTAGCATAGCCGCCAATCTTATGGCGAGTAACCGACTGAAAATGCTCGATAATGATTTCCACCTTTTGACTGATTACGCTCGGATGTAAATTCACAAACCGCATCAGCTCTTTTTTGGCTTTGTGCTTCGGTAATTCGATATGGCTATCTGCCGTACTCAATAAACGGAAATATTGTTTATAGGTCGTATAGTTTGCCAACACATCCAAAATAAAGCTTTCTTCAATCGCCTGTTTCATGGTGTAGCTATGAAACGGCGTTTTGCCTTGCTCGTTCGGTTCGTCAAACAACGCCAACGTTTTCCATTTTGGCGTAGCAGTGAAAGCAAAAAAGCTCAAATTATCTTGGCGGCTGCGTTTGAACTGTTCGCGCAGGATATTTTTTTGCGTTTCAATATCTTCAGGCAGCTCGTCATCTTCCAAATCTAAAAACTCAGCCGCAATTGCCGCTTCAATCCCGCTTTTGTTCAACACCTGGCGCAACTCGCTTGCCGTCTCGCCCGTTTGCGAACTGTGCGCTTCATCCACGATGACCGCAAAGCGTTTGCCTTCGGTATCAAGCGAAATGTGTTCGCCATGTTTTGCCTTGGTTTGAATGCTGTGCATCACATAAGGGAATTTTTGAATCGTCGTGATGATAATCGGCACATTTGCCGCCAGCGCGGCGGTAAGCTGGTGGGTATCCCTATCAATTTTCTGCACCACGCCATCGGTTTGCTCAAATTGCGCCACCGTTTCTTGCAACTGTCTGTCCAACACCACGCGGTCGGTAACGATAATCACCGAGTTAAAGATTTTTTCATCAGTGGCATTATGCAAAGAAGCCAAATGATGCGCCAGCCAAGCAATCGTATTGGACTTGCCGGAGCCTGCCGAATGCTGAATCAGATAATTTCTGCCCGCGCCGTGCGCTTTAGTGTGGGCAATCAATTTCCTTACCGCATCAAGCTGATGGAAACGCGGAAAAATCATGCTCTCGGTTGTGATATAGCGGAAACCCGAATTCAGGCGGACTTTTCGTTCTTCACGGCTCAAATGCAAAAAGCGCCCAATCAATTCCATTAAGCTGTCTTTACGCAACACCTCGCGCCACAAATACGCCGTACGCACATCGTTTTCAACCGGCGGATTGCCTTTACCATCATTAAAACCGCGGTTAAACGGCAAAAAGCGCGTACCTTCTCCTTCCAGCTTGGTGGTCATATGCACTTCTTGCGTATCCACCGCAAAATGCACCAACGCACGTTTTTTAAATTCAAATAATTTGCCCTGCGGATTCCGATCTTGACGGTATTGGCGCATCGCATCTTCCACCGTCCAGCCGGTTGCCGACATTTCGTTTTTTAATTCGATGGTGATAACAGGAATACCGTTTACCGACAATACCATATCAATCCGCTCGTTACATTCGGTAATCACTTGGCGGGTAATTTTGACGATATTGGCATCGTATTGCTGCTGCGTGGTTTCATTTAAAGTGGAATTGGGGGCGAAATATGCCATTTTTGCCGTACGGTTTGCCACACGGAAACCATTGCGCAGCACATGCAGGCTGCCTTTAATGTTCAATTCTTGATTTAACGCTTTGATCAGCTCGTCTTTCGCCTTATCTTTACGCGACATTTCCAAATACGCCCATAGTTTCGGTTGGGTCGTCTGAATAAATGCCACGGCATCGGCAGGAAAAAGTGCGGTTGATTTTTCATAATCTTCTGCCAAGCCTTTTTGGTAACCGCCTTCCGTTAATAGGCTATGCTCAATTTCATTTTCAAAGTATGGTTCGGTATGCATCCGTTTGCTCCCATTTTATTGATTGCAAGGTAGGCTTGAATCCGCCTATGCCCTTTATTCATCGGTTATTTTTATTTTCCCTGTAACCGCCTGTGTAATCAGCGCGGTGCGGTATTCTTTCAGACGACCTATGGTTTGATTGACCGTATCGCACAAGTCGTCGATTTTGGCGGTTTCTTTGTCAAGGTAGTCTGCAATATTGTCTTGCTCTTCTCTCGTAGGTAAAGCAATTTTTATAGCGCCAACTGTATCTGTATTCAGATTTAATTGAGTCCCCATTTTTCCTAAACCTAGATAGGGTTGTCCTGAGCAGAAAATATAATACAAAAAATTAATATTATTTTTGTATTCTGGAAAATAAACAAAACCATCGTGGATACAAGCTTTTATTTTTGTAATAATTGGTTTGCCTACACTTCCAGCGATACTTAAAAATAGGCTATTGGGCTGTAAAGGAACACTAAAAGATTTACCTAAATCAGATAATCTTTGTGTTGTTTCCAATAAATACATGTTACTTGCTGTTACATCTGCAATTCTTACCCAAGCATATTCGCCATCATCGTCAAAATAATCAGGATTATCAATCGGTCTTGGTGACGCCCCTCTTTTTACTTGACTTAAACGTTTAATTGATAAAACTTCCCAATGCGCTGGCACATCCCCCAACCATTCCACGCCGCTTTTTTTCATCGGAGCTGCAGGGTTTAAGCCTTTGGTTACGGCATGGGTAATCACGGCGGTGCGCTGTTCCGCGAGCTTTTCAAGCAGGGTTTGTTGCTTGTCAATCAGCGCATCGATTTCACCGAGTTTGGTGTCTAGGTAGTGGGCGATGGCGGTTTGTTCTTTCGGAGAGGGAAGAGCAATTTTTATTGCACCTACTGTATCTGTATTCAGATTTAGTTGAGTTCCCATTTTTCCTAAGCCCAAATATGGCTGCCCTGAGCTGAAAATATAATACAAAAATTTCATATTATGTTTATATTCTGGGAAGTAAACAAATCCATCGTGAATACAAGCCTTTATTTTTGTAATAATTGGTTTGCCTACACTTCCAGCGATACTTAAAAATAGACTATTGGGTTGTAAAGGAACACTAAAAGATTTACCTAAATCAGATAATCGTTGTGTTGTTTCCAACAAATACATGTTACTTGCGGTTACATCTGCAATTCTTACCCAAGCATATTCACCATCATCGTCAAAATAATCAGGATTATCAATCGGTCTTGGTGACGCTCCTCTTTTTACTTGGCTTAATCGTTTTATTGATAAAGTTTTCCAATGCTCAGGCACTTCCCCCAACCAAGGAATCCCGCTGTCTTTGTATCTTTCGTATCTGTTCATTTTTAAATCTCGTTGTCGATATCATCGTAGGGCGGTTTCCACTGTCCCTACGATGATATTTTGCAAAATCCGGAAAATTTCCGACCGCTTGTTATTGCAAATTCCCCAGCATTTGCATGATTTCTTGTTCCAAAGCGTTGATTTCGGCTTTGATAACGGCTAAATCACGCGGCGGCTGGTATTCATAAAAATGACGGTTAATCGGAATTTCAAAGCCCAGTTTGGTTTTGCCCTCATCCACCCACGCATCCGGCACATGCGGCAAGACTTCGGCTTGCATATAGGCTTCTATCGTCGGGCGCAGAGCGGTCAATAATTTGTCCAAATTCGTTTCGTTGTCATAGCCCAAACTTAATGGGAATGGGATTTCAGACGGCATCGGTACCAGTTCGCTATCGCGCAGTTGTGAATCGGCTTCTTTATTGCCTTTGCTGTCTGTACAGATATCAGCGGTTTGGTCGCGCTCGCTTAAGGCTTCTAAAATCGCTTTTTTCAGCGGTGCGCCGATGGTGAAATCCAAGGCTTTTAACGCCGGATTCAATACTTTTAAAAAGGCGTTGCGGTTTGTATAAAGTGTGTCACCCAATCCGCTCAATGCCTCAATAATGGCTTGTTGTTGTGCTTCGCCACGCTCTTCATCGGCTTTGATTCGCGCTTCGTCTTTGATTTTTTTGCTTTTCGCCAAATTCGCAAAGGCGGTTTGTTCCCACAGTTTTTCAATGCGTTCTGCGCCGGCTTGGAAATTCAGGCGCAAGGGGCGTTCTACCGTGATTTTCAAATAGGCGAAATCTTGGTTGTCGAAAATCTTGCTGTCTTTGGTTTCGGCAAAATCGGCATACAGTTTGGTAATGTCGGCGATATGCTTTTCTGACAATTCGTTGCGCTTGTTGCCGAGCGATTTTTGCATTTTTTGATAATACTGCGTGGCGTTAATCAACTGCACTTTGCCTTGCCGTTTGGCACTTTTCTTATTCGATAAAATCCAAATGTAGGTATAAATGCCGGTGTTGTAAAACATTTGATCCGGCAGCGCGATAACGGCTTCAAGCATGTCGTTTTCAATCACATAACGGCGGATATTGCTTTCGCCGCTGCCTGCGTCGCCGGTAAACAGCGGCGAGCCGTTAAACACCACGGCAATGCGCGAGCCTTGCCCGTCTTTTTCAGGCTGCTTCATTTTGCTGATCATGTGCTGCAAAAAGAGTAGCGAGCCATCGTTGATACGCGGCAGACCTGCGCCGAAACGTCCATTGAAGCCTTTATCTGCGTATTCTTCTTTGACGTAATCTTCTTGGATTTTCCATTCCACCCCAAAAGGCGGATTGGCGAACATATAGTTAAAGCGTTTGCTTGGGTGTCCGTCATGCGGGGTAAAGCCGTTTCCTTTGTCTTTGGCGTTTTTTACCCCTAAGGTATCGCCGAAAATGATGTTTTCGGCTGGTTCGTCTTTAATCAGTAAATCGGCGCAACAGATGGCATAGGATTCGTTGTTATATTCTTGCCCGTATAAGCCCAGATGGATTTTTTGATTGAATCCTTTCAAGGCTTTTTCAGATTCGGAAAGCATGCCGCCCGTACCGCAGGTCGGGTCATAAATTTCACAGTACACGCCGGATTTGGACAATTCTTGATGGTCTTCTGCAAAGGCGATATTGACCATCAGGCGGATGACTTCACGCGGAGTAAAGTGGTCCCCTGCCTCTTCATTGGCCTGCTCGTTAAATTTACGAATCAATTCTTCAAACAAATAGCCCATTTGCATGTTAGAGATGACATCCGGCGACAAAGTCAGTCCGTGCGACCGCAAATCGCCGACGAAGGTTTGCAGGACTTTATACAGACGATTGGCTTCATCCAGCTTGTCGATTTCTTTTTCAAATTCGAATTTGTCAAAAATATCTTTGGCTTTGGCAGAAAAGCCGTTGATATAGTGGATTAAATTCGCGCGGATATGGTCGGGGTCGTCCAGCAGGCGGGCGAGGTTGAAACCGCTGACGTTATACAGCGTTTGCTTGCGGTCTTTACCGACAATCTCAGTGAGTTTTTTATCTAATAACACTTGCGGGAAACGGGCTATTTCAGCTTTCTTTTGGTTCTCATCAAATAAAGCCTTCATTGCATCGACATGTTTGCTCAAAATCGCATCAAAGCGGGCAAGCACAATCAAAGGCAGCATCACGCGGCGATATTGTGGCGGGCGGTAAGTCCCGCGCAGACCGTTAGCGATGTTCCAAATCATTGAAACGAGCGCACTGTGATGTGGGTGTTGTTGGAGGCTTCCGGTTTTCATTGTTGTTATTCCTTAATACCTTAGCAGGTTTTTATGTAGGGATGATTTTCAAATTTGATGTAGGCTGTTTTAGAAAATGCAGAATGACTTTACGCCGCATCATATCTCTCAAAAGCCAGATATTTAATCGATTATACAGGGGCAATTACCCTTTTTTCCAAGTAAAACCGGTATGACTTTTCTGTTCATTTCCAATAAAAAAAAATGAATTGGATGTGTATCCTGCTTATCATTGAAAACGGTGAATTAAATTCCGTCCGGTAAATGGATAAAAAATTCATCAAAAAGAGATAATGGAAGAATAAAAAGGTCGTCTGAAAACCCTTTCAGACGACCTTTCTTCATTTTTTACAGGAATATCCCCCCGCGCAGCCCTACCCCTTCAGCCTGCCGCCTGCTTTTTCCACTCGACACGCTCTGCCAAATCGGTATTAAAATGCGCGCCGATGTTCTGCCGCCTTGCGTATGCGGCTTGGGCGACGGCGAGGCTGCATTCGAGCAGGTTGCGGTTTTCATATTCGGACGCGGTGTGCGGTTCGGCTTGGTTTTGCTTCCAAAGCCGCAGTTGGGCGATGGCACGGCGCAGGCCGGTATCGTTGCGGAGGATGCCGAGATGGCGTTGGTTGAACGCTTGCAGGACGGGGCGGCTGAATGTGTTTTGGAGGTCGTCTGAAAAGATGTCTGCTTCGGCGGAGGGGTTTTCAGACGACCTTTTGGACGGTGCGGTTTGGAACGCTTGCCCGTCTGCGATGGTTTGGGCGGCAAGCCTGGCGGTAACGACGCATTCGAGCAGGGAGTTGCTGGCGAGGCGGTTGGCTCCGTGCAATCCTGTGCAGGCGGTTTCGCCTAAGGCGTAGAGCTGCGGCAGGGAGGTTCTGCCGCTGGGGTCGGTTTGGATGCCGCCGCAGGTGTAGTGTTGCACGGGGCGGACGGGGATGGCTTGGCGCGTGATGTCCAAGCCGCATTGGGACAGGCAGTGCCGATGGATGGACGGGAAATGCTGACGGACGAACGCTGCGGGTTGATGGCTGATGTCGAGTGAGACGAAGTCTTGCGTTTGTTTGGCGATTTCGGCGGCGATGGCGCGGGCAACGATGTCGCGCGGCGCGAGTTCGGCGCGGTGGTCGTAATGCGGCATAAACCGTTCGCCCGATTGGTTGGTCAGGATGCCGCCTTCGCCGCGCACGGCTTCGGAAATCAGGAAGGTGCGGCCGTTTTCAGACGACCTTGCCAAGCCTGTGGGGTGGAATTGGATAAATTCGAGGTTTTCGACTGCGCAGCCTGCGCGTATCGCCATGGCGATGGCGTCGCCCGTGCATTCGGGCGGCGTGGTGGTGGCGGCGTAAATCTGTCCCAAGCCGCCGCCTGCGAGTACGGTATGGCGGGCGCGGATGCGGTGGGTTTCTTGCGTTCGACAGTCGAGGACGGTCAGTCCGCACGCTGCGCCTGATTCGGTTTGAATGTCCAACGCCATCTGCCGCTCGCAAACGCGGATGTTCGGGCGGCGGCGTATTTGGGCAATCAGGCTCTGCATGACGGCTTCGCCCGTGTAGTCGGCGACGTGGGCGATTCGGCGGCAGGTATGCCCGCCTTCGCGCGTCAGGTGCAGGTCGTTATTATTTTGGTCGAACGCCACGCCCTGCGCCAGCAGCCATTCGATTGCCGGTTTGCCCTGCGACAGGATGGTGCGGACGGCGGCTTCGTCGCACAAACCCGCGCCCGCTTCCAAGGTATCGGCAACGTGTTTTTCGATGTCGTCCTCTCCCGACCACGCCGCCGCAATCCCGCCTTGCGCATGACGGCTGGCGGTGTCGTCCAGCCGGTTTTTGCACAAAATGACGATGCGGAACGATTCAGGCAGCGACAGGGCGAGCGTCAGTGCCGCCAGCCCGTTTCCGGCAATCAATACGTCGCAATCGGTTTGCATGGTGTTGTCCTTGTTTGAGAGGTCGTCTGAAACGGCAATATGGACGGCAAATCAGGCGGGACCCATGCCGTTGAACACATCTTTATTCTTCAGTCCTGCCGCGAAGTCGAGCATACGCTGCAAAGGCAGTTTGGCGGCTTCGCCCAGCTTTCTGTCCAACAGGATTTCGTTGTGTCCGCTTGTCAGGGCGTGTTTGATACCGCCCAGCGAATTCATCGCCATCCACGGGCAGAACGCGCAGCTTTTGCAGCTTCCGCCGTTGCCCGCCGTCGGTGCGGCGATAAATTCTTTGTCGGGCGCCTGCTTTTGCATTTCATGCAGGATGCCCAAATCGGTCGCCACGATGAATTTTTTTTCGGGACGCGATACGGCGGCTTTGAGCAGTTTGCTGGTCGAGCCGACCACGTCGCCCAATTCAATAACGCTTTGCGGCGATTCGGGATGAACCAGCACCACTGCGTCGGGGTGTTCCGCCTTCAACGCCGCCAATTCCTGCCCTTTAAATTCGTTATGGACGATGCACGAACCCTGCCACAGCAGCATATCCGCGCCCGTTTCGCGGCGGATGTAGTCGCCGAGATGGCGGTCGGGCCCCCAAATCAGTTTCTCGCCGCGCGATTTCAGATACGACACGATTTCCAACGCCACCGAAGACGTTACTACCCAGTCGGCACGCGCTTTCACGGCGGCGGAAGTGTTGGCGTACACCACCACCGTGCGGTCGGGGTGTTGGTCGCAAAACGCTGAAAACGCTTCTTCGGGACAACCCAAATCCAAAGAACATTCCGCTTCCAAATCAGGCATCAGCACCGTTTTTTCAGGGCAGAGGATTTTCGCGCTCTCGCCCATGAAGCGTACGCCCGCCACCACCAGCGTACCGGCTTCGTGTTCCGCACCGAAGCGCGCCATTTCCAGCGAGTCGCCCACGCATCCGCCCGTTTCCAAAGCCAAATCCTGAATCAGCGGATCAACGTAATAATGCGCCACCAAGACCGCGTTTTTCTCCTTCAGCAAAGTCTTGATTTCGTCTTTCAGACGACCTGCCGTCTCGCGGTCGGGCGTGTCGGCAACCTTCGCCCACGCCTGACGGATTTGGCAGGCGGAAGTCGGCGTTTGGATGAGTGGCATATCGTAATCGAACGAACGGCGGGCAGCGGTTTGCATGATGTTTCCTTGTAGCTGTTTTTCAGACGGCATGAAGGTTTGCCGTCTGCTTTTCAAACTGTTTTTATATTATGCTCAACTTGAGTATAATATGCAAGGTCGTCTGAAAACAGGTTTGAGATACCGCAAAACCGACCCGCTTCGTTCCGACAAACCGCTTTGGTTTACAATAAAGCCTTTCCCACCCGCAGAAAGCCGAGCATGGATGCCTACCCAGAAGCCGAAGCCCCGCCGCAAAGCATCGTCGAGCTGGTTCCCGTATTGATTGCCGTTACCGACGGCGGCCTGAGGGTGTTGACCGTCGCCCAAGGCACGCTCCTGCCCAACGGCCCGCTCTCCCCCCTGCGCAATTCCCTGCAGGCGGGCGTGAAGCTGTGGGTCGCCAAGCAGACTTCGCAGCCTATGGGCTATGTGGAACAGCTTTACACCTTTGTCGATACCCACCGCCGCAACGAACACGGTATGCCCGTCTTGTACGTCAGCTATCTGGGACTGGTGCGCGAGGCAGCCGACAGCATCCTGCACCCGGATGCGAAATGGCAGGACTGCTACGGCTATTTCCCGTGGGAAGACTTGCGCACCGACGGCGGGCAGCGCGACGCCATCGTCAGCCGCCTGCGCATTTGGGCAAACTCGGCGGACACAGAGGAAGTTCGCCAAAAGCGGCTCAAGCGCATTCACTTGTGCTGGGGGGTCGAACCGGAAAACTGGTCGGAAGAATACGTTTTGCAACGCTATGAAATGCTGTATGAAAGCGGCCTGATAGCGGAAGCCGCCGAGCCGCAGGCAAACTTCGACTTCGCGCCCACGGGGCAGCCCATGCGTCATGACCACCGCCGCGTGCTGGCAACTGCCCTGTCCCGCCTGCGCGCCAAAATCAAATACCGCCCCGTGATTTTCGAACTGATGCCGCCCGAATTCACGCTGCTGCAACTGCAAAACAGCGTCGAAGCCATCAGCGGCAGATTGCTGCACAAACAAAACTTCCGCCGCCAGATTCAGCAGCAAAACCTCATCGAGCCGTCGGATACCGGCGTATC
>ERZ772764.2362-NODE-2362-length-11089-cov-5.134312_pt1 | contig 11089 bp, 12 predicted proteins | sample MGYA00512163_ERZ772764 | MGnify/ENA primary metagenome ERZ772764 (study PRJEB29015, sample SAMEA2737903) | human oral metagenome | biome: human oral; feature: human-associated habitat; material: dental | place: China | collected 2094 ...
CAAAAATCAGTACGCCGATTCGCGCGATTTCATGACAAGCCTGCTGTTTCGCAAATGGACTATTGCAATCATTCTTTCGCTTGGAGCTGAAACTAAGCGCTATTCTGCATTGCACCGCTCTCTTCCGGGAGTGACTCAAAAAGTGCTCACTGAACACCTCAAGCAGCTAGAACGCGCCGGCATCGTCCGGCGCTTTTTCTATCCGACGATTCCGCCGCGGGTCGAGTATGAATTAACGAAAACCGGTCTCGAACTATTAAAGTTAACGGGCGATATAACTACATGGTTTGATTCTCATTCCGAAACGCTACACAAATCCCAGAAAACTTACGACAAGAAACGCGTGACCGTGCTGCGGCGGTTATAATTTATGGTTTTTCTCTATTGCATCCAATACTTCGCGGTGTCGCAACTTCGCTTGTTTTTGTTTACGACTACTTCGCCGCAGCAGCCGATATGGAATGAATAAAATTCCAAAAACAATATAAATCAACACGTACCAAAACGCCACAAAAATCCAAGCAAACAAAATGAGCGCGGCAGCAACCAAACCAAGCAGCACCTTCACCACTGAATTATCCACGTCCGTAATTTTCCAAATGCGCTTCGCCGAACCAATAAACGATAATGGCGAAGATATGACTATCCCTTCAGATTTTAACTTGCCCATGTTTTTAGTTTACTTGTAATTTTTATTAGTGTAAAGTTAGTGGCTAAATATCATTTTGTTAAGTTCGTTAAATTTAATTTTTTGACTCAAACTAAATATAGCTTCACCTCTATAAATTTAACAAACCTTTCAGAAACTAACATACTGGCGTTGCTGCAGTAGACTTTTAAGTGCCGTCTTGCCAAGCAAATCGATGCCTGCTAACGTAAAAATAACAGAGGTAAACACAAAGTTCACGCTCTGGTGAAAGGGAGTTTATGGTGTCAAGAAAAACATATTGTTTGGCGGCAATATTTATCGTGGCTGGAGCGCCATTTGTGTTGGCGAACGTAGCCCTAGCTGCGCCCGCGGGCGTCAGCAATGTCGAGAATTTTATACGAAGCGTCATCCAAGTGGTGGCGGGACTAGCCGGTCTGGCAGCGACCGGCTTTTTTGTTGCTGGCGGCTTTACCTATATCACTAGCTCGGGAAATCCCGAGCAGCTCGACAAAGCAAAGCGCACTATCACGTGGTCAGCAATTGGTTTGGCGATTGTCATCGCGGCGTTTGTTTTGGCAAACATCGTGACGACTTTGGCACGACAAGCCTTTGGAGGGTAGCCACTCATGTTCGACTTTGTCGATATTTTCACTAACAATTTAGTATTCTTTGCCGATACGGCTGGCGCCATAAAAACTGTGCGCGATTATGTTTTGCCGACCGCCAAAATTTTATCTGGCATCGCGTCGCTGGCTTGCGCTTTCTTTTTGGCTCACGCTGGTTATATTTACATGACAAGTAGCGGTAAACCAGACCGCCTGGAACACGCAAAAAGCATTGCCAAAAAAGCCGTGATTGGACTAGTCATCGTGTTGGCAGCTGTGACGATAGTTTCTATTTTGAATGGTTCATATCAAGCGGTGCAAAATCCAAACGACGCAAACTTACCAAACCTGCAAGCCGTCACGCCCAAATCAGAAAGCAACGGTTTGATCGAAATGATTATCAAAGCCGTAACGGGGCTGTTGTCGTCGATCATTAACGCCATAGCCTCGCCATTTTTGAATGCGCTAGAATTTTTCACCAAATCGACACCGCTAATGGCGAGCAATAAAGCCGTGTTTAATTTATGGCTGGCAATTGTTGGCATCGCTGATGTGTTGTTAATTTTAGTTGTGGCGTTAGTCGGGTTTCAAGTCATGAGCGCGTCAAGTTTTGGCTTTGACGAAGTTGAAGTCAAGCACCTGCTACCACGTATAGCATTGATATTTTTACTAATGAACACTTCTATATTTTTGATTGATGGCATAATTAGCCTATCTAACGTTCTCATCTCAGCCGTAAATCAAGTTTCGGGTGCATCAACTGTCTGGAGCACGCTCATCAAAGTTGTCGAAAAAACATCTGGTCAGGGCGTGGCGGCGCTGCTAATTATGGTGGCGTTTTTAATTTGCTCGATCATATTGTTGGTGTATTATGTTATGCGCTTAATTACTTTATTCATCGGTACTGTCTTGTCGCCGCTAGTGAGTATGCTGTGGCTAGTGCCGGGATTCCGCGACTTTGCCGAAACGTCGATGAAGACATTCCTATCAACAATTTTCGTTTTATTTGTTCATGTAGTTATCTTGCAATTGGCGTCGTCGCTTTTTTCTGGCATGGCGACTACCGGCAACAATGCTCTTCCCGACACCTTGATGGCGATGGTAGCAGGTATAGCAACTATTCTGACTTTGTTAAAAGTTCAAGGCGTAATGATGCAATTCAGTTTCGTTAGCATGGGTGCGCGCAATCTAAAGAAACTGGGCGGTCAATTTATGAATGGTGTCAGCTACATGACGGGTACTGGTTCAAAAGTGGCGCATAAAACAACCCAGCGCGTAAAGAACACCACTTACGCCGCCAAAAAAGCACGTGTACACTCAACTCTCGAAACGGTTGCACGTCAAACAAAATCGCCGATGAAAGTAAGTTATCTGAATAAAAAAGGCGATGCGGAAATTACCTATTCGGTTAATCCGCGCAGTAAAAATAGCCCAACCGTCGTCAATATGCCCGAGTCAAAACCGCTAAAAACTGGTACAACTTACCGCGCTGATTCGAAAATAAAATCGACCAAACGGCGAGGTAAAAAATCATGAAAACAACAGTTGTTCCCGCGCAGGTTACTACCGTGGAAGACCGGATTATCGGCAAGCTTGGTTTTTCGCAAATCGTACTTTTGATGATTCCTGTTTTCTTGAGTGCGGGAATTTTCACATTGCTGCCACCGGTGATGAACGGTATGCTTTATAAGTATATTTTGATGGCGCTAAGTTTGATTGTTTGTGGAGTTTTGTCGATTCGCGTTAAGGGTAAAATCATCGCGCTTTGGCTGGTAACGGTACTGCGCTACAATTTACGACCGAAATATTATTTGTTTGATAAAAATACCACCGCATTTCGCGATGAATATAAAAGTGCCCCGCCTGAAGACAAAGAACCTATAAATCAACCAGCCAAAAAGCAGCAAAAACCAGAAAAATTAGACGACATATCAACCATCAAAACTCGCCAAATCATAGATGACCCAACCGCTGATGTTCGTTTTGAAACTGACAAGAAAGGAGGTTTGCATGTTCGGTTTACGAAAGTCAAACGCTAAATCTAGTGCCAGGCGGCAGATTGCGTTAAAGGGCGTGCGTGACGGAATTTTGTTATTGCCGCAGAATAATTATCGGGCAATTTTGTCCGTTTCGGCGCTAAATTTTGAACTGCGTAGCGAGGACGAGCAAGATGCAATTATTGATACCTACGAAAGTTTTCTTAATTCGATTGGTTGGCCGATTCAAATTTTAGTACGCACGCGCGAGATTGACATGGATGGATATTTGGAAGATTTGAGCCATCGATTGCAGAGCGAGACGATTCCTGTCTACAAAACTCAACTGAAGAATTACGATGAATTTATTCGTTCGCTCATCACCGACAACAAGATTTTAACGCGGCATTTTTATATCATCATTCCTTTTCGGCCGACCGACAACAAAGCTGAGTTTGATTTAATTCGCGAGCAGCTCAAACTGCGTATCGATATTATTGCCAAAGGCATGTCGCGGCTCGGTATGCGCGCTGACCAGCTAGACAGCCTCGAAGTGCTTGATTTGTTTTACAGTTTTTACAACCCGACACAAGCAAAAATTCAGCCGCTAACTGAACGTGCTTTGCAGACAATTCACACGGCGTTAATACGGGACGGGAGTAAAATTAAATGACTAAAAAATCACGAGCATCAACAATTCTAAAAAGAATCGGCGACGCAATCAGCGCTCCGAAACGCCGCCGCGACCGCCAACGCGAAGAGCAGCAAAAAGAACTTAACATTACATTTGGCGAACAAGATGCGCTGGATATTTTGTCCTACGCTGGACTGGAAGAAAACGTTGATTATCTTTGCATCGATGGCGTATACATGCGCACGTTGTTTATTTCTGGATATCCGTTTGTGGCTAGTTCAGACTGGATGGATAGTTTGATTCATTTTAATCACGACATCGACATCAGTTATCATTTGCACGAAGTAGGTGTCCGAGCTGCACTACCAAAGCTAAATCGTAAAATTACCGAGCTTGAATCCACGCGCCGTGCGATGATGCGCGAGGGACGGATTGTCGGCTCGGAAATTACCGACCCACTTGAATCGGCGATTGATTTGCGCGATAAAATTCAGCGCGGTCAAGAAAAATTATTCCAAATGGCGATATACATTTGTATTCGTTCTGAGACTAAAGAAGAACTCGATAAAACCACCAAGTTGCTCGAAGCGAATCTGTCGGCGCGATTGTTTTATTCAAAAGTAGCGCGCTATCAACAGTTGGAAGCGTTACAATCGATTTTGCCACGCGGCGAAGATCAACTAGCGCAAAAACGCAACCTCGATAGTTCCAGCGCCGCCCTAACTTTTCCGTTTATGTCATCGGAATTAGTGCAAGAATCGGGCATTCTTTACGGCGTTAATAAATCAAATAACTCGCTGGTTATCTTGGACAGGTTCAGTTTGCATAACGCCAACTCAATCACATTTGCGCAGTCGGGCGCTGGCAAAAGTTACACCACCAAAGTCGAAATTTTACGCCAACTCATGCAAGGCACTCGCGTCATCGTCATCGACCCAGAGCGTGAATACAAGCGCCTCACCGAATCGGTAAAAGGCACGTACATAAAATTATCCGCCAAAAGCAAACAGAAAATTAACCCCTTCGACCTAGCAACGACCGTTCACGAAATTAGCGACCTGTCTGAACACACGCAAGATTTAATGGACGTAATCGGTTTGATGGCTGAAAGTTTAACGGCGCGCGAAAAAGCCGCCATCGATAAAGCGGTTTTGAAAATCTACAAAAAGTCAAAAACCAAGCAGCCGCTTTTAGAAGATTTATATGCGGAACTTCGAAAATTGGGTCAGTTAAAATTGTGCGAAAAATTAGAAAAATATATTTCTGGCTCGTTAGCAGATGTATTCAATGCGCAAACAAATGTTAAGCTGGACAACCGCTTGGTCATTTTCGACATCAAAGATTTGCCAGAGAATTTGCGCCAAATCATGATGTTGATCATCTCTAATTTTGTGAAAAATCAAGTCATGGCCAAGCCAGAAAAACGGCTGCTGATTATCGACGAGGGTTGGATTTTATTGCAACATGAGGAGTCGGCGCGGTTCGTAGCAGGACTGGTGCGTCGGGCTCGCAAATATTATCTCGGCGTATCAATCATATCGCAGCAAGCCAATGATTTCCTAAAAAGCGAATATGGTCGCGCCATCGCTTCGCAAAGTGCACTACGAATTTTAATGCGCCAGGATACGACGACTATCAAAGGCGTGGTTAACGAATTTAACCTCAGTGAATATGAGCAAAGTTTTCTGCTCACTTGCGAGCGAGGCGACGCTCTGCTTATTGCCGACCAAAACCATGTCGCCGTTAAAGTTGTGGCAGCCGAAAAAGAACATCCACTCATCACTACCAACCCTGCGGAGTTATATTCATCATGAATGGCGCAGTAATTTTGTTTACGAATTTTGGCTTCAGTATTAAGAAAATTCTAGCTATAATCATCGCTACCTTGTTGCTTATTTTGATGTTTCCGATTTTAGCTATCTCATCGCTTGGCTTGCCGGCGGTGAGTTTTTTAGCAAATGCACCAAGTGCTAAAGCGGCGGAAGAGCGCGGATTTTACAGCGGCGGCGTGATGCCCGGAAATACTTATGCCTGGGGCAACTGCACTTGGTGGGCGTATGCGATGCGCCGGTGGGCAAACAGTCCGATTCCGAACACTTGGGGCAACGCTAATACCTGGGATGATAATGCCAAGCGCGAGGGCTACATCGTCAATGATACGCCAGCGGCTGGCGCAGTTTTTCAGACCGACGAAGGTCCTTATGGTCATGTTGCATATGTGATAGAAGTTAATCAAATCAGCGGTGATTGGAAAATTTCTGAAATGAATGCGCGCGGTTTGAATATAGTGTCGCAGCGCACTTTTTCAAAAGAAGCCGCCAAAGCGTATAAATTTATTCACAATAAACCAGGAGCGCAGCCATGGAATCCGCAACCGATTACCTCGCCACCGCCTTACGGCTTGGGTCGATAGTTTTAGGTCTAATCGTGTTTGCGATTAGCGCAGTTATTCTGTGGTTGGTGATTCGTTTTGTTTTGAATCGTCGATATTTACGAATTCGAGACATGATTTGGCTAGAAATTACACCGCCAGCCACAGTCGCCAAAACACCCGAAGCAACCGAACAATTATTTTCGGTGATTCATGGACATAGAGCAGCGCGCTCGTTCAAAGAAAAGTTGCTCGACCGGTCGCCAGTCATAAGTTTTGAAATCACATCAACTAAAAAGCACGGTGTGCGGTATTTGGTACAAGTTGAACGGCGTCACGCTGCGAACATACAAAAAGCGATCACATCGTATATCGCCGATTCGAAAGTTCGTGCGGTTGAGCGGAAGAGTGGTGATAATTACCAAGTCATTGAATTTCGAGAAACTGAGCATTATGTTTTGCCGTTAGCTACAAATTCGGCATTGGAGCAACGCGATCCGCTTAGCTATGTAATTGGCGCCATGACTAGGTTGAATGATGACGAGGAAATTATTTTGCAGCTTATAGCAACGCCAGCGCGCTTACGCGAAGCAGAAATTCTGTCGCATAAAATTCTCGGTAATGAAAACATTTTGAAATATGTTAGTGGCAAAAAGCTATCAATGTTCGGCAAACTAGCCAGCCTATTTGGCAAAATTTCTTCTGGCGCAACCGACCTTGTTAGCGAAGTTCACGCTAGCATGACAACAAGTCAGCGCAATTATTACAATTCAAAAACCACATCCTCGCGGCAGCAAATCAGGGTGCCACGAGACGACCGCCCGGCGCGTATGCTCAGCGCTTTTGAATTAGAACTAATGGAAACCATGCATCAAAAAGTGACTCGTCCGCTATTTCGCGTCAACCTCCGCGTCATGGTAAATAGCCCAGAGCCGAAGAGGCATATCGCCGCGCTTAAGTCCGCGCTGGACGGTTTTAGCACGCCGCCATATCAATCACTCAAGGCGAAATATCGTCTGCCGATTTTGAATAAATTGCTGACTCGTGCAGCCACGAAACGCCTACCGTCACTACAGAAAAACAGTTCCATAATCCTCGCTTCTAGCGAACTTGCTAGCCTGTTTCATTTTCCCTCAAGCTATCATAACAAAACCGACAATCTGATAACTTCGCTCAGCCGCACGCTGCCCGCGCCAATTTCACTCAAGCAGTCAGAAAAGTTTGATGTGGTTATTGGTGAAAATCACCACCACAATACAGTGACGCCGATTGGCTTGATGGAAGCTGAGCGCGAACGCCATCAATACATCATCGGCGGTACGGGCAGCGGTAAAACTACGATGTTGCAATATCAAATTGTGCAAGATATTTGTAACGGCAAAGGCGTGGCTGTGATTGACCCACATGGCGATATGGCGGAGACGATTTTGCAGCACGTTCCGCCAGAGCGCCTTGGCGACGTGATTTATTTCAACCCCGATGATTTGGATTATCCGATTGGTTTGAATTTATTGGAGCTAACACCTGGGCTAGATGGCAGCGAGTTGATGCGTGAAAAAGACCTTATCACTGAGTCGGTCGTGTCGATTTTTCGAAAAATCTTTAGCGACGAGGACTCGGGTGGGCATCGTATTGAATACATTTTGCGCAACACCATTCAGACAGCGCTTACACAGGAAAATCCCACGCTTTTCACCGTGTTTGATTTGCTAAACGACCCGAAATATCGCCGCAGGGTTGTTAAAAATCTTGACGATACAAACTTGATAAACTTTTGGAAAAACGAATTTGGCAAAGCCGGTGACATGCAGAAAGTAAAAATGTCGGCGGGAATTACGGCGAAGATTGGACGTTTTTTATTTTCGGCGTCAGCTCGGCAAATCCTTGAGCAACCAAAATCGACGATTGATTTTGATGATATTATCAACTCGGGAAAAATACTGATTTGTAATTTGTCAAAAGGCTTGCTCGGCGAAGATACATCTGAGCTATTTGGAATTACCGTACTTGCGAAGCTTCAGCTCGCAAGTCTCCGCCGCGCCCGTCTCAAACAGGCGGAGCGGCGGACGTTCTATTTGTATGTCGATGAGTTTCAGAATTTCGCCACAACGTCATTTGTGCAAATGCTTTCAGAGAGCCGCAAATATCGCGTCTTTATGATCATGGCTGAGCAGTCCACTTCGCAGCAAAGCGACCAGCAAACAGTGAATATAATCCTGGCAAATGTTGGCACGATTATCTGCTTCCGAACCGGCAATCCGCAAGATGAACAGCGTTTGCTGCCGATGTTTAGCCCATATATTGAGCCGGGTGAAATCAGCAACCTGCCTGCATATAATTATTACGCTCGACTGGCGGCGGTGCACGCGCAAGAGCCGCTATCTGGGCAGACTTTATTATTAGAAAACGAGGGCAGTGAGACGGTGCGAGATGAAATCGTTAAACACTCACGAAAGGAGTTTGCTAGGAAGCAAGAAGAGGTTTCTGGGCAAAAAAGTTCTGGTAGGTCCTCGTCAAGAAAAGCCACCAAAGCCAACGGGCGAACAAATAAAAAGTCGCAGATTAAAGTGGAGCCGATGATAGATGAAATCTAATTAAATACAAAATTAAGAGTACGCGCTATACGCTATAATAAGTACATCTATGCGAAAAATTAAAGACAGAGAAAAGCTGCAAAGAATAGCTCGCAAGAGACATCGCCGAGAGTTAAGGGCTAGATACTCTCATGACAATAGGCTTTTGAGGTATCATCGGTTACGTGAAAAAGTTACAAAGAATATATCCTACACGTCAATGGATGCTCCGACTAATTTCTCCATACTAGATAACAGAGACAGTGTGATTAAGTACTTCAATACCATAAAGCGCATGCTGAATCAAAAAGAATATACACAGATAAACCTACGTAAGATAACCTCGATCGACCTTCCTACATTGTGCTTGTTGGGTGCGTTTATGCTGGATAGAAATACAAAATCAAAATACCTAGAAGTAACGAGCCCCCTTTCAAATTCCGCAGCGTACAGGTTTTTCGAGGAGGCGCAGTTTGAAAATATGATTATTAAAAAGAGGAGGCCAGACTTTAACAGTGGAGCATTCTTGTCTCGAAGTGAAGATGAGGTGGATAATAAGGCGATAGGTGATATATTAACGAAAACGGTCAATTATTTCGGAGAAAAGAATCGACAAAAATTGCGAGATATTCACCCGATAATTATAGAGATAGTCACAAATACCGCAGACCACGCCAGCCCGGATAGCAGCCACACTCTTCCTTGGATTATTAACACGTATGAAACTAAGGACAGCAACGGAAATAAAGTTAAACAATACTGCGTAATAGATATGGGTGTTGGTATTTACGAAACTCTAATCGATAAGGCTAACAGTCAGCAGCAAGGAAAATCTCTGTGGCACACAATAATCAAGCGAGAAAATTCTCAGGGCAACTTCTTCAAACAAGCTATACCAAAAGGTTTGCAGAGCCGCACTACTTTACGACAGAGGGGTAAGGGTATAAAATATATATACGACACAGTAAGCGGTGATGATATGTATAAAAGATTTGAAATAATTACAAATAAGACCAAGGTTAACCTGGTTAATCTTGGCAGTGTTGAGAGGGATTCATCGGAAAACCTGCCAGCTACAATATATTACTGGGAGGTCTGTGTTGAGTAACAGAATAAAAATAAATGTTAGCGACTTTACGACCCTGCCGGGCGCCAGATATAAAAAAGATGGCGACGGTTCTGCTGAAGAGTTTTTTGATAGGTATATTAAACAACACCTCAATGATAAAGAACTTATACTTATTGATTTCGACAATACTTGGGGGTACGCATCTTCATTTCTATCAGAGCTTGCACTGGAGATATCACGACAGTGTGAACAGGACGGTCTAGATATACGAGAAAAGATAGAAATCAAAAGCGATGACGAGCCTGGATTAACAGAGAGGTTCTGGGGCTATATTGATGAGAGTGCCGATATCAACAGTTAAGAGCTTCTCTTTGGTTGCCGTATGGAGTCTCATAGGAATTCTAATTGGAGCTATAGGATACCACTTTTTATTCAATCACGAGCTCCTATCTATCGATACAAAGATAGATCTAGGATCTCTAGTTGCTCTATTGGCGCTGGCGATATCAGTTTCCGTAACACCTTTTATTATAGATAGGAAATTAAACAATCAACGAAGTTATGAAGCTATGGTTTGCGGAGAGATTGAAGAAATCATCAGACTATTAGAGGCTGTCGATAGTCTCTACAGCGAAACATACACTAAGGATAATATAGATGAAGAAAATGTAAAACAGCTGCGTAGATTAATACGTAAAATACAAAATAGGATGGATACTATATCAAGCGAGTCGAGCTCTCTATTGTTCGATTTTAAAGAAAATATCCAACTGCCGTTCAGCAAAGGTGTATATTCAGCTCTGACCGATAAGTTTCAGAAAGGAGCACAATTGTCTGAAAGCGATTATCTAAACGCTCTCAACCAGATAGAATCCACGATTAGCTCCTTGAAGACAAAACGCTATAGAATATACCGCTAATCAAAGGTGTATTATTGATTACCCCTGCACTTTGTTCTATATTCCTTCAGGAATTTCTCAAAATCAAACCCCTCACTCTTGCTCGCAACATGCGCAAATCGCTGCATGAATTTCAGAAATCCGACCGCGTATTCGCGGTTGGCATTTTCCGGGTCGTGAAGCTCCAGGTAGTGGATCGTTTTCTGAATTGTTTCTTCGTCTTCGTACAGGTGAAGATTCTTGATTGTATCCTCGTCGTTCATAATTATTTCACCTCCATAAATTTATTTAAGCCGATAAAATCTATCAACAT
>ERZ772764.2363-NODE-2363-length-11085-cov-2.281505_pt1 | contig 11085 bp, 10 predicted proteins | sample MGYA00512163_ERZ772764 | MGnify/ENA primary metagenome ERZ772764 (study PRJEB29015, sample SAMEA2737903) | human oral metagenome | biome: human oral; feature: human-associated habitat; material: dental | place: China | collected 2094 ...
GCGTAGGATGCGTCCGGCCACGTGTTCGAGGAGGGCTGAGGGCGTGTGCATCTCTTCGCGCACCAAGGCGTAGACTTCAGCATAGCTGATGGTGCCATCGAGATGGTCGTCGAAAACGGCGGCGCCGGCATCGGACAGCCGCAACGTGAGGTTGACGGTGTAGGCGTTGCCCACCGTGCGCTCTTGTTCCAGCACGCCGTGGCGGGCGTAGAAGCGCAAATCACGCAGGAGGATTTCGGTGGATTGGAGGTGCATAGGTGCAGGATAAGGAGCACTAAACTTCGGCCGCGGGATCGTCGGTCTCGTCGGTGTTGGTGTATTTCTTCAAAGCGCGCACCACGCCCGACTTCCACGTGTTGATGGTGTCGCTCTCAAGTTGGAGAGAGTCGATGAGGTGGACGACATTGTCCACCGGCATTTGGTAGCGCAGGACGCCGGAGATGAGTTTGGCGTAGTTCCAATACTCCTTGTTGAAGCGCGCCGAAAGCCCTTCGACCGTGATCTTGTAGCCGCGGCGGTTTTGGAAGGCAAAGTCGTAGCGTGTGGTGCCGTCGGCGTTGAAATTCTTGACAATCCAGCCGTTGTTGACGCTTTTCGGGAGCACGATGCCGTCGTCATCGTCTTGCAGTCCCGTAAAAATCTCGTAGGGGCGTCCGTCGAGCAATCCGACGAACGCCACCCATTTCTCTTTTTTGTTTTGAAAGCGCCACACATCGCATTCCAGCGATTGCGGACGCACGCGAGTACCGGTCTGCATGCGCCAAAGCAACAAGTGGTAGAGCGCTGCGGTGATGCGGTCGGAAAGGGCGTTGCTGTGAGGGGCGGGCAGGTAGCTGCCGTCGGGGTCTTGCTGCATCTTTGCTTTGAGGTGCCCCATCACGTCTTCGCCCGAGAGCGAGGTGTCGATTTGGACGAGCTCGTGGGCGAGGCGCAGCAGGTCGTCGGGTGTATAACGAGCGTTTTGAGTGTTGTTCATTTTCGTGGCCGGGGGGTTACATTTTCGACAATTCCTGCCAGAACTTGTCCAAGTCGTCGGAAAGACCTTCCATCAGTTCGTGGCTCAGGATGAGGGTGTCGTCGTCCACCAAATAGAGTTCGGCGATGGTTTCGAAATCCTCGTCCACCAAGACAAACGAATAGGGGCGAAGGATGTGGATACTGTCGATTAGTGCCTTTTGCTCCTCGATGACTTTGCGCAGGATGGGCTGCACTTCGGCATAGAAGTTCTCTTCGTTGTTGTCTATCCACTCTTCCACCACGCAACGCGTCAGTTCGTGGTCGTCATCGTCAAAAACGAGAAGCTCACCGCTGTCCTGCTTCACTTGCAGGTAGAGGTCGGTGAGGATGGGATCTTCGGCCAAGGTGGGGCATTTTGCCGCTGTTTTTTTGAGCGCGCGCTCAATCTGGTGGTAGGTTTGTTCTGAAGCGTTCATGGCACAATGTTGTTGTATCGGAAAGAGAAGCCAACGTGCTTCTCCTGCCTATTCCACAGCAAAGGTAGTCTCTACGTACCAAAAAGCAAAATAAAATTTGCTTTTTTTCTTTTTTGGACGTAACTTTGCGCGAAATACAAACCATTTCTGCTTATGTCGGCCCTCTCTTTGCTGGTTTTATCGATAATTTCGCTCTTTTCGCCCACAGCGGCAGCGCAGAGCGATAGTGCCGTCGGGGAGAACGAACAGCTGTTGCTTCCACGTCCGCAGTCGCTCGTTTACCGACCCGGAGAGAGCCGCGTGGCAGGGATGATGGCTCCGGACGCTGTGCAAGGCGATGCCGGACTATTGGCCTACTTTCGGCAGATTGTGGCACCGATTTCTACAAATTCGGTCGCCAAACACCCCCACCGACCGCCCGCTGTCTTTTCTCTGCAACCTTTGCAACCGTCGGGTGCAAAATCTCTTGAAGCCTACGCCATCCACATCACTCCCGATAGTGTGGTGGTGCGTGCCACCGGTCGTCTCGGCCGCCTTCGGGCCTTGCAAACCCTCGTCCAACTGCGGAGCGAAAACGGCACGCTCCCCTGTGCCGACATTGACGATGCTCCCTCCTATGCTTGGCGAGGTGCGATGATCGATGTAAGTCGTCACTTCTACCCCTTGGATTTTCTCAAACAGCAGGTGGAAACGATGGCCGCCTTCAAACTCAATCGGTTGCACCTCCACCTCACCGATGCCGCCGGGTGGCGCATGGAAATCCTGCGCTACCCCCGTCTCACCCAACTCGGGGCTTGGCGCACCGATGCCTCGTGGGAAGCGTGGTGGAACGGCGGCCGGCGATATGTCGAGGAGGGGGCGCCCAATGCCTATGGTGGCTACTACACCCAGGCTCAGTTGCGCGAGCTGGTGGCTTTTGCGGCAGAGCGTGGCGTGGAGATTGTGCCGGAGATTGAAATGCCCGCCCACTCGGAAGAGGTGCTCACCGCCTATCCCGATCTCTCTTGTACGCACGTCCCTTACAAGGCGGCCGATTTCTGTCCCGGCAACCCACAAACCTATGCTTTTCTCGAAGGAGTGCTCACCGAGGTGATGGACGTGTTCCCCTCACGCTACCTTCATCTGGGGGGCGACGAGGCGGGAAAGTCCGACTGGAAGCACTGCCCGCTGTGTCGTCGGCGGATGATGGAAGAGGGGATTGTAGCACCGGCCGATTTGCTCCTTACGCCCACCGAAGCGCAACTCCACCGCTTGCAAGCGGTACTGATGCGCCACATGGCCGATTTTCTTGCTGTCCACGGCCGCCGGATGATGGGTTGGGACGAGGTGGTCGATCCACTGCTGCCGCAATATGCTGCCGTGATGGTGTGGCGCAACAAGGAGATGGCGCAGCGCGCTGCCGCGTTGGGGCACGATGTTGTGCTCGCACCGGCCTCGCATTGCTACTTCGACTTCTACCAAGACGCACCGCCCTCGCAGCCCGAAGCCATCGGTGGCTATCTTCCTTTTGACGATGTGGCGCAGTTTCCGCACGCCGCGCTCCTTCCCGACTCCTTACGCTCGCGGGTGTTGGGCGTGCAGGGCAACCTTTGGACGGAATATGTCCCAACACCGGCTGCCGCACAACGCATGCTCTATCCGCGCTTGTTGGCCTTGGCCGAAATTGGCTGGTGCGGCCGTCGCACACGTCCGGTGGCTGAACTGCGTCAAGCAACCATCGCCCAAACGCCCCGCCTGCGGGCTTTGGGCGTGCAGCCTTTCGACCTCACCACCGAAGTGGGACAACGGGCCGAAGCCTTTCGTGTACGACACCATTTGGCCGAAGGAGCAACCGTGGTCTACCATGTGCCTTATGCCGAAGCTTATCCCGCTGCCGCTGCTCTGACCCTCACCGATGGACACTGCGGTGGGTGGAGCTACCACGATGGACGCTGGCAGGGCTTCATCCGTTCAGGCAGCGATACTTCTTCTCCCACACTTGACGTTACGCTCGACCTCGGCCGGGTGCAGCGCATCACGTCCGTCAGTGCCGATTTCATGCAGGTGTACAACCCCGAGATTTTCTACCCCTCGGCCTTCCGCGTGGCGACATCGACCGATGGCATCGACTTCCACCCGATGGGCGAAGCCCTTTTCCCATCGGTACGCACTCGGCAGCCTGACATCCGCACCTTCCGCGTGCAGCGTCCGAAGGCGGTTCGCGCCCGCTATCTCCGCATCCAAGCCACGCCTTCCGCTTTCGGCGGTTGGCTGTTCACCGACGAAATTGTTGTGCAATGATCCTCACTCTCGACCTTGGCAACACCTGCGCAAAACTGGTGCTTTTTGATGGCGACACGGTGAAAGAACATCGGACGTGTGTGCATGCCGATTGCATCACCGCAATCGCGAAGATGTTGCAGCACCATCCGGCCATCACCCGACTTTGCTGGTGCTCGGTGGCCGCACCGCTGCCACTGTTGGAGCGCTATTTGGCGCAACTTCCCCTCACCGTCAAACAACTCTCACCCCTTCGGCCGCCGCAGGGCATCACCATAGGCTACACCACCCCTGAAACCCTCGGTGCCGACCGCCTCGCAGCTGTGCTGGGCGCTCGTGCCTTGCGCTCCGACTGCACATTGCTCGTCATCGATGCCGGAACGTGCATCACCTTCGATGTTCTCACGCACGAGGGCTGCTATCTGGGCGGCAACATCAGCCCCGGAGTAGCCATGCGGCTGCGTGCCCTGCACGAGTTTACAGCCCGCCTACCTCTTGCCGAGGCCGAAGGCGAAACCCCACTGCTCGGCACCAGTACCGACACCGCCCTGCGCAGCGGTGTGGTCCGAGGCATCAGTTTCGAAATCGAAGGCTACATCCGCCGACTGCAAGCGCAATATGGAAGCATTTGCGCTTTTTTAACGGGTGGTAATCGTTTTAATTTTCATATCTCATCAGAAAGTTGCATCTTTGCAGACGATTTTCTCGTGGCCAGAGGACTTGCACAGCTCTGATGATCTCTGACCATCTCACCACTATTATTATTGTTCATGAAGAAGATATTTCTCCTCATTGCTTGGGGCGCACTTGCCCTCACAGCCGCCGCACAAGAGACGGGCACCACTTCCCCCTACTCCCGCTACGGACTGGGACTTCCTGCCGACCGCTCCTTGGGCTTCAACAAAGGTATGGGTGGTGTGGGGCTGGGTATGGCCGATGGACGACAACTCAACCTGCAAAACCCCGCATCGTTGGCGCGCATCGACTCGCTGACATTCTTGATGGACGTCGGCCTCTCGCTGCAAAATGCCAATCTCAACGCCGGCGGCACCAAAATCAATCGTCATACGGCACAGTTCGACTATCTCGCCATGGGTTTCCGTTTGGCGCGCAACTTCGGTATCAGTCTGGGATTGCGTCCCCTCACCTCCGTGGGCTACGACATCACGACAAAAGGAGCTCCCATCAGCCACGGCCTTTCTGGGAAAATCACTCCCACCACCCACTATGTCGGTGATGGCGGCCTGCACGAAGCCTACGTCGGGCTGGGCTACTCGCCTTGGAAACCGTTGGCCGTCGGTGTAAACTTCTCCTATCTTTGGGGGACGCTCACCCATACAGCCACCAACTCCTACAGCGATGCAACGGTGCAACCCCTCAGTCGCACCTACGACAACGAAGTGCGCTCCTACAACCTCGAAACCGGTCTGCAATACACCCTTCCCGTGGGCAGTAAGCACCGCTTCACCCTCGGTCTCACCTACGGCTTGGGACACCGCCTCAACGGCACTTCTTATTTCTACAACCGCCGTGGCACCGAAGCCCCCGACACCCTCACCCTCCACGATGCCTACCAGTTGCCACACACTTTCGGAGCCGGACTGGCCTGGCAGTGGAACAATCGCCTGCGTGTCGGCATTGACTACACGCGCCAACTTTGGAACGACTGTACAGCACCCACGCTGAAAGAGCAAAACAACACGCTCTCCTATACCGCCATGAAGGGACAATATGACAACAGCCACAAGGTGAACTTCGGTGTGGAATATGTCGACGATCCGGACGGCTTCACGTGGAGCGGTCGTGTGCGCTACCGCCTCGGTGCGTCCTACTCCTCGCCCTATGCTCGCATCAAAGGCCAGCCCGGCCCGCGCACCTATGCAGTGGGGCTTGGCGTAGGTCTCCCCATCCTTACACTCCACAACAACCGTAGTTTTCTCAATCTCTCCGCGCAGTGGGAGCACGTCAAACCCCAGATGCCCGGACAAATCACCGAAAACTACCTCCGCCTCTCTGTCGGCATCACCTTCAACGAACGTTGGTTCCAAAAGTGGAAAATCAACTAAGTTCTGCCTCTCTCTTCATGCGTCATCTTCTCTCCCTGCTTTTTCTCCTCATGGGCATCACCTTCTTGGGGTGTGGCAACGATGCTCCGCCTCAGGGGCGTGCCGTGCGCCATCGCGACTCGCTCCCGGTGATGGTGAGTTATGGCGTTTCGAAACTCATCAGCGATTCGGGCATCACGCGCTACAAAATCCTCACCGAGGAATGGAAAGTCTACGACAAAATCCACCCACCCCGTCAGGAGTTTGTGAAGGGCGTCTTCTTGGAGCGCTATGACAATCAGTTTAAGGTGAACCTCTACATCACGGCCGACACAGCCTACTGGTACGACCAAAATCTATGGGAACTCCGCGGCCGCGTTCGGGTGCGCAATCTTGAGAATGGCACGCTCTACCGCAGCCAGCAACTGTTTTGGGACATGAGCCGCCATGAGTTCTACTCCAACGTCTACATGCACATCACCACCCCCGACCGCGACATACAAGGCGACCGCTTCCGCTCCGACGAACAACTGATGCGCTACGAAGTGATTCGCTCCCGCGGTTTCATACCTCTCCCCAAGAGTATGTCTTCTCCGACAGCACCAGCGGCCCCTACCTCAGAGCCTGCCCCACAGTCCTCAACAACAGAAGTCCAATCCGTGCCCGGTAAATAACTTGAGCTTGCAGCCCATCCAAATGGTGGCTTGGTTGTTGGAAGATGAAATCAATGTGATTTGAGGATGAACTCGCTATGAGGCTTCTCTGGGCGTGTTTCTTATAGACTTTCTCTCGCGTACGCGCGCGTATACCACTATATAGTATTGTGTTTTCATCCTTCACTCCTTCACCGAGGTAGCCAATCCGTTGATATTCTTTGGATTAAGGGTGAAGGCAAGAGAAAGCATTTGCCTTCACCTGCTTTCACCTTTCGTGCTCGCTACTTCTTCCCTCCTTCATTTGTTCCCTTTATGTGCTTTCACCGTAAGTCACTTTCTATGAGTGGTTTAGAGAAGAGGTGAAGGCAATGAAGGCAAAAAGCAAGGATTAAAGAGAGTGACGCGCGCGTGAGAAACCGAGCAACGAGAGTAGGGGAAGGAACGCCATTTGTCTCAAGAGTAGTTTCATCTACCTCAGAGGTAGTTTCATTTACCTCAGAGATAGGTGTTTTTATTTCCTATGCCCTTGTCGACAGTGCACCCGAAATGATGGGCAGAGGGCCGATTTTGTCCCGGAATAGCATATATACCTGTCAAAAAATGACCGAAAAACGCGATTTTCCTCTGTTTGTGCCCCATCATGTCGTTTTTTCTACACAAAACATTTGCAGGCAGACTAAAAAGTACTAACTTTGCAGCGAATAAAATCTGACCAAATCAAATTCATAAATTTATAAATTTATTCTATTATGAAGTTTAGAACTCTTCTCGTAGCTGCTCTCGCAGCAGTTTCGCTTGGAGCTTCCGCACAGGAAAGTCCCAAGTATGAATTCAACCCTTACTGGACTGTCCAGCTTCAGGGTGGTGCGGGTTACTCTCTCGGTGGCTTTGACAAGTTCACCGACATGATTACTCCCGCTGCCGCAGTTTCTGTAGGCTATCGTTTTGCTCCCGCTTTTGGCGCTCGTGTACACGTGAGCGGCTGGGGAGGCAAGAATGGCTGGGACTTCAAGTTCAAAGGTAAAGCCGAAACCTACAAGTGGAACTACGCTCAGGCCGGTCTCGACCTCGTTGTGGACGTTAACTCTCTCTTCGCTGGTTACAACCCCAACCGTCCCGTAACCCTCAACGCCATCCTCGGTGTGAGCTATCTCCATGGCTTCAAGAACCAGCACGCGCGCGACTGGCATGCTGCCAACCCTCGCCAAATGACCCTTGCTTGGGAAGACAACAAGCTCAACACTTGGGGTGCTCGTGGTGGTTTGCAAGTAGACTTCCGCCTCAGCAAGCGTCTTTCGCTCAACGTTGAAGCTCTCGCCACTGCTACTGACGACCGTTTCAACTCTAAGAGCAGCGAAAACTATGTAAACGGCAAGTTCGTGGGTTCTACCAAGAAGGGTAACCTCGACTGGCAGTTCAACGCTTTCGCCGGCGTAAGCTACCGCATCGGTCACATCAACACCGAACCCATCAACACTTACGTTCCTGCTCCTGTTGTTCCCGAGCCCGCACCTGCTCCCGAGCCTGCTCCCGCACCTGCACCTGCTCCCGCACCTGCACCTGCTCCCGCACCTGCTCCCGCTCCCGCACCTGCTCCCAAGAACATCACGAAGAACGTATTCTTCAAGATCAACTCTGCTAAGATTTCTGCTACCGAACTCGTTAAGGTCAACGAAGTTGTGGCTTACCTCAACGCCAACCCCAACGCTCGCGTTGCCATCACGGGTTACGCTGACAAGGGTACCGGTACTGCTCTCGTGAACAAGCGCATCGCTCAGCAGCGTGCAAATGCTGTCTTCAATGCTCTCATCAAGAAGAACATCGCTGCCAGCCGCATCACGAAGGATTCTAAGGGTGACACCGTTCAACCTTTCCCCAACAACGATGACAACCGTGTTGTAATCTGCATCGCAGAATAAGCCACATAGGTATTCATAAGTTTCCCCCGACATCCTCTCCTTGTAGGATGTCGGGGGATTTTTTGTTTTCCTTCCATTCACTTGGAATTAACTTATAATCTCTCTTCAAGAAACTCCTAAGCTTTTTACGAAAAACTCCTAAGCTTTTGCTGAAAAGCTTAGGAGTTTTCTGAGAAGAAGGAGAAGTCTTGGTGTTGACTATCGTGCCACGAGGAAGACACCCACCAAGATGAGAGCAACACCAATCCATCGGGTGAGGGGGATGTGCTCGTGAAAAATAAAAGCAGCGGCCAGCAGGCCCATGACGTAACTCAGACTCAATAGTGGATAGGCGGCAGAAAGCGGAAAGTGCTTGACCATGTACGTCCATAGCAAAGAAGCCGTGCCGAAGCAAAGACCGCAAGCGGCAAACCACCCATTGGTGAGGATGGAGGCAACGCAGCGCCACGACCATTCGAGCGGTGGGAAGGAGGACAAAGCCAGTTTGAGCGCCACCTGCCCGAGCGCCAAGAGGGCCGACTGGAGGAGGGCTAAGAGAAGCAACGTCCACATAGTTCCGAGAGATTGAGCACCCCTTCGATGGTGCAGAGGGCATTGTCAGGGTCGGCATCGAGATAGAACACGATGGAGCCGTCGTCCTCATCGTGTGCTCCGACCAAAGCGTTGTCGATGCGCCCTTGTCCGATTTGCAGGTAGGCATCGAGCAAGGCCGCGGTGAACGAGTCGGCACCATGGGAGTAGGTGCTGTTGTAGCCGTGAGTGTGGGTGTGGATGGCAATGAGGCTGCCGATGGTGTTGTGGGTGGAATGAATGAAGTGTGTGGGTTTGAGCCACTGTTCGTCCTGTTCGACCATGTCGATGAGAAAGCGGCGGGTGTCGTCGACACATCCCATGGCCGTTCCGGTGACGATGGCCTCCGGACGCTCCACGCCGATGCGGCGGAGCAGGGTGAGGGAGGAGAGCAGAGCGCGCTTGAGCACACCGCTCAGTCGGCGCGCCACCATCGGCGGGATGCGCGGGAGTTCGTCGGCCGGAATGTCGTCATACCGCAGGGCGGCTTTGACGTAGACCGGTCGAGGAGCCGGCGCGCGTTCGGGCACTCGGTGGTCGGGTGTGGAGAGGATGAGCGTGGTGTCGTTGCCGCCAAAGGCAAAGGAATTGCACAGCACGTGGCGGAGCTGTGCCGGAGTCGGTCGGGTGATGGGGACGAAGCCCTCGGGCATGGGGCTTTGCCAATGGAGGTTGGCCGGGAGGAAACCGTGCCGGAGGGCGAGCAGACAGATGACCATTTCGATGGCGCCCGATGCACTGGTGGTATGTCCCGTGGCCGACTTGGTGGAAGAGAATGGGGGAGGGGCTGCCCCGAAGAGACGGGCGATGGCAGCGCATTCGCTCGCATCGTTGTTGGGCGTTCCGGTGCCGTGGGCATTGATGTAGCCGATGTCGGTGGGGGCAAGCCCTGCTGTGGTCAGGGCTTGCTGCATGGCGAGGAAAGCGCCTTCTCCATCCTCCGAGGAGGCCGTTTGGTGGTAGGCATCGCAGGCGTTGCCCCAGCCCGAGAGCACGGCCAGGATGTGTGCACCGCGGCGGCGGGCGGCGGCTTCGCTTTCGAGCACCATAAAAGCAGCCCCTTCTCCCAGATTGAGTCCGGCACGATGGGCATCGAAAGGTCGGCAGGGCTCGCTGTCGAGAATCATCAGCGAGTGGAAGCCATTGACATGGAAGCGCGACAGGCACTCGCTGCCGCCCACCACCACGCGGTCGAAACAGCCGCTGCGGATGAGGTGAGCGCCGAGGATGAAGGCGTTGGCCGCTGAGGAACAGGCGGTGCTGCAGGTGGTGACGAAACCGAAGTGGCCGAAGTGGCGGGCGGTTTGTTCGGTCACTGCCGCACAATCGCCGAGGTGGGGAACTTCGCTTTCCACCGTATAAAGCCGCTCCACGACGTCCATACTGCCCACCGTAGTGCCCGACACGAGCGCTGTGGTGGGGAGGTCGGCCGCGGTGAGTCCGGCTTGTGCCAGCGCTTCGCCCAGTGCTAAGATGCCCAGTAGTGCAGTGCGTGATTGCACCTCTACGGCAGTACCGGTCTGCTCAGCGAGTTCGGCATTGGTGAGTTTCACTTCACCGACCGGGAGTTCACGATGGCGCGTGTCGAGCTGACGAACCGGCGCGATGCCGTCCGTGGCCTGCCGCAGGGAGGCGAGCACCTCGGCGGTATTGTGGCCGATGGCCGACACGATGCCGGCTCCTGTGATGGCAATCATCGGGTGCGGTGTTGAGTGATGTAGTCGGCCATGGCGTCAATCGAAGCGAAGACCGCTTTGCCTTCGGCGGGATTGTTCAGGCGGATGCCGTATTCCTTTTCCAAAAGCACGATGAGTTCGAGGGCGTCGATGGAGTCCAGTCCCAGCCCTTCACCGAAAAGCGGAGCGTCGTCGATGAGGTCGGCAGGAGTGAGGTCTTCGAGCGAAAGAGCTTCGATGATTTGCTGTTTGAGTTGTTCTTTGAGAGTATCCATATGATATAAGTGTGTAAAGGAGCGAGTTTAAGCGGGGCGAAGGTCATAGAAGGTGAGTTCGGCTTCGAAGTGAGCTTCGTCGGTGCATTCGAGCCATCCACCCAGCAGATGGAGTGCCTGTGGATCGTGGGTGATGGTGTCGAGCAGGAGGGCGATTTGTTCCGGTGCTTTGCTTTCGGTCATAAAGCAGGTGGTGTCGCCCAGGAAGTGGTGTCGGATGGCGATTTCGCCCGACACGATATTGGGCAGTGT
>ERZ772764.2367-NODE-2367-length-11062-cov-13.214863_pt1 | contig 11062 bp, 11 predicted proteins | sample MGYA00512163_ERZ772764 | MGnify/ENA primary metagenome ERZ772764 (study PRJEB29015, sample SAMEA2737903) | human oral metagenome | biome: human oral; feature: human-associated habitat; material: dental | place: China | collected 2094 ...
CCAACACCGTGGGCTCGATCGTGCCCTCCCCCGGTGGTATCGGGCCGGTCGAGCTGGCCCTGACCGCGGGGCTCGTCGCCGCCGGCGTCCCCTACGGGGTGGCGCTGTCGACGGCCATCGTCTACCGCCTGGTCACCTTCTGGATCCCGATCCCCGTGGGCTGGCTCAGCCTCCAGCGCCTCCAGAAGGTCGGGGATCTGTAGGGCCGCCGACGAGGTGCGGTGCTCCGAGTCCCAACCGGCATCCTGAGATCATCTGCCCGCACTGCACGAGATCCGGGCGCTACTGGCCGGGAGGTGGGTGCACTCCACGAGGGGCGGGGGTCTCGTGGAGTACGGACAGCCCCAGGCCAGTGCAACCCGAGGCTCGTGCAGTACACCCGGGCTCACACCAACACACCATACGGCCTCTTAGTGCCCCATCACCAGGCCCCCCAACGCCGGAATACTAACGAAAACTCACGCTGGCCTCCTATAACCTGCCAAGATGTCATGAATCAAGTTTGCAGACCCAACACAGGCGCGATGAGACGGATAGTCGCGTTGTCCGCCTGCACACCACCTGACATGAGCAACGTGTCACCGCCGGCGCGGGATTCATTCCATCGACTCACACAAAATCCCCAAAACACGGCGACGATCGCACCCTCAGAACATCACCGACACTTCGAAGTGCCCCACATAAAGTCACACATCTCGCCGAAGAAAGAGAGCGACATAAATCAGCACAAATAGCGCCGACCACAAGGAAAGAGTAAAAATAGCTGTCGCTGAACTAATCTCAGTAACATCATATGCCGGCATACCCAGAAGGCTTAGACTCGCCTGATCGGGAAGAAAGCGGATACCTTCATTCCATTGGATGACACCAGTAGCAACAACCATCGGAAGCGACACCAGAATCCCTAAAGACACAACAGAGCTTTTGAAGATTCCAGCCAAGCCAAAGGCAATAACTGACATGAACACGTAGGCTATCGTCCAGCAAACTTCATCCTGCATAAATTCCATCAAGCCACCATTGTTAGCAAAATAAATAATAAATCTGCCGGGCAAAGTGACCGTCAGCGATAAAGGCACAACAATATAAAGCAACGCAACAAACTTTGCCAAAATAAATCGCCCTCTTGCAGGAACTGCGACGAGCGAAACTCGAATCTGTCCATCACGATACTCACCAGCAGCAGCATAAACAGGCAGAACAAGGAACGCATAAATTGGAGCAAACATAACAACGCCGAATGAGGACAATGAGGACGGCTCGCTTGACGCCCCGGTATAGAATGTCATACCCGACGCATCTATCGCCGAGAGAAGTATATTCAATACCAGCGTAATGAGCGCAAAATACGGGACGACCGGGTCGGTTAGCATTTTTATGCACTCAGCAAAGATAAGATCTCTGTTGCGTATCGCCGTCGATTCCTCATTCAAATTCATCGTGCATCCCTTCGCTTCAAGATGATAGTTGCCCCAGCAAACGAGACGATAATCCACCCTAGAAGGACGATCCCTCCTTGCAAAGAAGTTCCTGTGAGAGGAACAGGGTTATCTGTACCCTGCAGAAGTAAGTTACGCGCAGCGCTAAGCGGTAAAAGTGCATCAACCTTTGGCGACACAACAGCCACAACCTGCATCATAGTAAGCATGATCATCACCATCGACGACACAACTCCAAACAAAGTGCGCCGGGCAATAAGTGTCAAACCTATAGGAAACAGCGTAAATGCGACCGCAAAGAGCAGAATGCGAAAAAAACTGCCAGACAATTCAGCCATTCCAAATAGTGTAATGTTAGTATCCCGGACCCCAAAATATACAAACAAGAATGCGACGGAGAACCATGACAGCGATAAAATAAGCACATACAAGAACGCCGCCACAAATTTACCGACGATGAGTCTGCTTCTGTTTGGAACTGCTACAACACTCATTCCAAACTGCCCTGTTTTAAACTCAGAGCCAGCAATAACTGACCCTAGGATCACTAACAGAATTCCAGGATTAAAAATGCTTGCTTCCATGCTTTCCTTCAACTCTCCTAAAACATAAACCTCCGTCAATGCCTTTTGCTTAAAACTATCTGCAAGTTCCGTATATACACCAAAAACTTGATATTGAAAGAAAAGGAATGCAACAAATAGCGCGAAAGTAGTAACCCACGTGCTCGGAAGGGTGACTATTTTCGTCATCTCAGATCTAATGATGTGCACCATTCTCATTACCATTCACCCGCATTCTCACCGTCGGTTAGTGCAAAAAATGCATCCTCAAGTGAATTAAATCCCTCAGTGATCTGGTTAAGGGAGCCAGTGGACACTATTCGGCCTTTGTTAATAATAACTACATCGTCGACAGTTTCAGCGACTTCACTCATGAGGTGACTTGAGAGGAGAACAGTGTTACCTTCATTTGCGTAACGCCGAAGAAATCGCCTAATGAATCGTATGCCCTCTGGGTCAAGTCCATTCACAGGCTCGTCAAGAACTAGGACACTCGGCTTGCCCAATAATGCAGCGGCAAGCCCAAGCCTCTGCTTCATTCCAAGTGAGTACTTACCTACACGCGTTTTTGCTGCGTCGGTCAAGCCAACAACGTCAAGTACCTCCTTAATTCTCTGATGAGGAATTCGATTAGACTGGGCAATCCAGCGCAAATGATCCACTCCTCGACGGCCGGCCACAGACGAAGCACCATCGAGCATAGCACCTAAGCTACGAAGAGGCTGTTTTAAAGTTACATAGGGCCTGCCCCCGACAAGAGCTTGTCCAGAATCAGCTCTATCGAGTCCAAGCAAAATACGCAATGTGGTGGACTTGCCGGCCCCGTTGGGACCGAGAAAACCAGTCACTCGTCCAGGACCGGCAACAAAACTCACGTCATTGACAGCCGTGTTCGAACCGTAACGCTTAGTAACGTTTCTAATCTCAATCATGACTCTCCTAACTCTGTAACCAGACGTGGCGACATGTATGCCGAACTTGTTCATTCTGTATGTAGCCCAAAACAACAAGAAACCCGACTAGTTTTAGCAAGTCCGATATTTCTGTTCACAAGCAACATTCGATATTCCTACAACTACGCTCCAACATTCTTTCAAGATAACTACATCTGCACATAAAGTTTATTAATCGATATTTAGGCGCTACTTGTCAATATACGAAATGCGCGGAAAGGTCCCAAGCCACAGCCGAGACGTAATATCATCATTAGACCTGTGTAGACTCGCACCTTATCCTTATTTGAAACGACAAGCATTGGCCGCCATTTCCAGTTCGGTCTAGCCGAATCCAGCATTCTTCGCACATCTGGTTCAGAAAGACCACGAATGGTCAACCACCCGTTTCCAACCCGCTCAACTGTATGTGCAATGCTACCGCACCGTTCACATTTATCGTCATAAAGTAAAAAGCGATTCATTCAATCTCACTCTCCTCATGCTGCATGGGCACTGCGTGCTACTAGTTAATTTATTACATACAACGATATCGCATATCCATCGCTATCTCCTTTCGCGTGTTTCGGATTTTACGATGAATTGCCGTTCTGCCAGTTCTCTGTATAGAGGGCTTGTTTTGAGCAAATCAGGATGTTGACCTTGTGCGACTATTCTGCCTTCATCTAAAACGACAATTCGGTCCGCTGAAACTACAGTAGAGAATCGGTGTGCAATAACAAGCTTAGTGCGATCAACCCCAGAAAAGGCAATAGCTTCCTGAATAGTAGCCTCGTTCTTGCTATCTAGATTTGATGTCGCTTCGTCGAGGAGCAAGATTGACGCTCCCCCAAGAAGAGACCGAGCGATCGCTAACCTCTGACGTTCCCCTCCGCTGAGTTTCCTACCCAGATCACCAGTTTCCTGATCTAAGTAACCACTAACCGAACTCTCACCGACAAGATTCACGGCTTCAAGGGCAGCTAAACATTCTTCATCTGTGGCGTTCGCTTTACCGAGTAACAGGTTGTCACGGATAGTTCCTTGAAGAATTTCCGCATCTTGGTCAACATAGGCCAGCTCCTCTCTGAGTCTATTCCTCGATAAGTCGAGTACATTATCGTTCTTAAAGTAAATGCTTCCTAAGGTTGGTTCATAGAAACGCTCCAGCAGAGCAAATAACGTGGTTTTCCCAGCGCCGGACGGCCCAACAAACGCAACAAACTCGCCAGGATTTACTTCAAAACTGACGTTTTGGAGTGCCCAAGCTGTAGTACTTTTAGTTGTCAAACTATTGCAAGGATATCTGAATGAGACATTAGAAAATGTAAGAATTCCCCGTCGATGTTCATTAGACTTCGCGTCAGCACTACCTACCACGTCAAGCTCAACTGGTTCTTGTTCAATCTCGCGGATCCTCGACAATGAGCCAAAGGCCTCACCAAGAGAAGAAATAACTCCTCCAACCATCATGATAGGAGATATCATCATCATCAGATACATGATGAAAGCGCTGAGCTCTCCCGTAGTAAGCTTTCCAGCAGATACTCTAAGGGCCCCGATTCCAACGACAACAATAAGAATAATTTGGATTGATACACCTGAAACAGTTTGTAGAACAGCTCGCAGCCCTGCGGCAGTAAAGCCAGCTTCACGTACTTTGTTCGCAGAATTACTCGCTATGTCTATTTCACGAGCAGTCGCTCGAGTCGCCCGCACGGTTCGTACCGACATGAGAGTTCGAGAAACAGATTCCGCCAACGAGCCAAGAGAATTCTGCATCACCAATCCATTAGGACGCGTTTTTTTACCTATTGACAGAATAGTTAAAAGTATGACGAGAACCGAGATCACAGACAGAATTAAAAGCAGCGAATCGATCAACGCCATCATTATTAGAGAAAACATTACAGTGACTATACTAACGGCAAGATCAATTATCCCTGAAGTTAAAAAACTCCGAGTTTCAGATACATCGGAAGTTACTCGAGTAGCCAAATCACCTTTATCTCTCTTATCTAAACTTGAAACTGGTAGTGTGTAGATATGTTTTAGTAGGCGTATTCTCGAATCGTAAGCGTATTGCTCACCTGTACGTTCAACAACAAGCTCCCGTACTGCGGTGAGAGCTGCTCCGCCTAGCAAGAGCATAATCAGAATGCTGACCCACAGTACAGATAGATTACCTCCGAAACTGTCGATAATAGTCGACACTACTAAAGGTTGAGCCGCGCTAATTCCGGCTCCTAAAATCCCAACTATAAATGCAGCGGCCAACGGCTTCCAGTACGGTCTGAGAATTTCGAAAGCTTCGACAAAACCAACTGGGCGTGCTTCCTTGGCTTCGGCATTGCAATTGCTGGAACGTGAACTCACAGAGAGTTCCTCCTGTAGATCAAGTTTCTGAACCTTGCACTATAGTACCACTTTCAATGATAGCAATATTTTGGTTCAACTACCATAAGACGATTAAAGTTCGATAGGTCTGACACTTCTCCTATGGGCTTACCGTCAACTTCTACCCACGCATGAGCGATAAACGGTCTATCTTTCACACCTGTACACCAAGTGACTCCGTAACCGTGCATGCGTGCGACAAGCGCAATGGCTATCGATCGGGGTAGACATCCTTCTCCTGCGCAAAACGCGCTCACAGACGCTACCAACTGACGATAGTGTTTGACGTAGCCGGTGGAAGGGCGTTTACCAGTTCTTACGATCATGACCAAAATTTTTTTGATCATACTTGGGCTGAGTCGGCTCATGGCCATAGCTGTGGATACTGCAATTCTAGCGACGCACCGTTCACGAAAAGATGAACGTCGCAAACCTTGTTCTGAAAGAACGGGAGCACTCAACGGATCTCCTTCCGGACAATATGAGCTTTCTTAAGTTTTTTTACTAATTGGATAATATCGGCTTCCACGGTCTCGATGTCGGTATTACAGTCTGTTGCGATCGATTCAGAAATTTCGCCAATTTCAAGGCCATTTTGAATTCCTCGGATTACTTGAACTCCGACCCAGTTCAAGTGCCAATAGACTCCGCGAGCCGTATCGAGAAGAAAAGCGCCATCGCTAGTCTCACTCAATTCAATTGAAGCACTCATTCGTAGCATAATTTATCAGCGCCCCTGTTTTGGTTATTTTTCATACTTTCGACTGAACGAAGCCACCGTTCAGCGAACTCCAAATCGATAATATCCGCATACACTGCACCATCCGCAGAATACGTATCGGTCATTCTCATCACCTCGCTATCTTTGATTATTCCTAATTCGGCGAGTTTTGATCCGTTTTCAAACATTTTTTTTGCGCTGGATAATATTTTTTCATAATGAGAAATGGTTTCCATTGTATAGTCGCCCTTGTCCTGACGTTGGAAATAGTCCAGACTCATAGATGTCGGTCTAACTTTAGCCAAAAGCGGTTTGATTGGTTTTTGCCGCGTCCGTTCTTCGTGGTTAAGGGCGAGAGCAGGTTCAACTATTCTTTTATCAAGGTAGGGGCTATCATAGTATATGTCTCCATGCGCAGGCGTAAGGTTCATTCTCCGTACTGCTATCCCCTGGACAGTGAGATAACAGATAATCTGGTGAATACTACGGTCACTGCAAAAAGGGCCGACGCCGGAATCGATACTTGTTTCGACCAAATTATTGAAGTATTTAATTGCCTCCGGCGTGAAGGCAGCCGAAAATTGGGGAACTTGAATCCAACTTGAGTGATCAGAATGATCCGTGTTCGATGACTTTGGACGCCCCTGAGATAAGTTTTTTAATTCACTTTCAAAGGAGCGTTTGTCGGTGAGCATTTTGATCATCGCAGCAATCGGAATTCTATTAATCGCGCGGTACTGCCGAAGCCATTTATATTTATTTTTAGCGTTGCTATGGACAAATGACCATGGCGAACTAGAGACTCGTCCAAACAACGCGTCCCCGGCGTGACCATTAAAGTGAAGACCACTTCCAGTATTCTGAATTATTTGTTGAAGCGGAACTACCGAAGCGGTTGCCGTGGCGGTAGTACTTGGGCCTTCGGGGAAATACTTAACGTTGGCCGGTACATTATTTATAATGTCATTGATGACGTCTCTGTAAGGGAGCGTATAGTGAATAGAACAAACTTCTTGGGACGCGCGTTTGGCCCACCTCCAATCGTTGTTCAACTCGTTATTGGCGTCCATAAAAATGGTGTTGAGTTCAACGTTCTGTTCTGCGAGATAAAAACATAATGTTGTTGAATCTAGTCCACCTGATAGATCAGAACTAACGATATCTCTATTTTGTACCCGCAAAGCGCACGCTTCCGTTATTCCTTCGGCAAGTACGTCCTTTAAGTCAGCAGATGAACGGGAGGCCTCGGGCGGAATCCACCAGTTCGAACGTCGTACGCTCTCTTTTCCTATGGTTATTGACTCACCGGTTCCTAAACATTCTACGCTTTTCCATATCGACAAATTAATAAACGGATGACTCACTTCAGCATTTGCTATGCGAGAAGTAAGGACACCAAGATCTATTTCGAATCCACTGAGGAGTGCAAGTGGATACTGTTCATCGGAAATGAAAATTGTGCCATCTTTTTTTAACCAAAATACTGATCTCGTCTGAAATGGGGGTGCGTATATGCGCATCATATTATTGAGATCTCGAGCTATAAGTAGTGCATCGAATTCAACTATCTTGTTCGCGACACTATCCAACTGATCTACACTTGAAGCATCCCCAATTAGGCTTTCTAGTGTCTTATCCGTGATGCCACGACGGCCGACTAGAACGACATCAAGTTGACGGTTTTGAATTCGAATTATGGGTTCTTTTGTTCCGATAATCCAAGGTCTTTTCGACGGGTACGAGGCCAGTGTTGTTTCACTTACTGACGTAAGATGAAATCTTGTTTCAGAAGAGACATCTTGGTCAGGAAGGATTAGTAATGTCACAGTTAGACCCCGCTCTGGAAAATGGAGTATTGCAATTGTAGTAATTGGCCGGACACTCAACTGGCAGAGGTGCGGGGCAGTACAGCGCTCGTACTGCCCCGCACCAATCAGGTGGGTCAGCAGCCCGAGTTCGGGGTTGACGTCCAGAGTGCACGGTAGTTCAGGATGTCTTTGCAGTTCAGTCGTCCGAGCGACTTGGTGATCGTCCTGAACGAGCCGACACGGGTGAGCATGGGTGTCTGGTATGCACGCATTGCGCTTCCTTTCTCTGGGAGTGCTTTGAGTTGCCGAATACACGAAATGCAGCGCGACAGACGTCGTCATGCCGCCGGCATCTTGTCAACCGACACAACTCGCAGTTGTTCTCACACTGCTGTGGCAGCCATGAGGCCTTCGCTCCAGTAACTCTAGGCACTCGTCGTCATGAGTGACCTGAATCACTCAGTGAGCGGCCGGTCCGCTCGTCTCGACGCTAACCCGCACAAACCAGGCGGTCAATTAAGTGTCCGGCAAGCCCGCCCCCCATCGAGGCCGCCCGTACCGTTCCAGAGCCTCGCTCGTTTTAGCAGGTAAAAGACGGTTTAATCGACGGACTGCGGACGTACATGAACCTATAAAGTGAATTACATCTCAGTTTGATACGAAGTGATCTATGTCATATATTGGATTTGGTTTCCGGACTGAGACGTTGGCGCTGGTGATACTTTTTGATCTCGCGGGCAGACATCCGGTATCTCAAACGTAGCGCGGCTTGATGAGGATCGGACGCGGTCGTTTCCGCGAGCCCCGCTTCTACTGCACGAGGTCGGGGTTTTACTGGCTGGGAGGTGGATGCACTCCGCGAGGGTCGGTGTCTCGTGTGGAGTACGGACAACCCCTGGTCAGTACCACCCGAGGCTCGTGCAGTACACCGGGGTTCAAGTCACCAGTGCCGACAACGGCCAGCACCTGCCCCGTAGCCTGGAGATATGGAGCACAGGCCTGAGCCGTCATCGAGCCCGGGGGAGGTTTCTGCACCAAGGCCCCAGCGATGGCTGGAGCGTCACCGCTGCGCCGTCGACCTCACGGTGCTTGTCTTAATCCTGGGCTACAACCAGCTCGTCCTGCCGGTCACCACGGCGTCGACAGCGCAGCTGTGGCTGCTGGGGGCAGTCAGTGTGGGACTCGGGCTGTGCTGGCTCCTGCGACGCCACTCGCCCACAGTCACCTTCGCGGTGGCGATTCTCCTCGCCTGGGCCCAGCTCCCGGTGGGCCCCGGATCCAGCGTCCTTCCCGCGGACCTCCTGCTGGCACTGCTGGTTCACCACCTGGCGTCCGCCCGCCGATGGGCGGTTTCCCTTCCCTGCGCGGCGCTCGTCGGCGCCTGGGTCGTCAGGGCCTTCATCCCTGTGATCCGAATGGGGTACAGCCGCCTGAGCCTGCCCGCTCTCTGCGTCGTCGCCGTCCTGTGGGCCTGGACGGCGGGCGTCCTGATGCGCACGCGCCGCGCCCACCTGGCCGCTCTGGCGCGCAACATCGAGTACCGGGTGCGTGAGGCCGAACTGCGCCATGAGCAGGCCGAGCGCCAGGAGCGTTCACGAATCGCTCGCGAGATCCACGACATCGTCTCCCATGGACTGGGGGTCATGGTGGTCGTCGCCGACGGCACGGCAGCAACGGCCGCTTCGGATCCCGACCGAGCGGCGGTGGCCATGCGCCGCGTCCGCGACACCGGGCGCGAGGCCCTGGGGGACATGCGCCGGATGCTGGCCGTCCTGCGCGGGGAGGACGAGGTTCCGCATGTCCCTCAACCCGGTGAGCAGGATCTGGCGGAGCTGGTCGCCGAAGCCCGGGGCACGGGTCTGCCGGTCCGTCTCGAGGTGCCGGACGCCCTGCACCTGCCGGCAGGGATCGGCTTGACCGTCTACCGAATCGTCCAGGAGGGACTGGCCAACGCGCGTCGGCACGCCGGCACCGTCAGCAGCGTCGAGGTCCGTGTGCGCCGGGAGCCCGCGGGCGTCGTCGTCGAGGTACTCGACGACGGCGGAGGTCTGCCCACGGCGAGTGCCGTACCAGCGGTTCCCGGTCACGGCCTCCGGGGCATGCACGAGCGGGTCGCCTCCCACGGAGGCACCCTGGAGGCGGGGCCGCGCGACGGCGGCGGCTTCCGCCTCCGAGCGGTGCTGCCGTGGAAGGAGCGCGCAGAGGCGGAGCTCCCAGAACCCCTGGCGTCTTCAGAGCCGGCACCGGAAGGCACAGAGGAGAACGCATGACTCTTCGACTCATCCTCGTCGACGACCAGGAGATGTACCGACTCGGTTTCCGCATGCTGCTGGAGACCCAGGAGGGCGTCGAAGTCGTAGGGGAAGCAGGGGACGGACGCGCCGCCGTCGACCTGATCGAGCGGGTCGAGGCGGACATCGTCCTCATGGACGTGCGCATGCCTCGGATGAACGGGATCGAGGCGACGCGCACCATCGTCCAGGGCGGTGCCAGCGGCCCCCGAGTCATCGTCCTGACCACCTTCGACCTCGATGAGTACGCCTATGAGGCGATCCGGGCGGGCGCCAGCGGCTTCCTCCTCAAGGACGCGTCCCTGGAGGAGCTCATGACCGCCATCCACCACGTGCACGCCGGCGACGCGGTCATGGCGCCCTCCACCACCCGCAGGCTCATCGAGCACTTCGCCCTCCCGCCCCCAGTGGTCGACGACGGTGATGACAGGTTTCGGGCCCTGGAGGACCTGACCGCCCGCGAGCGCGAGGTTCTGGCGCGCGTTGCCCGCGGACTGTCCAACGAGACCATTGCCCGCGACCTGCGTGTCGCCGAGGGGACGGTGCGGGTCCACGTCAGCCGGATCCTGGGCAAGCTGGGGCTACGGGACCGGGCGCAGGCGGTCGTCCTGGCCTACGAGTCGGGCTTGGTTTCCCCAGGTAAAGACGCAGGCCGGACGGGCCGGGACGAGCCGCCCAACGGGTGCGCAGAGCCGTAAGCACTGCGTCAGGACCACGTCAAGCACGACGTCGGCATAACGTATGCACCGTATTTCACTCCGCATTGCACCTCGTATGCACATTGCATAGTCGAGGCTGCTCCTTGCGACGGAGGCGGGAAGCCGCACCGACGGGGAGGCTCGAGGTCATGAATGAACTCGTACGCACGATCGATCTCTCCAAACGCTACGGACAGCGGACCGTCGTCGACC
>ERZ772764.2369-NODE-2369-length-11061-cov-15.307105_pt1 | contig 11061 bp, 9 predicted proteins | sample MGYA00512163_ERZ772764 | MGnify/ENA primary metagenome ERZ772764 (study PRJEB29015, sample SAMEA2737903) | human oral metagenome | biome: human oral; feature: human-associated habitat; material: dental | place: China | collected 2094 ...
GCGCAGAAAAAATTCTCATCGACCGCTTATACAAAAAAGTGGAAGAAGGCAAAATCGTGCTGCATACTAACCGCACTTTAGATGAAGTGTTGGGCGACAACATGGGTGTGACCGGCGTACGTTTGAAAGACGTGCAATCCGAAGCAACGGAAGAGGTCGCATTAGACGGCGTCTTCGTGGCTATCGGTCATGCGCCGAATACGGAAATTTTCCAAGACCAGTTGGAATTAAAAAACGGCTATATCGTGGTGAAATCCGGTTTAGATGGCAATGCAACCGCCACGTCTGTGGAAGGTGTTTTTGCCGCAGGCGATGTGATGGATCACAACTATCGTCAAGCCATTACCTCTGCCGGCACCGGCTGCATGGCGGCATTAGATGCCGAGCGTTATTTAGATGCGCAAAAAGCATAACTGTTCGGTAGGTGCACCAAGACAACACATTATGCAATATAAGGTGGGCAATAACGCCCACCTTCCGTTTTTCTGTTTCTGATACAACATAACTTATGGATAAATCTCGTCAAAAATATTTGCAACAATGGCTTCGCATACAGCAAAAGCCGATTAAAAAATATTTGAATCTCAATATTCTGCTCGCCACGTTCTCCTCAGTGATTTTAGTAGGGCAAACTTATCTCTTGGCCTCTTTGCTGCATAAGCTCATTATTCTGGGTGAATCGGTCACCGGCTTAGCGCCTTACTTTATCGGCTTAGTCGTCGGCTTTGCGCTACGTGCGCTGATTTTGTGGATCCGAGAAAAAATCGGCTTCAAGTGCGGTCAATTATTACGGAATATTATTCGTCAGCAAATTTTGGATAAAATCCATCAAGTTGGCCCGGCAACGATTAACAATAAGCCTGCCGGAAGCTGGGCAACCATCATGTTGGAGCAAGTGGAAAACTTGCATAATTTCTACGCCCGCTATTTACCGCAACAAGCGCTTTCCGCCATTGTGCCGATGATTATTCTAATTGCCGTGTTCCCGTTAAACTGGGCCGCCGGTTTGATTTTAATGGGCACCGCACCGCTGATCCCTATCTTCATGATTTTGGTGGGCAAAGCAGCAGCAGACAGCAGCCAAAAGAACATGGATACCCTTGCGCGGTTAAGCGGTCAATTCCTCGATCGTCTGCGAGGTTTGGAAACCTTACGTTTATTCGACCGCACTTCCGAGCAAACCCGCCATATTGAAAACAGCACGGAAGATTTCCGCGAAACCACCATGGATGTGCTAAAAATGGCATTCCTCTCCTCTGCCGTCCTTGAGTTTTTCACTTCGATTTCTATTGCATTAATGGCAGTGTATTTCGGTTTCAGTTATTTAGGGCAAGTAGAATTCGGCAGTTACGGCACGCCGATTACACTCTTTATCGGTTTCTTCTGCCTCATTCTTGCACCGGAGTTTTACCAACCCTTACGCGACCTCGGCACCTATTATCATGACCGTGCCGCCGGTATCGGTGCGGCAGATGCCATTGTAGATTTCTTGGAAGAAGATTATTTAATCGCCCAAGGCGACAGCAAAGCGGCATTTGAAAGCCAAAGTGTGGTGGAAATTTCAGGTGAAAATGTGGTGGTCTTGTCGCCGCAAGGTAAACCACTGACAGAGGCGTTAAATTTCCATATTCCGGCACACAGCCACATCGCTATCGTGGGGCAAAGCGGTGCAGGAAAAACCTCCCTAATTAATACCATTTTGGGCTTTTTACCTTATGAAGGCAGCCTGAAAATCAACGGGCAAGAATTGCGCAATGTCGATTTAGCCCAATGGCGTAAACATATTGCGTGGGTTGGACAAAACCCGTTATTGCTACAAGGCACGATTAAAGAGAATTTATTATTGGGTGACATTCAAGCTTCCGCGCAAGAAATCGATCACGCGTTAGCCTTAGCGCAAGCGAAAGAATTTACCGACCGTCTCGGCTTAGAGGCTGAAATCAAAGAAGGCGGCATTGGCGTGTCCGTCGGGCAAGCACAACGTTTGGCTGTTGCACGTGCCTTACTGCGTAAAGGCAATTTGTTGTTATTAGATGAACCGACTGCCAGCCTTGATGCGCAATCCGAAAATCAGGTATTACAAGCCTTGCAACACATCAGTCGCCAACAAACAACCGTGATGATCACACACCGCATTGAAGATCTGAAACAATGCGACACTATTTTAGTGATGCGCCACGGACAAATTATTCAGCAGGGGCATTTTGACCAACTGCAACATCAAGGTTTCTTCGCCGAATTATTGGCACAACGACAACAGGATATTAACTAATGCGTGCTTTATTGCCTTTTATTCGTTTATTTAAATTTGCCAAACTGCCGTTAATTTTCGGTGGTTTGTTAATGATTCTAGGACTTGCCTCCAGCATCGGGTTACTTACCCTTTCCGGTTGGTTCTTGGCAGCGACCGCCATTGCCGGTTTAGGTTCGCTGTTTAACTTTTTCTATCCGTCTGCCAGCGTACGCGGTTTAGCGATCGGGCGTACCGTGGCACGCTATTTTGAAAAAGTCGTCACCCATGACGCCACTTTCCGCGTGCTAGCCAAATTACGCGTGCAAGTGTTTAGCAAAATTATCCCGTTAAGCCCGGGTGTACTTAATCGCTATCGTAACAGTGATTTATTAAACCGCTTGGTTGCCGATGTGGATACCTTGGACGGACTTTATCTTCGCCTAATTGCGCCGTTTATCAGTGCCATTGTGGTGATTACATTCATTACCCTTGGATTAAGCTTTGTTCATGTGCCACTTGCACTGTTCCTTGGTCTCACGTTACTGACGTTATTACTGGTGATCCCAACCATTTTTTACCATCTGGGTAACAAATTCGGCGCAAAATTAACCCAATCCCGCGCCCTGTACCGCACGCAATTTGTGGAATTTATTCAGGCACAAGCAGAACTGTTGTTATTTAACGGGGAAGAAAAACTAAAAGGGAAATTGAGCCAAACCGAACAGCAATGGCAAGCCTATCAACAACAGGAAGCGAATTTATCGGGATTTTCCACCGCACTTTTGTTGTTTGCCAACGGCTTGGTGTTATGTATTGTGATGTGGTTTGCTGCGCAAGTAGATTTGGGCAGCGATGAATACCGCGCCGCGTTGATTGGCTTGTTTGCCTTTGCCGCCCTCGCCTCGTTTGAAATTTTAATGCCGATCGGCGCCGCATTTTTGCACATCGGGCAAATGGTCGCGTCGGCTGAACGGGTGACGGATATTATCGAACAGCAACCGCTGGTGGATTTTTCCGGCACGCAACTTGTTGAAAGCCAAACTCAAGTGCCGTTATTGCAAATTAATCACGTTCATTTCACTTATCCGCAACGCGATAACCCGGCATTAGTGGACTTAAATCTCTCTATTCAAGCCGGTGAGAAACTTGCCATTTTAGGAAAAACCGGCAGCGGCAAATCGACGCTACTTCAATTATTGGTACGCAATTATGATGCCAACCAAGGGGAAATCTTATTCGCCGGCAAGCGCATTCAAGCCTATAGCGAAAGCAGTTTACGCCAACAATTTTGTTTCTTAACGCAACGCGTGCATGTGTTTAGCGACACTTTGCGTAACAACTTGCAACTGGCTACCCATGCACCGTTGAGCGATGAAAGAATGATTGCTGTGCTACAACAAGTGGGCTTGGAAAAATTGGTGAATCAAGAACAAGGATTAGATTTATGGCTGGGAGACGGCGGTCGTCCGTTATCGGGCGGTGAACAACGTCGTTTAGGCTTAGCCCGTGTGTTATTAAATGATGCGCCGATCCTACTCTTAGATGAACCGACAGAAGGCTTGGATCGCGAAACCGAACGCAATATTCTGCAAGCGATTTTGGCACACAGTGTCGGCAAGACTTTAATTATGGTGACGCACCGTTTAACCGGCATTGAGCAGTTTGATCAACTTGTGGTGATCGATAACAGTCGATTAATTGAGCAAGGTTCGTACAGCGAATTGATCAATAAAGAAAATGGCTTTTTCAAGCAACTGACACAACGTATTTAAAAGGAAGAGGCTGGAAAGGTGGAAACCTTTCCGGCTTAGTCTCGGCACACGAAAATTCTGACTCTGGCTGCTTTCTTCCGAACCTGACCTGGTAAACCAGACTTCATTGCGAGGGACCGAAAAGGTTTCCATTGAATTAACCGCAAAATTTGATAGCGCGATTAAGGCTTCGCATTATGCAATAAGCCCTATTGAATTGCAAATGTTATCTCCGGATCACGTCAAGACAGCCTGAACTTTAAACAAATGAGGAAAATCATGACCGCACTTAACCAACTTATCGAACTGTTAAAACTGGAAAAAATCGATGATTTACTTTTTCGCGGTGCAAGCCAAGATCTCGGCTTTCGCCAAGTGTTCGGTGGTCAAGTCGTCGCGCAGGCGCTTTCTGCTGCGATTCAAGTCGCCCCTCAAGATCGTTTTTTACATTCTTGCCACGCCTATTTTCTCTCGCCGGGCGACAGTCAATATCCGATTATTTATGATGTTGAAATTTTACGCGAGGGCAGAAATTTCACGGCAATGCGGGTAAAAGCCATTCAACATAAATCACCGATTTGTCACATTACCGCCTCTTTCCAAACCTTAGAACAAGGCTTTGAACACCAAAGCGAAATGCCAAAGGTAGAAGCACCTGATGCCCTTATGTCAGAAAGCTCGGTCATTCAGCAAATGGCACAAACCATTCCGGAAGCGGTGCGCGATAAATTTACGGCAGAGCGTCCCTTTGATATTCGCACCAAATATTTAAATAATCCGTTCCACGGACATAAGCTGCCTCCACAACAATACTCTTGGGTACGCACCAATGGCGAAGCACCGACAGACTATCGCATTCAACAATGCCTACTCGCCTACTTCTCTGATTTTCATTGCATTTTGACCGCACTTCATCCCCATGAAAAAGGCTTTTTACAAAAAGGCATGAAAGTTGCCACCATCGACCATTCTATTTGGTTCCATCGCCCGTTCGATATGAATGATTGGTTGCTCTATGCCATCGAAAGTAACAACGCCTATGCCGCCCGTGGCCTTGCTCGTGGTCAATTTTTTGCGGCAGATGGCAGATTAATTGCGACCACACAACAAGAAGGTTTAATTCGTTACGTTCCGGAAGAACAATAAAAAAACGAGGAAAAAAATGACCGCACTTTATGCCGCTCAAGATTTTTGGTATGCCGTTACCACGGCACTGCAAACCAAGGATCCGTTAGAAAAATGCCGCTTAGTGAATCATCTTTATGATGAGCTATTACCGCAGATTAAATTGACGGAATTATCCGATTTTCCGGAAGTGACACCACAAATGGATCTTGCCGGTATTCCGGAGAAGCCGCTGCTCGTTGCACCGAAAGATGTGCCGAAACGTTCTTTCGCCACAGAGGAAGGCTATGCTGCCACCTTGCACGCCATTGCTCATATTGAATTTAATGCCATTAATTTGGGCTTAGATGCCGCTTGGCGTTTTGGCCGAAATGCGCAACAAGAATTAGGCGAAGGCATGGCATTTGTAAAGGATTGGCTATGTGTCGCACGTGAAGAAAGTACACACTTTTCCTTAGTCAACGCGCATTTGCAGACCCTTGGATATCAATATGGCGATTTTGAAGCCCATGCCGGTTTATGGGAAATGGCACAGGCAACCGCGCATGATATTTGGGAACGAATGGCATTAGTGCCACGAGTACTGGAAGCTCGCGGACTGGATGCCACACCTGTATTACAAGAAAAAATTGCACAACGGAAAGACATGGCTGCCGTCAAAATTTTAGATGTGATTTTAACGGATGAGATCGGGCACGTTTATATCGGCAATCATTGGTATCACGCGCTTTCCGCCAAACGCGGATTAGATGCTATGAAATGTTTTACCGAACTGCTACATAAATATCGAATTGTGATTTTTAAAGGGGTAATCAACACAGATGCCCGTTTACAGGCCGGGTTCACGCAACATGAATTAGATTGGATTTATGAAGTGGAACAGACATTAAAGTCGTATGTTAAACAGTAAAAAATAAAATGCCCGATAAGAAATATTATCGGGCACTTTTTTAGAATCGAACGCCAGTGCCAACTCCAACGCCTACGCCGACACCATTAGAACCGCCACCAACACCTACACCGACGGAACAGGCGCTGAGACTCAAAACAATAAATAATGTCATGATGATTTTTTTCATTTAGTCCTCCTTTTTCACTTGTTCAATATTCCGGTATAGCCGGTAAATCCCGATAAGATCGCGCTTGGCGATAGCTTTAAAGGGCAGCAATAAATAGTAAATACAACGATAGTGCTCTACAGATGCAAGCATATCCAGCCACTCCTGTGGCTCGCAACATTCACGGTATTTTCGCATAACATCGCAAATGATCTCATCGGACAATTCATCTTCACGACATAAATTATAGATAAATAGCAACAAATCACGCGCTTTTTGCTTACTTAAAGCCCGCTTAGTCGCATTCACTTCAAAATCAATAAACAACACTTGACCATCACGCCATAGAATATCGCGAATCGCCGGACGTCCGTGCACCAACCCTTGCTGATGTAATGCAGCCAATGCCACCGCCGCATCCAATAAAATAACACGTTTTTGTTGTTCGGAAAGATGAAGCCCCATCCAATGCGCCACACTGTTTCCGCCGTCTTCCAACACCAAGAAATCCTCACCAAACATTTCAAGATGCGGTACCGGCGCTTGATGTTCCGCAAGATATTGCAAACTTTGAATTTCGTTTTTAAAGGCTTGTTTCGGTTTCGGCTTCAAAAAATGCCACACACCGTGTAATTGTTCCGGTTGTTTCAACCAAAAATCTTTATCGTTATAAGTAAAATGATATACGCGCTCACCTTTATGCTCGGCAAGCACTTGCTGAACATATTCCTCAAAAGGTAATGCGGATAATTGCGACATATTTTCGTTCCCCACAAACATAAAGTGCGGTCAAAATTAACCGCACTTTTATTTTTTAGCTTGTCATCCAAAGCGCGTTACAACGCTTTTAAGATGTCATCCACACGTTCTTTCGCATCACCAAACAGCATTTGGGTGTTTTCTTTGAAGAACAATGGATTTTGTACGCCGGCGTAACCGGTATTCATAGAACGTTTGAATACCACCACGTTAGCCGCTTTCCACACTTCCAATACCGGCATGCCGGCGATTGGGCTGTGCGGATCATCCATCGCCGCAGGGTTGACGGTGTCGTTCGCGCCGATAACCAAAACGGTGTCGGTGTCGGCGAAATCATCATTGATTTCATCCATTTCCAACACGATGTCGTAAGGCACTTTGGCTTCCGCTAATAACACGTTCATGTGGCCCGGCAAACGTCCGGCAACCGGGTGGATACCGAAACGCACGTTTACGCCACGCTCGCGTAATTTTTGAGTGATTTCTGCCACCGGATATTGCGCTTGTGCCACTGCCATACCGTATCCCGGGGTGATGATCACAGAGCTGGAATTTTTCAACAATTCCGCTACTTCTTCTGCGGTTGTTTCACGGTGTTCGCCTTGTTCAGTCTCGGAAGACACATGAACGTCATTACCAAAACCACCTGCAATAACGCTGATGAAAGAGCGGTTCATGGCTTTACACATGATGTAAGACAAGATCGCACCGGAAGAACCTACAAGCGCGCCAGTCACGATTAACAAGTCATTGCTAAGCATGAAACCTGCCGCCGCAGCCGCCCAACCGGAATAGGAGTTCAACATAGACACTACCACCGGCATGTCTGCACCACCGATAGAGGCCACTAAATGCCAACCGAATGCAAGAGCAATCACGGTCATGATTAATACCGGGAAGATATTTTCCGGCTCACTTAAGAACGCCACCATTAATAACGCGGAAACAATAAGCGCTGCCAAGTTTAATTTATGACGGTGTGGCAACATTAAGGCTTTGGAATTAATTTTTCCGCTTAATTTACCGAATGCCACCACAGAGCCGGTGAAGGTCACCGCACCAATGAAGATCCCTAAGAACACTTCCACGTTATGCACGCTGGCAAGTGCGGCTTGTTCTGCAAGGAATTTCGCTTGTTCTACGTCATTTAAACCGCTCGGCATGGTTGGGATATCATGCAAACCGTAGCTGTTATAGCCTACCAATACGGCAGCCAAACCGACGAAACTGTGCAAGATTGCGACTAATTCCGGCATTTCTGTCATTTCGACTTTTAATGCACGTTGAATACCGATTGCGCCACCAATCACCATAGCAATGATGATCCATAATGTACCTTCGGATTTTGGCCCGAAGATGGTGGCGATGAGAGCAATCCCCATCCCGATGATGCCATACCAGCACCCTGCTTTCGCCGTTTCATGTTTAGAAAGACCGGCTAAGCTCATAATGAAGAGCAACGCTGCCACAATATACGCAGCTTGTACAAAACCTTCTGACATGATTTTCTCCTTAGCCTTTTCTAAACATGGAAAGCATACGTTGAGTGACGCGGAAGCCACCAAAAATGTTGATGCTTGCCACTAAAATCGCAATAAACGCCAACACACTAATGAAGAAATTACCTTGTGAGATTTGCAATAACGCCCCCACGATAATAATCCCTGAAATGGCATTGGTTACCGCCATCAATGGGGTGTGTAGCGCATGGCTCACATTCCAAACCACATAGTAACCCACAACACAAGCCAAGACGAACACGGTTAAGTGAGAAAGGAAAGCCGCTGGCGCAATAGACGTGAGCCATAAGAAAAGCACACCCACTGCCGCCATAATGCCGTATTTTTTACGCGGATCCGTTGGTTTTTCTTCCTCTTTTTTGACCGCACTTGCCGCTTTCGCTTGTTGTTGCGGTTGCGCAGACACTTGAATTGGTGGAGCCGGCCATGTCACTTCGCCATCACGAATAACCGTTACGCCACGCAATACCACGTCGTCGAAATTGATGTCAATTTGACCGTCTTTGTTTTTGCAAAGCAATTTCAACAAGTTAACCAGGTTGGTACCGTAAAGTTGAGAAGATTGCGTTGGTAGGCGGCTTGGTAAATCGGTGTAACCAATGATTTTCACTTGATTGTCGGTGACCACCACTTCGCCGGCTTTACTTAATTCACAGTTACCGCCGGTTGCTGCCGCCAAATCGACGATCACGCTACCCGGTTTCATGGATTCCACCATTTCTTTGGTGATTAAGCGCGGTGCCGGTCTGCCCGGAATTAACGCAGTGGTAATAATAATGTCCACTTCTTTCGCTTGTTCTGCGTAAAGGGCAAGCGCGCGACGATTGAATTCCTCGGACATCACTTTCGCATAACCATCGCCACTGCCGCCTTCTTCTTTGAAATCGATTTCAAGGAAGCTGGCCCCCATACTTTCTACTTGTTCTTTTACTTCCGGACGGGAGTCAAAGGCACGTACGATAGCACCAAGGCTATTTGCTGCACCAATCGCGGCAAGACCGGCAACACCCGCACCAATCACCAACACTTTTGCCGGTGGCACTTTACCTGCGGCGGTAATTTGTCCGGTGAAGAAACTGCCGAATTCATGTGCGGCTTCTACCACGGCACGATAACCCGCAATATTTGCCATCGAACTTAATGCATCCAACGCTTGCGCACGAGAAATACGTGGCACGGCATCCATCGCCAACACATTGATTTTTTTCGCTGACAGTTTTTCCATAAGCTGCGGATTTTGCGCAGGCCAGATAAAGCTGACTAAGGTTGCCCCTTCTTTAATTAAAGCGATTTCATCATCAGTCGGCGCGTTGACTTTAAAAATAATGTCGGCTTGCCAAACTTGTGCGGCATCACCGACTTTCGCACCGGCAGCTACAAATGCCTGATCTTCAAAACTGGCTTTGAAACCCGCATCATGTTCAACAATTACGTCGAAACCGAGCTTCAAAATTTGCTGAACCGTTTTCGGCGTTGCCGCCACACGACTTTCATTATCAAGCCGTTCTCTAGGTACACCAATTAACATAATGATTCCCTTTGATTGGTTAAGATTTAGGTAACAAACTTACCCGCCCGAAATGACACCTCTCGGCAGTCAAATTAGCCCTCACTCTACCATTGTTCCCTCAAAAATTAAAAAAATTTTTCGGCTTTTTATTCAATATGTGATCCCTATTACACTTTGCGCAAGGCTATAAAAACATTAGAAATTCATTCCACCCTTTGCTATCTTAGCGCGCGAATCTTTTGGCTACCGCTTCACATTCGGTCAGTCAAAAAACACGGAAAAACTCAACCGCACTTTGATGCTCAAGGTCAAACACAATGCAATTACCCTCTCTACAATCAGCCACTTTAATCCGCCGTTACAAACGTTTCTTAGCGGATGTGCAACTGCCAAACGGCGATATCACGACGCTACACTGCGCCAACACCGGCGCGATGATCGGCTGCGGCGCGGAAGGCGACACCGTTTGGTATTCCACCTCCGACAGTGCCACACGGAAATACCCAAGCTCTTGGGAGCTAACCCAATTAGCCAATGGCAATCTGGTTTGCATTAACACGCACCGCTCTAATCAGCTCACCTTTGATGCCTTACAGAAAAAACACATCCTTGAACTCGCCATGTATGACGAAATTCATCCGGAAGTGAAATACGGTGAAGAAAACAGCCGCATTGATTTTCTGCTGAAAGGTAAGGATCTGCCCGATTGTTATGTGGAAGTGAAATCTATTACTTATGTAGATAACAACAAAAAACTCGGTATGTTTCCTGATGCCGTCACGACACGCGGACAAAAACACTTGCGCGAATTGATCGCCATGAAAAAACAAGGCCATCGTGCCGTTATTTTCTTCTGTGGATTACACGATGGGTTCGATCATTTTCAAATCGCAAAACACATTGATCCGAAATATAACGAACTCTTTCTCCATGCGCTCAATGAAGGGGTTGAGGCTTACGCCTATGCGGCTAAATTTGAAAAAACGCAGGGAATTCCGACCGCACTTCATCTGACAAAGGTCGTACCACTTAAGCTAAATGGGATTTAAGTGAATTATTTGAGAATTATTTTCATTAAAGTGCTTGACATTAATTTTGAGAATAA
>ERZ772764.2375-NODE-2375-length-11047-cov-20.647562_pt1 | contig 11047 bp, 6 predicted proteins | sample MGYA00512163_ERZ772764 | MGnify/ENA primary metagenome ERZ772764 (study PRJEB29015, sample SAMEA2737903) | human oral metagenome | biome: human oral; feature: human-associated habitat; material: dental | place: China | collected 2094 ...
GCAGGGCCCCGTTGAGGGCATCGAGGGCGCCGACGCCGAAGACGGCCAGGCTCGCACGGCGCGTCACCGCCAGGACCCGCTTGACCGAGCGCTCCGACCACATGGCCTCGCGCGTGGCCACGTGGTCGAAGAAGGCCGGCACCGGGAAGGAGATCGTGCGCGCCCCCAGCGACAGACGCATACGAGAGAGGAGCTCCCCGGCGCTGGGCCCCTCGCGCACCGGGTCCGAGGCGCCATTGAGCTGGACGACCGTCAGCCCCGGGACCGAGCGCGAGGGCAGGGCGGCGCTGACCTCGGACATGGTGGTGCCCCAGGCGACGCCGACGACGACACCTCCGCTGCCCCTGCCCTGGACCGAGCCCTCACCACCTGAGCCTGCCGGGTCCTGGGCCTGCGGCCCGCCGTTGCCGGCCTGCTCGGCCAGGGCCTCGATGAGGTCGACCATGTGCGCTGCGGCGACGGAGGCGACCTGCTGAAGGCGGTGGATCTCCGTAGTGCCCTCACGCACCGGCACGATATGCGTACGCACCCCGAAGGCCTGCGTCATCCTCCCCTCCAGGGAGCCGGCGCCGCCGGGCTGGACAAGGGTGACCCGCACGACGCCCTCCTGACGGGCGCGCGCCAGGAGACGCGAGACGGTGGAGCGCGAGACCCTCAGGTGGTGAGCGATCACCTCCATCGTCTCGCCCTGGACGTAGTACATGGAGGCCGCCTCGTAGGCGCGCATGAGACCGCCGGGGTCGGCTGCGCTCGCCGCACGCCCGACGGCGTCAGTGGTATCTGTGCCGGTCACGTCGTTCTCCTCCACCCCTCCCCGCCGCCGGGGTCGGCCAGCGCCGCAGGAGGACCTGATTCCGATCCTTCAGGGCAACCAACGGACAGCCTCCGCAAGGACGGATGTCTCGCAGTTGACGGACATTCTTGTGGATGCCTCCAACCCTGCATGCACGTTCGTGCACTGACCTTGCGCATTCTCCCACACACAGCAAGAGTAGTGACTGCCGCCACGACGTGGCCGTGCGAGCGAGGCAGACGCAACAGGGGCCGGCATCAGCAGTCGGCAGCTGAGGCTCAGTCCGCTCTGGCGCCCAGCACCCCGGTCAACGCCGACCGGGGACCCGCTGGCGCTACCGGCCCGCGCCGCGCCACGCAGACTGATTCAACCGCCGTCACGACACGTAGGAGCCACAGGAGCCATGACCTCCACCCGCACCCCCTCCTCGAAGAAGAAGACCCCCGCCCGCGCCGCCGGTTCCTCGGGCCCCACCGCCCCCTCCTACCCCGCCTCCACCCACGACACCGCCCTCAATGCTGCCCAGCGCGAGCACGCCCTGGAGGAGATGTCCTCAGCCGAGGGCCTGGACCTCCTCGTCGTCGGCGGCGGCGTCACCGGCGCCGGCATCGCCCTGGACGCGGCCGCCCGCGGCCTGCGCACCGGCATCGTGGAAATGGGCGACTGGGCCTCGGGCACCTCCTCGTGGTCCTCCAAGCTCGTCCACGGCGGCCTGCGCTACCTCTACCAGCTCAACTTCGCCCTCGTGCACGAGGCCCTCACCGAGCGCGGCCGCCTGCTGAGCACCACCGCGCCGCACCTGGTCAAGGCCCAGCCCTTCCTGTGGCCGCTCAAGCACCACTACGAGCGCTCCTACTCCGCCGTCGGCGTGGGCATGTACGACGCCCTGGCCCTGGCCGGCTCCCGCGGCCGCAAGACCGTGCCGATCCAGCGCCACCTGGGCCGCAAGGGCACCTCCGCCCTCGCCCCCTCACTGGACACCAGCGGCCTGGCCGGCTCCATCCGCTTCTTCGACGCCCGCGTCGACGACGCCCGCCTGGTCATCGACCTGGTGCGCACCGCCGTCGGCCTGGGGGCACTGGCCGCCAACCGCACCAAGGTCACCGGCTTCATCACCGACGAGCGCGGCCACGTCCACGGCGCCCGCGTCACCGACCTGGCCACCGGCCAGACCCACGAGATCCGCGCCAAGCGCACCATCAACGCCGCCGGAGTGTGGACCGAGGACGTCCAGGACCTGGCCACCAACGCCGGCGGACTGAAGGTCCTGGCCTCCAAGGGCATTCACATCGTGGTCCCCAAGGAGGCCATCGACGCCGAGACCGGGGTCTTCCTGCGCACCGAGAAGTCGGTCCTGTTCATCATCCCCTGGCCCGAGTACTGGGTCATCGGCACCACCGACACCCCCTGGGACCTGGACGTCTCCAAGCCCGTGGCCACCGCCGCCGACGTCGACTACATCCTCGAGCACGCCAATTCCGTGCTGTCGCGGCCCATCACCCGCGACGACATCATCGGCGTCTACGCGGGCCTGCGCCCCCTGCTCCAGCCCAAGCTCAAGCCGGGCGCGGAGTCCGCCTCCACGAAGGTCTCCCGCGAGCACACGGTCACCCGGGTCGCCCCGGGCCTGACCGCGATCGCCGGCGGCAAGCTGACCACCTACCGGGTCATGGCCTCCGACGCCGTCGACCACGCCCTGGGAGAGGCCCTGTCCCACGCCCACCCCTGCGTCACGCAGGAGCTGCCCCTGGTGGGCGCGGCCGGCTACCACGCCCTGGCCAAGCGAGCCGGGCGGATCGCCGGTGAGCGCGGCTGGACCCTGGAGCGGGTCACCCACCTGCTGGACCGCTACGGCGACGAGACCCCGGCCCTGCTGGCCTCCATCGACAACGCTGACGATCCCGAGGCGCGCCTGGGCGAGCCGCTGGCGGAGGCCCCCACCTACCTGCGCGCCGAGGTCGCCTGGGCCGTCACCCACGAGGGCGCCGAGAGCCTCGACGACGTCCTGCTGCGCCGGGTGCGCCTGGACCTCTCGCGCCGCGACCGGGGCCTGACCGCGGCCGACGAGATCCTGTCGATCATGGCGCCGTTGCTGGACTGGTCGAAGGAGGACGTCGCCGCGCAGAAGGAGGCCTACGCCCAGCGCGTGGCCCAGATCGCCGCGGCCGAGGCCGAGCTGACCGACGCCGCCGCGGTGGCGCACATCACCGAGCCGATCTAGGCTCCTGCCGGCCGAGCACCCCGCCCCGGCGCCGCTCGGCCCAATACCCTCGTGCTGCCCGCCGTTCCCGGTGGCGGCGGGCAGCACGTCAAAGCATCATCCATCGAGAACCCGGACCATGCCGGTGATGTCCGAACCCGCACAACGTCGTGCAGAAAGAGAGCCGCAATGTCTGCGAGCCTGACCCAGATCTTCGCCTCGGAGGTCTTCGGGACCTTCCTTCTCATCCTTCTGGGCTGCGGCGTCGTCGCCGGTGTTGCACTGCCCACCTCCAAGGCCAAGGACGGCGGCTGGATCGTCATCACCATGGCCTGGGGCCTGGCGGTGTTCGTGGGCGTCTACGCCGCCTACAAGACCGGTGCTCACCTCAACCCGGCCGTGACCATCGGCCTGGCGGTGGCAGGACGGGACCTGGCCGAGGGGATCCCCGCCTCGGCGACCAACATCGTGGTCTACTTCGCCGCCCAGATGGTGGGCGCCATCCTGGGCGCCACCGCCGTGTGGCTGACCTACAAGAAGCAGTTCGACCAGAAGGCCGACGCCGCCGCCAAGCTCGGCGTGTTCGCCACCGGCCCGGCGGTGCGCTCCTACGGATGGAACGTCGTGACCGAGGCCGTGGGCACCTTCGTCCTGCTGGCCTGGATCATCGCCTCGGGCAAGACCCCCTCCGGGCTCGGCCCGCTGGCCGTGGCCCTGGTCATCGTCGTCATCGGCCTGAGCCTGGGCGGACCCACCGGCTACGCCATCAACCCGGCCCGTGACCTGGGCCCGCGCATCGCCCACGCCATCCTGCCCATCCCGGGTAAGGGCGGCTCGGACTGGGCCTACTCCTGGGTCCCGGTCGTCGGCCCGATCATCGGCGCCGTCGCCGCAGGACTCATCGTCCCCCACATCGCCGGACTGTTCTGATCCCGGCAGCTCCCCTCACACACAGTCACAGCCCCTCACAACGCAGTGAAAGGACATTTCCTTGAGCCTCAACAGCACAGCCGACAGCGATGAGAAGAAGTACGTCCTGGCCATCGATCAGGGTACGACCTCCTCACGCGCCATCCTGTTCAACCACGACGGAGGGATCGTCGCCGTCGACCAGAAGGAGCACGAGCAGATCTTCCCGCGCGCCGGCTGGGTCGAGCACAACGCGAACGAGATCTGGGACAACGTCCGCTCCGTCGTCGGCGGGGTACTCGCCAAGGCGCAGATCAACCGCCACGAGATCGCCTCGGTGGGCATCACCAACCAGCGCGAGAGCGCCGTCGTGTGGGACAAGAACACCGGCGAGCCCGTCTACAACGTCATCGTCTGGCAGGACACCCGCACCCAGAAGATCTGCGACCGCCTGGCCGGTGATGACGGCCCGAACAAGTACAAGGACCGCGTCGGCCTGGGACTGGCCACCTACTTCGCCGGCCCCAAGGTGGCCTGGATCCTGGAGAACGTCGAGGGGGCCCGCGAGCGCGCCGAGGCCGGCGACCTCCTCATGGGCACCATGGACACCTGGACGCTGTGGAACCTCACCGGCGGGGTCAACGGGGGCGTGCACGCCACCGACGTCACCAACGCCTCGCGCACGATGCTCATGAACATCGACACCCTGGACTGGAACCCGGAGATCTGCGCGGAAATGGGCATCCCCGTGTCCATGCTCCCCGAGATCCGGCCCTCCTCGGGCGTGTTCGGCTACGGCCGCAAGAACGGCCTGCTGGTGGACACCCCCATCAGCGGCATCCTCGGCGACCAGCAGGCGGCCACCTTCGGGCAGGCCTGCTTCGAGAAGGGCCAGGCCAAGAACACCTACGGCACCGGCTGCTTCATGCTCATGAACACGGGCACCACCCCGGTGCGCAGTGAGAACGGGCTGCTGACCACCGTGTGCTACCAGATCGGGGACGAGCCGGCCGTCTACGCCCTGGAGGGCTCGATCGCCGTGGCCGGCTCACTGGTGCAGTGGCTGCGCGACAACCTGGGCATCATCGCCGACTCCAAGGACATCGAGGCCCTGGCCGCCAGTGTCGAGGACAACGGCGGGGCCTACTTCGTGCCGGCCTTCTCCGGGCTGTTCGCCCCGCACTGGCGCCCCGACGCCCGCGGCGCCCTGGTAGGCCTGACCCGATACGTCAACAAGGCCCACATCGCCCGGGCCGTGGAGGAGTCCACCGCCTACCAGACCCGCGAGGTCCTCGAGGCCATGAACCGGGACGCTGCGGCCTCGGGATCCACGGGAGCGGCCCTGACCGAGCTCAAGGTCGACGGCGGCATGACCCGCGACGAGCTGCTCATGCAGTTCCAGGCCGACCAGGTGGGCGTGCCCGTCGTGCGCCCGAAGGTCGCCGAGACCACGGCGCTGGGGGCGGCCTACGCCGCCGGCATCGCGGTGGGCTTCTGGTCCGGGACCCAGGACGTCATCGACAACTGGGCCGAGGACAAGCGCTGGGAGCCGGCCATGGACGAGGCCGAGCGCGAGCGGCTCTTCCGCAACTGGAACAAGGCCGTCCAGCGCACCCTGGACTGGGTTGACGAGGACGTGGTCGAGTAACACGTGATATGACCGCGTAACGTCCAGCAGCGCTCGGGCGGTGGCAGCATCTGCAGCCGCCCGAGCAGCACATGAAGTGCCCCGGCGCCGCCGGCGGGCCCCGTCTCCTCCACGGATCCGCCGACGGCGCCGTCCTGCACCACTAGTCCTCACATACACTGTTGCACCCCTTGACGGATCGGTAGATTCCTGGGTGGCGCTCCCCGGCCTGCTCCGTGGGGCCCTTCCCGTCCCCCTTGCGAGGAGTCCCTGTATGACGGCTCATCCGCCCACCGCCCACACGTACTCGCCCGCCTCGGCCCCGTCGGCCTCGACGCCGGCACTGCCCGTCGATGAGCCCGACGACCTCTCCGGTCCCAGCGGCTCCGCCGAGGCGGGCGCGGGAGAGCGGCTCATCGACCGGATCGAGCGGTCCGACATCCTGCGCATCGCGGTGGTGGGCATGGCGGTCCTGGGCGCCTGGGTCGCGGGGGCCACCGGCACGCCCGGTTGGGCGGTGGGCGCCGTCGGGGCCGCGGCTCTGCTGGTGGGCTGCTGGCCGCTCGTCGTCGAGGCGGTCGGAGACCTGCGCGAGCGGCGCATGAGCATGGAGCTGTCGATGCTCCTGGCCATCGTCGCGGCGGCAGCGATCGGTGAGTGGGTGACGGCTCTGGCCGTGACCGTCTTCGCCCTGTGCGCCGAGGTCCTCGAGGACCTGTCGATGGACCGGGGCCGCGACGCCCTGACCGACCTCATGTCCTTTTTGCCGCAGACCGCACGGGTGGTGACCGGGCCGCACACTGACGAGGCATCCGAGGTTCCCCTGGACGAGGTGCGCCCGGGGCAGGTCATCGCCCTGAGCCCCGGGGGCCGGGTGCCGGTCGACGGCGTCGTGCGCATCGGGCGGGCCGACGTCGACCAGTCCCGGATCACCGGGGAGGCGCTGCCCGTCCAGGTCGGGCCCGGAGACCGGGTCCCGGCCGGGTCGATCACGCGCGGCGCCCTCGAGCTCGAGGTCGAACGGGTCGGCGAGGACTCCTCCTACGGGCGGATCGTCGCGGCGGTGCGCCACGCCCAGTCCTCGCGCGCACCGGTCCAGCGTCTGGCCGACCGCTTGGCGGCCCGCATCGTCTACCTGGCGCTGGCGGCGGCCCTCATCACCTTCCTGACGACCCGGGACGTGCGCGCCACGATCTCGGTCATCATCGTGGCCGGGGCCTGCGGGGTGGCTGCGGGCACGCCTTTGGCGGTTCTGGCCGCGATCGCCCGCGCTGCCCGCTGCGGGGCCTTCGTCAAGGACGGCACCCACCTGGAGCAGCTCTCCGCGGTGGACACGGTGGTGCTGGACAAGACCGGAACCCTCACCGTAGGCGCACCCCGGGTCGTGTCCGTGACCCCGGTGGAGTCCGTTGCGCAGCCCGGCGCGGGCGAGGCCGAGATCCTGGCCCTGGCGGCCGCGGCGGAGTGGAACTCCGAGCACCCGATCGGCAGGGCTATCCGCACCGAGGCCGCCGTACGTGATCTGACGGTGCCGGTGCCCGACGACGTCGCCTACTCCCCCGGCGCCGGCGTGAGCGCCCGCGTCGACGGGCGCCGGATCACGGTGGGACGCCGTGAGGATCAGGAGGGTCGGGACCGGGCCCGCACCAGGTCTGCCTCCGACGACACCAACGACGCTACCGACGCTGACGACGCTGAGGACGCTACCGACACTGTCTCATCCACCGCCTCCGACTTCGAGTCCGACCCGGAGGCACCGGCGGCCACCTCCGTGGTCGAGGTCCGGGCCGACGGCCGACTCCTGGGCACCATCGCCCTGGCCGACCGGCTGCGCCAGGGAGCGGCCACCGCCGTGCGTGACCTGAGCGACATGGGCCTGGAGGTCCTCATGCTCACCGGCGACTCGCCCGCCTCAGCGAGGCATGTGGCCCGCGTACTCGGCATGGCGGAGGAGCAGGTGCGCGCCGGGCTCCTACCCGCTGACAAGGAGAAGGTCATCGATTCGCTGCGGCGGGCGGGAAAGTGCGTAGCCATGGTGGGTGATGGCGTCAACGACGCTCCGGCCCTGAGCGCGGCCGACGTCGGCGTCGCCATGGGCACCGGAACGGACGTGGCCCGCGAGGCCGGGGACGTGGTGCTCGTGGGCTCCGCCCCGGCCGACCTGGTCGAGACCGTGCGGGTGGCGCGCAGAGCCCGGCGCATCATCATGGTGAACTTCGTGGGCACGGTCGTGGTCGACGTCGTCGGCATGATCGCCGCCGGGCTGGGGCTGCTGGGGCCGGTGGCCGCGGCTCTCGTGCACGTCGTCTCCGAGTCCGCCTTCATCCTCAACTCGGCCCGTCTGGTACCTCGGCCGGCCCGCAGACGCTGACGGGACCGGTCGAGGCTGCCGAAGATTTAGCGCACGGACCGAGCCGCAATATCGCGTCAGACGCCGCTGCCGCCGTTGACCAGGACTGAGCGCTCGCTCACTTTCTCCCGGGAATCTGCGCGAAAACGGCGACCTACCGCGCCGCATGGTGCACGAGCCGCCATCTCCATGGCATGATCGTTAGGCCTTAGTACCCAGGACGCAGCACCGCGGCTGCCCACCCGGCACCGTCCGCGACCTGGCCGACCTCATCAGTACTCACAGTGGAGTAGCCATGACGCCAGCCGTCCAGTCAGCCTTGGCGGGCCTGCCCGCCGCCTTCACGCCGTCGACCACCGCCGTGGGAGGCAACGTCTACCTCACCGCCGCGGTGGGTCTGCTGCCGCTGGTGGTGTTCTTCGTCCTCATGGGGGTGTTCAAGGTGGCCACCCACTGGTGCGCCATCATCTCCCTGGTGATCGCGGCCATCACCGCGATCACCCTGTTCCACATGCCGGTGGGCATGACGGTCATGAGCGCCACCCAGGGCATGGCCCTGGGATTCGTCCCGATCGTCTACATCATCATCGCGGCCGTGTGGCTCTACAACCTCACTGACGTCTCGGGTCGCTCCAAGGACCTGAAGGCTGTGTTCAACGTGATCGGCAAGGGCGACATGCGCGCCCAGGCCCTCATCGTGGCCTTCTCCTTCTGCGGCCTGCTCGAGGGGCTGGCCGGCTTCGGCGCCCCGGTGGCGATCGCCGCCGCCATGGTGGCGACCCTGGGCCTGCCCAAGCTCAAGGCGGCCGTCGTCGTCATGGTCGGTAACGCCATCAACGTGGGCTTCGGAGCCATGGCCATCCCCACCACGACGGCAGGCAAGCTCGGCGGCCAGGACCCGGTCACGGTCGCCACCGCCATGGGTCACCTGACCTGGGTGTTCTGCGCCTTCATCCCGCTCCTGCTGCTGTTCATCCTCGACGGCGCGCGCGGCGTCAAGCAGCTGTGGCCGCTGGCGATCGTGGCGGGGCTGGCCACCGGGGTGGGTCACTTCTTCACCCCCTCGATCTCCTACGAGCTCACCGCCGTGCTGGCATCCCTGCTGGGACTGGCCGCCTCCTACATCTTCCTGCTGGTGTGGACCCCCAAGACCCCTGACGAGTACCGCTCCCAGGTGGCCGCCGACGACACCCCCGACCGCGAGCGCGTCATCCTGGCCCTGCTGCCATACATCCTGGTGGTGGTCATCATCGCCGCCACCAAGCTGTGGACCCTGGGCGTCAATCTCGACAAGGCCTTCAAGGCTACCGACCTGCCCGTGAAGTGGCCCGGCGTGTACGGCCAGCTCCTGAACGCCAAGGGCGAGGCCTCCAAGAGCGCCATCTACACGCTTCAGACCCTGTCCAACCCGGGCACCTGGATCTTCCTGACCGCCATCATCGTCACCTTCGTCTACGCGGCGCGCTCGGTGCCGGGCAAGTTCGAGATGAGCGTGGGCAAGGGCTTCGCCACGCTGGCCAAGACCTGCTACACGCTGCGCATGGCGATCCTGACGATCGCCGCCGTCATGGCCCTGGCCTACGTCATGAACTTCTCCGGGCAGACCTCCGCGATCGGTGCGGCCCTGGCGGCCACGGGCGCCGCCTACGCCTTCGTCTCCCCGGCCCTGGGCTGGGTGGGCACCGCCGTGGCCGGCTCGGCGACGAGCGCGGGCGCCCTGTTCGCCAACCTGCAGGCCACCGCCGCCCAGGGGGCCGGGCTCGACCCGAAGATCCTGCTGGCCGCCAACACGATCGGCGGCGGGCTGGGCAAGATCGTCTCCCCGCAGAACCTGGCCATCGCCTCGACCGCGGTGGACGCCCCCGGCACGGATGCCGAGATCCTCAAGAAGGCGGCGCCCTACTCCCTCGGGCTGCTGGTGGTACTGGGCACGCTCGTGCTCCTGGCCTCCCAGGTGGGGCTGGGCGTCTGAGGCTGCCGGCCACCCACGTCCGTCACCACGCACTGCGCCCCCGGATCCTTCGCGGCTCCGGGGGCGCAGACGCGTACTCGGGCTCCGACGTCGGATCGGGAACGTACCTCTCGATCGAGAACTGCGACCTCCCACAAACGACTGCGCTCCGACATCTGCGATCTGCAGGAAAACGCAGTCCTCGCGGCAAAAGTACGTTCTCGAGGGCGGCTGCGGTGGTGAAAGCGAGGTGATTCTGCTGGGATAAGACTGAAGGAGGCTGCCGTGACAACTCATGCTCCCCTGGCCGCTGGACGCCAGCACACCGTCCGATGCCTCCCCAACGGCCGAGTGGTCGCCGTCGGAGCAGACTCTGCCGGAGAGTGCCGAGTCTCGCAGTGGCGGGACGTGGTCGCCGTGGCAGCCGGCAATGTCCATGCGGCCGGCAACACCGGGCGCTCTCACACACTGGGGCTCCGCAGCAACGGAACGGTTCTGGCATGCGGATGGAACGCGCAGGGTCAGTGCAATGTCCAGGACTGGCATGGTGTCGTCACCGTTGCCGCAGGATGGAGATTCAGCGCAGGACTGCGGGGCGACGGGACGCTGGTGACCACCGGCCGCGACGCCGAGGGGCAGCGGCAGGTGGACCACTGGCGCGAGCTCACGGGTATCAGCTGCGGCGACTGGCACACGGTGGCCGTTCGTGCCGACGGGAGCGTCTGCGCGGCGGGCAGCAACGCCGCAGGCCAGTGCGAGGTGCACGACTGGCATCGGATGCGTGCGGTGTCGGCGGGCTATCTCCACACCATTGGCCTGCTGGAGCACGGCACAGTTCGCGCGGTCGGATGCCCGAAGTTCTGGGCCGGGATCGAGCGCTGGACCGACATCACCGCCGTGGCCGCAGGCAGCTACCACAGCGTCGGGCTCAGGGCCGATGGGACCGTCGTCGCAGCAGGCAGATCAGAGTCCGGTCAGTGCGAGGTGAGCCAGTGGCGCGACATCGTGGCCATTGCGGCGGGCGCGGCCCACACCGTGGGGCTCCGCACCGACGGCGGCGTCGTCGCCACCGGCAGCAACAGCCACGGACAGCTCGAGGTCGGGGCCTGGCCCTCCAGCTGAGCCTGGCGCTCACGGCCGACGACGCCGTCGTAGGTTCCGTGGGTCTCACAGGCCTCGCAGGATCAGGCCCAGCCCCGAGCGCAGCTGGCCGATCA
>ERZ772764.2376-NODE-2376-length-11046-cov-15.700846_pt1 | contig 11046 bp, 4 predicted proteins | sample MGYA00512163_ERZ772764 | MGnify/ENA primary metagenome ERZ772764 (study PRJEB29015, sample SAMEA2737903) | human oral metagenome | biome: human oral; feature: human-associated habitat; material: dental | place: China | collected 2094 ...
AAACCTTTCGAAGAACGCTCTAAAGACCCTCGCCAAAGTATTGATGCTATTATAGGGCAGGCTTTTGCAGCTGCTTCCAAGATAAAAGACGCACAAATATTGTTTTTCCAACCACCTGCAGTTTCAGGGTTTGGTATGGGGGCAGGGGTATCATTTGCCTTACTGAATAAATCGGGTGCCGATGTTACAGAAATTAATGAAACTGCTCAAGAGTTTATGGCTGCCCTCGAAAAACGACCAGAGGTAAAATATGCTAAAACATCTTTCAATACCAATTACCCTCAATACCAAATGGATATCAATGTAGAGCGCGTTATGCAGTCGGGTATATCAGTGAGCTCAGTGCTCTCTACTCTACAAAACTATATTGGGGGCTACTATGCCACCGACTTTACCCTCTATGGTAAGCAATTCCGTGTAATGGTACAAGCTTTACCTGAAGATCGTAAAGATGTAAATAGCCTCAATGGTATGTTTATACGTACAGGTAGTGGCGAGATGGCGCCGCTTTCAGAATATGTTACTATGCAAAGGGTATTTGGTCCTCAGGCGATAAGCCGTTATAACCTCTACACTTCGGTAGATATTTCTGCAGCCAATAATGAGGGGTATAGTACCGGTGATGTAGTAAAAGCTGTTGAAGAAGTAGCGGCTCAAACCCTTAACGCCAACTATGGCATTGATTATACAGGGCTTACCCGCGAAGAGCAAAACGCAGGGTCACAGACTATCATCATCTTTATTCTCAGCTTGGTGTTTACCTACTTTATCCTTTCGGCACAATACGAAAGCTACCTATTGCCGTTATCAGTGCTAATGTCGTTACCATTTGGTATTTTTGGGGCATATCTGGGGCAATGGCTCTTTGGTTTAGAAAACAACATTTACTTCCAAATCTCACTAATTATGCTAATGGGGCTTTTGGCTAAAAATGCTATCCTGATAGTAGAGTTTGCGGTACAACGCCGCCGTATGGGGGAGAGCCTCTCTAAGGCAGCAATCAATGCCGCTATGGCGCGTTTGCGTCCAATCCTGATGACTTCATTTGCCTTTATCGTAGGACTCTTGCCATTAGTATTTGCTACAGGAGTAGGAGCTGCTGGTAACCGTTCAGTAGCTACCGGAGCCGCTGTTGGTCAGCTTATTGGTACCTTCTTCGGATTGGTAGTAATCCCTGTGCTTTTTGTTATCTTCCAAGACTTACAAGAGCGCATAAGTGGTCGCCGCCACAAAACCGATGAAATATTCGCTACCCCTACAGAAGAATACTAAAATAAAGATAAAAAATAAAAAACAAAAAAGGTTATTACAGCAAATACTGTAATAACCTTTTTTATTATCAAACTAACGACTAACGACTAAAAACTAACGCCTAAAAATTGCTAATTGACAAATTATTCGTACCTTTGCCGTACCGCTAAAAGATATAATACGATGAGCGAATTAAGTGTCAATCACCTTTTAGGTATTAAGTATATCACCGAAAAAGATATACAACTGATTTTCGAAACGGCTGACCACTTCAAAGAGGTTATCAACCGCCCTATTAAGAAAGTGCCTTCATTGCGCGATATTACCATCGCCAACCTTTTCTTTGAGAACAGCACTCGCACTCGCCTCTCTTTTGAGTTGGCTGAAAAGCGCCTTTCTGCCGATGTGATTAACTTCTCGGCTTCGCAATCATCGGTTACTAAGGGCGAAACATTAGTCGATACGGTCAATAATATCCTTTCAATGAAAGTAGATATGGTAGTGATGCGCCACCCCAACCCTGGGGCTGGAGTCTTCTTATCGCAGCACGTCAAAGCCGCTATCGTAAATGCCGGCGATGGAGCGCACGAGCACCCTACCCAAGCCCTTTTAGACTCTTATTCTATTCGCGAACGATTAGGCGAGGTTGCAGGCAAAAAAGTAGTAATAGTAGGTGATATACTCCACTCTCGAGTAGCTCTTTCTAATATATTTGCCTTACATAAACAAGGAGCAGAAGTGATGGTTTGTGGGCCTAAAACACTTATTCCTAAATACATACACGAGCTTGGCGTAAAGGTAGAAACTAACTTGCGCAAAGCCTTAAACTGGTGCGATGTAGCCAATATGCTACGCATACAAAACGAGCGCTTAGACATCAGTTACTTCCCCTCTACACGCGAGTATGTACAACAATACGGACTTACCAAAGAACTCTTAACCTCTCTCGACAAAGAAATAGTGATTATGCACCCAGGCCCTATCAACCGAGGGGTAGAAATCACCAGCGAGGTAGCCGATAGCCCTCAGTCTATTATCTTGCAACAAGTAGAAAACGGAGTTGCGATACGTATGGCAGTGATATACTTATTAGCATCCGTTAGCAAGTAGCCAAATAGCTAATCTCTTCTAATTCTAATAGTAATAAACGCAAACGCCAAAGTAGTAAAGAAAGAAAACATCGCATACACAAGGGCAGGTTTGGTCATAGGGGCATTGTGCATCAAAGTGCCTGCTACAAATATTGCCAAAACTGTGTTTTGCAACCCTACCTCTATACTAATAGTAGTAGACTGTATACCCGATAGTTTGAAGAGTTTAAGGGCTATAAAATAGCTAAGTATCATCGAACTAAGGTGCATCAGTAAGGTAGTAGGCAATAAGCGTATAATTTCATCTACTGATATACCGCTACCCCCAGATTCTTCCCCTGCAAAAAACTTGATAAGGAATACTACTCCCAATAAGAGGGTATTAATTACTTTTAGCGGAAACTTAATCCGATGAGCTATATTAGGAAAATAGCGATTGAAGAGCAATCCCAAAGTAGCTGGGATAATAACTATTTTAGTCACCTCCCATACAGTATTAAGAATAGGCAGCGATACTTCAGTATGCCCCCCCATAAAGGCAGCTACCGCCCAATTCGATAATACAGGTATAGAGACCAATATCAACAGACTATTGATAGAAGTAAGAGCTACTGCCAGAGCGGTATCCGCTTTGATGAGATAGCTTATAAAGTTAGAAGTAGTACCCCCAGGACAAATAGCCACAATAATAAGCCCTACTTTTTCAGCAGGCGAAAGGTCGGCTACCGCAGCGATAATAAAAGCACAAATAGGCAAAAACACCATTTGCAAGAAAAGCCCCAAATAAAGGGGCTTTGATTTTCTAAATATATTTTCGAAGTCAGCAAAGCGCAACGAACTGCCTATCGCAAAGGTGATAAGCATTAACACTGCTGAGAGTAGGTAATCAATAAAACTCATATTCTATATCTTTTTCATTGTTTTAAGTGGCAAAGATACGAAACTATTAATAATTAGCAAATTAATAATTGACTACCTGATGTATAAAAATCCTTTTTTCTCTTCTAATGTATTATTTTTGTAGTATCGCAGTATATAGAAGTAGGTACCTGCCAATGCCTTCTTGCCTATTACGTTTTTCACATTAGCATAACCCCTAAACACTTCTGTCTTACCATAATCAGCATTTTCATACACTTTCAGTCCCATTTCATCAAAAATAACTATATAGACAGGTCTGTTTTCATCTGTATTCTCTACTTTGAAATAGTTATGAGAATTATGAGTTGAAACCCCATTATAAATAATTACCTCCGAAACCTCAGGGCTTATTTCCGTTGGACTACTTACAGTCGGTGTACTCACTGTTGGACTACTCACTGTTGGAGTAGTTACCGTTGGTGTGCTTACCGTTGGAGTACTCACAGTCGGTGTAGTTACTGTTGGAGTACTTACTGTAGGCGTAGTTACAGTTGGCGTACTCACAGTTGGTGTACTCACAGTTGGTGTGCTTACTGTTGGAGTACTCACAGTCGGGGTAACAACTGTAGGCGTAGTTATAGCAGGATTAATAGTAATTACCTGTATATAACGATTTTCGTTATGAGCATTATCCTCTACAAACCATACATAGGTTACCTCTTTCTTTTTACCTTTGTCATCATATTTACTACTTTCACTTGAAGTTACATTTAATACCCCATCACAGTTATCAGTAGCTGTAAGGTTTTCTTTGAAAGGCACTTCATCCTCACTCTTCACTATCATACTCTTAGGGTAAGCCGAAAGCTCTGGTCTTTTGGTATCTCTTAACAAAATTTGCTGAGTGTGCCGAATAGGCAATGCATTATCAGCATATGCTATCCAAGAACGAGTGAGTTTATAAGCTTTTTTATCCCCTTCAGTCATTTCCTCTTCATAGTCTATACGGATATTATCAGCTCCTTCTGCCTTTACAGTCGCTTTTTCGGGTATTTCTCCTTTACATTGTACGTGCATATCTTTAGGCAAGTCTCCTACAAAATGCAAACTATTAATAGGTGCTTCTTTTTCATAATAGATAAATTGCTGAGCTGTTACCTTATCACCGCAACCATTAGTAGCTATCCATTGGCGTAACAGATAAGTATCATGAGGTTCTTCCGATAGAACTATATTGATACGTCCTCTTTTACAATAGCTTTCAGCTGTAACATTCGGTGCTGCAGGTATAGCATTTTTCTTCACTGTTATTGTAGGCTCTGGCAAATTCTTAAAAGTAATATCAGGGCTGTGCATATCTAAAGTGCCTGGGGTATCTTTACTCACAGCATAGGCTATGTGGTTGAGTACTTCTATTTTGAAAAGTCCTTCTACATAAAGATTACCCCCATTCCAACCTTTAGCTTGTGTAGGGAAAATAACTGTAGCTTTTCCATTGTTAGGAATTCCATCAGCTAACACATATTTATAACTCTTTCCATAATCGTCTGAAAAGAGAATACGCACCTTGCTATCTTCACCAAAGATATTTTTATCAACTCCCCAAGTGAGGGTAACGTCTTTTCCTCGTTTGTATTTTCCTGCACTACTTTTGCTTACATTAATTATTCTAAAAGGCGTACCTCCTACTATATTCACTTTGGTTTCATACACATCGTAAAGAGGCACGTGGGGTTTTCCATTTTTATAAGCCCCCACTTTGCCATCACATACTCCCAACCAAAAAGTAAACTCTCCTGTTTCTGTGGGTTTTGTAAATTTGAAAGGAACAGCTTCCCATTCATTGCTTCTATTCTTTCTATATGGTTGATAAAACTCTATACGGTTACTCTCTGTAGGTCTGTTAGAAGGAAAACGAGCTTTTCCAAATATCTTAAAGTCAGCTTGGTGTGCCATATAAAGTAGCGGGTCGCCATCGGGGTCGCTGGCTTCTATATCAAACTGAAAGTAAGTATTAGGTGGCAAGGTATAACTCTTTTTCAATTTGGCACGATGTATCACTGGGGCACGATTGTCCGATACTTCTCCGTAGGGTATATTCGCTTGTGGCAGTCCTACCAATTGGGTACGTGCTTTATCGCTATAGTAAGCATCGTGTAGGTTAGTACGATTCCGAATAGTGTAGATAGAGGGCAACGAAAAGTAAGTCCCATAAGGGTCATTAATGTAACTCATTATTGAGTTTCCCCTATCAGGCTCTGTAAATGACGAAGCCGTTTGTCCTCCGATAGTAAAGGTATGTGCCGAACCCAATAGGTGTCCGAACTCGTGAAGAATGATATAAAACTCGTGGTTAGCAATACAACCTCCTTTTAGTTTCCCTGTGATTTCACCCAGATGTGCCAATCCACGATTGTCTTTATATACCGAAAATACTATACCTGCATCGTAATTTTCTTCACCTATCAAGCTGTTAAAATCGCCTGTAGCTCTCTCAACTACCGTTCTTACTGAGGGGCGGTCATACACTTCTTTTTCTTTAGTAGTAATAATAAGGCGTGGGTCATTTACCAATTCGAATTGGCAACCTATCTCTCTACCACACACTTCATTCAGTCCTGCTTGCACTTCTGTCATAAAGGCTTTTACCTTGTTCATATCACTGCGGCAATGTCCTTTGTAAAAACTGTAATCTATAAGCATTGCCAAGCGGTACGTTCTCATTACATTAGTGTTGTATAGCACTCGTTTGTCTTCTGATGGCAAGGCTACTTCAGCAAGAGCTACACCTCGGGCTGTAGTGCTTGCTTTTGGGGTAGTAGTGGTACCCATATCAGTATTACAATGCCCATCAGCACAAGTACCACAACTAAACCGACTTTTTTCGGTACTAATCTTTAGTATACCTTTTTCGGCACTCAGAAAATAAGCCTTCCCTTCGTGCCACACTTCACCCGATATAGTAGAAGGAGCTACAGAAATACTCCCTGCAAAAGCCCCTTGATGGTAGGCTACAAAGGTGCGAAATCCTTCTTGAGCAAGAGAGTTATGGCGCTCATACCACATAAGGGGTATGTTCTTCCCTTTTATGGGTAAATGCCATTCTACAGCGTTGTTTTGCTGAAATAAGCGTATTACAGCAGCTGCATTTTGTTGTGCGTTTATGGTTCCTATAAATAAAAACCATATTAATAGTCGTAATATTTTCATTTTGCTAAATATTAATTGTCAATTATTTATCTGACATATAAGTATCCTTTTCTGCTTTCTAATTGTCCGTTTTTATAATACGTAATGATATAGAAATAAGTACCTGCCAAGGTTTTTCGCCCCCCTATTATCGTGCCCACATTAGCCATACCTCTAAATACTTCTGTCTTTCCATAATTATTATTCTCATAGACTTTTAGTCCCATTTCATCAAAAATAACTACTGAAATTGGTTGATTGGTATCTGTATTTTCTATTCTGAAGTAGTTAGCAGGGTCGGTTGTCGAAACTCCGTTATAGATAATAATCTGTTGGGTTGGAGTGCTGACAGTAGGAGTTGTCACTGTTGGAGTACTAACCGTCGGTGTCGTAACTGTTGGGGTGCTGACCGTAGGAGTACTTACCGTAGGAGTACTTATTTGTGGTTTAGGGTTTATAAAAATAGTTTGTGTATGTACTGTACTATTACCACAGTTATCAGTTGCTTTCCACAAATATACCACCTTATTATTTTCTTTACTTACCAAAGGCGTTACTTGCAAATTCCCAGCACAATTATCTTCAGCGGTAAGCACTTTAGCTTCAGGCAGAGCAGCCCCTTCTTCTATACTCACATCACTAGGCAAAAGCCCTACAAAAGCAGGCGCTTTATCATCTTTCACTGTAATGAATTGTTCAAAACTTACGGTTGTATTACATTCATCACTAAAAGTATAAGTGCGTTTTAGGGTATAGTAGTTATCACATTTCTTATTAGTTTCTTCTTGTGCAATAGCCTGAGTAACTCTACCACAGCCGCCTTCTGTCTCTATCTTGGCAGTAGTAGGTATCGCATTAGCACAAGCTACTGTAATGTGTTGAACAGGTAGGCTACTTGCTACTAAGGCAAGCGGCGTAGGGGCATTTTTGTTCTTATCAATCATAAAGCCGCCTACGTGATAAGGTTTAGTGCACGAAAGAGCAAAAGCCAACCCATCTATCACTTCTATTTTGATAATACCTTGCCCTCTTCGTTTGCCAGAATATCCGTGAGTAGTACCTATATTGATGTTGGGGAGTATCACATCACACGTTCCATTATTATCAGCAATCTCTTTCAATATGTATTTATAAGTTTTTCCCGAGTCGTCCGATAGCAAAATCCTAACTTTACTATCTTTACCAAAAATATTTTCATCTACTTGCCAATGTAGGGTGAGTAACTGCCCTCCTTTGTAAGTGCGATTTTGTTCCCAACTACCATTGTCAAAGTTTTGTATTTGAAAAGGTTTTCCCTCAGCTATTTTCACTTTTACTTCCTCCACATCATATTTCACCACGTGGTTGCGGTCAGCTCTGTTATGGTCAGCAGCAGCCAACCAAAAAGTAAAAGTACCAGGGGTATAATTTAAAGGAGAAGTAGCGGCTATAGGTACAAAAGTATTGCGTTCTTGCTCAAACCAAGTAGTCTCAAAGCGTATATTACCATTGGTTTTCCCTTTGTAAGTCATAAAGCGGGCGTTTGATTTAGTAGAGTGAAAACGCCTATCTGCTTGGTGCGCTATATAGGTAATGGTATCATTTTCAGCATCTTTACCTGTTAGGTAAAACTGAAAGTAGGTATCTTTCGGAATTACATATTCTTTCTTTAAGTGCGAACGATCAAGTACAGGGGGCTGGTTATTACTCTTCACCCCATACACAAGGTTAGAGCCCGTACCTTCCACGCGTTTTCCTGCCTCTTGGGTGCGTGCCTCATCAGCATAATAGGCCATCGAGTTACCTAAAAATCTGCGTATAGTTTCCAAACTTATCAATGAAAAGAAATCGCGAGGGTACTCGTGTCCATAACTCATAATAGATTGTCCGGCATCTATTTCTGTCTTGCTCGAATACTGCCCTCCGTTAGAAAAAGTATGGTCAGCCCCAAACATATGTCCAATCTCGTGAGCAATGGTAGATGGTTTTATAGGGCGTGCCGTAGCATTTGCCTTATTATGTTGTTCATAAGCCGAATAAACAGCTGCCATACCATTATATTTCTCCCTATAATCACTGAGAATAACTGCCAAATCATACTTTTTAGGGTCATAATGTTTGTTAAGGGTAATCGTACCATCATTTACCACATCATTAGCCCGACTACCTCTGCGAAATAGCTGATTTTCTGTAGTAGTGAAGATAAGTGCTTCATCATCTACTAAAGTAAAATCTACCCCTACATCATTGCGGTATAATTCATTCACAAAGGCAATAGTAGCATACCAAAATGCCTTAACCTTATTTACATCTCTATTAAAATATTTCGAATTGTAAATGCTGTAATCTACCGGAAGTGCCAATCGGTAGTGCCTAAATACCCCATCGGTGTGAATAAGAGCATCAGGGTAAAGCGAATTGTATATTTCTGGTTTCTCAATGGGTGGGTCATTCTTATCTTCATTGCCTTCATAGTACTGTCTGCGTGTAAGGCTTTGTTTTTCAGAGGAACTTTGTACGCCACAGGCTTTTGAAGATTGGTCTTTTTTTATGCTAACTACTCCTTTTTCTGAAGTCTCTAACAGATACGAATTGCCTTGATAGAAGATTTCGCCAGTAGCATACTCCTTGCTAAGGGTTATTACTCCTACGAAATGGTCTTGATAATAGCCTACAAAACTGCGGAACTCTCGAGTTTGAGATGCAACTTTTCGCTCTTGCCATTTGATAGGTAACGACGATGCGTTAGGAAGAGATACTGCCCAGCTAATAGGTTGAGGCTGTGAAAAATAATTGAAGAGTTCTTGAGTTTTTTGTTGCGCATTGGCGGCTTGCAAACCTATAACCAATGCGCAACAATAATATAATATTGCTTTCATTACTGATATTAGTTTGACGGTGCAAAGGTACGAACTAAAAATCAATTAGCAAGCTAATTATTATAATTTTTGTTAATAATATTATTTTATTTAATAATTCTCAGGTCTTTAGAGTAAGACTACCTGACGTACAAAAATCCTTTTGCGGACTCTTGTTTGCCATTTTTGTAGTATTTAACTATATAGAAATAAGTACCTGCTAAGGCTTTATTACTACCTATTACGCTTTTTACATTCGGATAGCCTCTAAATACCTCTCCCCTTTCCTGATAATGGTCGCTTTCGTATACTTTAAGTCCCATTTCATCAAAAATAATCACCGAGATAGGACTATTAGGGTCTGTATTCGCTATGCGGAAGTAGTTATTAGCATCATCAGTAGATACTCCATTATAAATAACCACTTCAGCAGTATCATTAGATGCAGGAGGTACTACTTTTTTAGGAGTGATTGAAATAGTCTGAGTGTGTACCGCCTCATTACCGCATACATCACGTGCAACCCATTGGTAGATGATTTTAACGCGTTTGCCTTCTTCGTTGAGTTCTTCTCTCATTGAACGTTTAACCGTTGGCGCACCAGCACAAGTATCTTCTGCCGAAATACTTTTTTGTAGAGGAATAGGCTCTCCCTCTTCTATAGTAATATCCTGCGGCAGAGTTCCTACAAAAGTGGGCGGTATGTTGTCTGCTACCTTTATGGTTTGAGTATGCGTTAGCGTGGCGCAACCATCTGTCGCGGTAAAGATACGCAATAAGGTAAAACGATTATCACACAGCACAGCGGTTTTCTTCTCTTCCATACGATAACTCACACTCGCACAGCCACCCGTAGTGGTAGGCATTACCGCTGTAGGCACTTCCTTAGCACAACTAAAGTTAAGGTCTTGTGGCAAAGTAGTAGCTACAAATGCCAAAGGCTCAGAAGCAAGATTGTTGTCTTTTTCAATAGTAAAGCCTCCTGTTTTAGGATTATAATCTGTAAGCGCAAACGCCACCCCCTCTATTACCTCTACTTTCAGCACTGCCTTTGAAGTATTGATGTTAGGCAAAGTAACCTCTTCAGCACCATCATTAGCCGTTTCAGCTAAAACAATATGCTTAAACGTTTTCCCTAAATCATCTGACAGCAGCACACGCACCTTTGTACCTGCAAAAATAGCAGCATCAACATTCCATTGTAGCGATATTTTCTCACCACCTTTGTATTTGTTTTTAGGGGTAGTGGTAATTTCAAAAGGCGTTCCCTCTTTTACAGTAACCTTTGTTTCTGCCAAATCATATTGCACTATATAATCGGCAGCCTGCTGAGGTTGTGCATCACTTACCCCTAACCAAAAGGTAAAAGTACCCGTTGTCTGATGAGCTAAACCGCTATTAGCCACTACATTTCCAGAATTTTCGTGATACTCTGTTTTAATAGTAACAGGGTTAGCGGTAGTAGGTTTATAAATAGCGTACTGCGTTATAGGGGTTTCGTCACCATTGCGTACATCGTGCTGATTTACAGCATATAGCAGTTGCTCGCTATCAGGGTCAGTAGCGGGAATATAAAACTGAAAGAAAGTACCTTTCGGAATCGTATAATGATTTTTAAGCTTGCTGCGGTCTATACGCGGAGCTTGGGTAGCAAAAGTCTTATCTTTAGCTTTCGCGGGTACTTGTGTCAATCGCTGGCGTATGCGCTCTATGCTCGATAACGAAAAGAAATCACGCGGACTGCCATAGCTCATCACCGAAGTACCGCTACCGAGTTCTGTTTTTTCGCTATCGTAGGCACTCGAACCTTTATGACT
>ERZ772764.2378-NODE-2378-length-11038-cov-2.819995_pt1 | contig 11038 bp, 9 predicted proteins | sample MGYA00512163_ERZ772764 | MGnify/ENA primary metagenome ERZ772764 (study PRJEB29015, sample SAMEA2737903) | human oral metagenome | biome: human oral; feature: human-associated habitat; material: dental | place: China | collected 2094 ...
TTTGGCATATCGATTTCTTAGAACACTTAAATGGTATTGAAGGTTATCACCCTGAACACGGTTATAAATTTAATGGCGTGGAAACCAAACCTTATAATACTCGCTGCTGCGGTAAAGTGTCTTGGAATCCCAACCATCCATTTATCGAACATTTCAAAAAATTAAAAGATATTGTGGGGGATCGTGGCATCGTAAAATACACCATTCCAAGTCCGAATCAATTAATGTATCCAATCCAATGGGATACTGGCGTTTATGCGACACGTGCAGAATTTGCCAAAGATGTTCAACAGGCTTATAAAGATGCGATCAAAGCCTTCTATGATGCGGGTTGCCGTTATTTACAATTTGATGATGTGTATTGGGGCTCACTCTGTAACAATCACCTAAAACCGGAATTTGAAGCAGATAAAGCACAAGCGCTTGAAAATATTCAAGTTGTATTAGCTGCTAAACCAGCAGATATGGTTATCACCACGCACGTTTGCCGTGGTAACTTCCGTTCAACTTATTTATTAACTGGTGCATACGATCCTATTGCGGATGCGTTATTCGGTCAAACCCAATACGATGGCTACTTCCTTGAATATGATGATGAGCGTTCTGGTGGGTTTGAGCCATTAAAACACTTTTCCAATAATCCACACAAAGGCCGTGTTGTATTAGGTTTAATCAGTTCAAAATTCCCTGAATTAGAATATAAAGCGGCTATTAAAGCACGCATTGAAGAAGCGACTCAATATCTTCCACTTGAACAGCTTTGCTTAAGCCCACAATGTGGTTTTGCTTCAACCGAAGAAGGGAATATCATGACCGAAGCACAGCAATGGGCAAAAGTCCGTTACGTTGAAGAAATCGCCAAAGAAGTATGGGGTGAAGATTAATTCTTTCACACCTGATGTTAAAAACACGCTGTTTTTTAACCGCACTTTTATAATCTGAGAGCGTAGCAATACGCTCTTTTTTATTGTTTCCTTTCAACAAATAAAAAAAACTGATGTTATTTACATCAGCTTTTTCATTATCAATTTGTCACTAGATTTGCGTTAAATCGACATTTTTCGTTTCTTTTGAGGCTAATAATGCTAACAAGGTTAAAAATGCATTAATGGCTAAATAAATCCCCACGCCCATTAAGCCATAAAGTGCATTGATTTTTAATGAAATCATTGCCGCAATGGTTGCCCCGATAATGGATGCGATGTTGTAGGCTAAAGAGGCACCAGAATAACGCACTTCCGTTGGGAATAATTCAGGTAATAACGCTGCCATTGGGCCAAATGTCATGCCCATTAATGCCATACCAATTACTAAGAAAGCAAATACAGAAGTTGGTGTACCGTTTCCAAGGAATAATGGCATACATAATGCAAAAATTAAAATGCTGACTGTTGTCCAAATCAACCATTTACGACGACCTATTTTATCTGCATAAAGACCTGAAATGCTGATAAAAATCGCAAAAACGATCGCACTCATTAAAAGTAATCCCGTGAAGGTATTAGCAGGAATGCCTAACCCCATTGGATAACCCGCTTCTGAAAGGGTTGCCGGTGTACGAGAATACGCTTGAGCAAAGGCGGTCATAATATAGAACAAGGAATAAGTTGCCACCATAATAAAGGTACCAATCACCATAGGTTTAAAGTGTTTAGTAAATACCACACTCACCGGTGCTTTTAATTTTTTCCCTTTTTCTTCCGCTTCAACGAAGACATGGCTCTCATGTAAAGTTAAACGAACATACAACCCAACTAAAACTAAGGCTAAAGAAGAGATAAACGGAATACGCCATGCCCACTCAACAAGAGCTTGCTGCCCCCAGAAATAGCTCACTAAGAAGAAGGTTGCATTAGCCACAAATAAACCAATTGGTGCACCTAATTGAGGGAATGTGCCATACCAAGCACGTTTTCCTTCTGGCGCATTTTCTGTTGCCACTAAAGCAGCTCCGCCCCATTCACCACCAAGACCAATACCCTGACCGACTCGGCAAATACATAACAAAATCGGTGCCCAAATACCAATTTGAGAATAAGTCGGCAATAAACCGATAACGACCGTAGAGCCGCCCATTAAAACCAAAGAGGCGACCAAGGTTTTCTTACGACCAATCTTATCACCAAAGTGCCCAAATAAAGCGGAGCCAATTGGACGAGCAAAGAACGCTAAGGCTAGTGTCGAAAGAGAAAGCAAATCATCTGAAAGCGGATCGCCACTATGGAAGAATTGCGTGTTAAAAACTAATACTGCCGCAGCGGCATAGATATAATAATCGAAGAATTCAATTGCGGTACCCACCATAGATGCTAAAGCAACCTTAAGTGGATCATTACGAAGTTGTGAGGACATTTTGCTTCCTTAAAAGTTAAATGAAATAAAAGGGCTAAATCCTAGCATTTCTCTTAAGGTTGAGCAATTTTTAATACGATATTTTCTATTTTTTCAGCAAAATATGTCGGGTTTTCTAAATGTGCATTATGACCAGCATCAGGAATAATCGTTAAATCAAGTTGATTATCCTCTGCCATTTGACGAAACTTCTGATCTCGTTCACCACAAAAATAAAAAAATGGCAGCAAACTTGACCGCACTTTCTCTCGAAAATCAGGCTGCTTGGCAAGACTAGTTGCTAATAACATCTTACCAATATTTGCCCCGCAATTAGCTTTTCGCTTTTCAATTAACGCCCTACGCTGCTGTTCATTTAAATGAGAAAACACAGGCTGTTGATACCAATCTTCAAGCACGGTTTCAGGCTTTTCATGGGAAAAACGCTCCGCCCACATTTTATCATTAACTAAACGGCTTTTTTTTTCTTGCTCAGACTGAAAACCTAAATTCGCCCCTTCTAAAATCACTGCTTGTAAATTGCCTCTCTGCACTTGAGCCTGCAATGCATAATATTGTGCAATTCGCCCACCAAGTGAATAACCGATAAGGATATAAGGTTCATCTTTTATGAGGCTTTGTATTTGGCTTTCAAGAAATTGAGCCGTTTGCTCAAAATCTTCAACCGCTACAGCTTTATTCTCTCCATGAAACGGTAAATCGAGAGAGAGACAACGAAAGTGCGGTAGATTTTCGATGACTTTTTGCCAGTCTGATTTTGTACCAAGTAAGCCGTGGAGGAAGATAAGATTGGTCATGATTTGTACGGAATACATAAAATTTAGGTCGGGTTGAGCCCGACCATATAGTAAAATGCATTAATCCTATGGCTTATCAATAATATCCACGTCTGAGAAGGTCTCGTTATATATAACGATATCATTTGGATCACTGCAACCCTCAATCAAACCATATTCACTTGAATTCACAATTTTTCCATCACGGAAATAAAAAATGTGTTCTTGCCAGCCTGTATAGCCACCATAGCTATTTTTCGCATTTACTCTGGCACAAACAATGTAGTATTTTAAGAAAACAGCTGGATTATAAGTATCTGTTTCTGCGTTATAGCGTCTGCTTGTAATTCGTAAGAATTTTTTCGGTTTACTAAAGCCATCAAGCATTAAAGAATTAGGATCAATTAAAGTACGAGCTAAATGCTGGCGAATGGCTTTTTCGTAATTTTTCGGATAGCTACCATAATCCATATTACGCACATCATTCATGGTGATTTTGGTGTTTTCCTCATAAGCGATACAACCCGTTAATAGGCTCGTTACTAATGCAGTAAAAATGGCTTTGTAAGCATGTTTCTTAAGCATACTCATCCCCTTTATTTATAAATGAATGAATTTTAGTTAGCATAAAAGTGCTAACTACTCCCCTATCACAGCATGACTAATTTGATCAATCAAACGTTTGTAAGTTGCACTGCCATCGCTAGGATTTGTTTTGATTTCAATTAAGGTTGCACGGCGACGTGTGTAAGCCTGTTTCAATACCGCGCTTAAATCTGCCCAAGTGTAAGGTAAGGCATATTTTAAGCCAAACATATTCGCGATTTGTGAGAAATCACCATTATGTGGTAAGCGATAGAACTGCTCTTTTACCTCTTCATCAACCGGCAACATATCAAAGATCGCACCACCATTATTATTGATCACAAAAATAATGGTTGGTTGAGTCACGTTCTTAAATAATGCTAAAGAGTTCAAATCATAAAGCGTGGACGTATCGCCAATCATCGCCACTACAGGTTGATTCGAACCAATACCAATACCCGCAGCGGTTGCTAATAAACCGTCAATTCCGCTTGCACCACGGTTGGTGAAAATTGGATATCCTTCTGGTAGTTTCGTTAACGCATCAACCAAGCGCACAAAAAGGCTATTCCCTAAGAACAAAATACCGTTGTAAGGTAAAACACGCTCAATATGATGGGCTAATGAGGCTTCATTTAGATTACCGCCGACTTGTTGCTCGATAAAAGTTGCACAGAATTTTGAAAGTGCGAGAGGTTCGAGTAACCAAGGTTTTTGACGCAATGGCGGATGTGCACGCAACCAATGATGCGCTTTTGCATTAAAGCGAGTTTGGGTATGGTGATTTGGGTCAACTGCATTTTGACTTTGCTCCACCACCCAAAATTCGCCTTGGAATTCCGCTAAGAATTGGTTAATACGTTTACTGATAAAACGAGAACCAAATTGGATTACGATATCTGCTTGAAGCAATTTTTGCTTCACAGTTTGATTTGCTAGCCAAATATCTGCATAAGGGGTAAGTGGCTCGACACCAGATTGAATATCCGTCAGCAAAATCCACCCCATGGTATTTGCCCATGAGTTAATGCCCATTGCTTGTTCAGGCGTTAATTGTCCTGCCACAATCACACCACGTTTCGTACGCCAAGTATCCCAATTCTCGTGCATTAACACTTCTTGCTGTAATGGTTGATGATCAACCCAATTTTTAGGCTGACTTAACCAACGTTGAATTGGCATTAACCATGGATGACCGTCAATCTCTTGCTCTTGGGCATTATAAAGTGGCTCTGCAAAAGGCACATTGATATGTACCACACCTGGTTGTTGTTTTTGTTTATAGCAAGCTTGTTCTAACGTAGAAATTAACCATTTTGCCACATAATCTGCTTGAGGTTTAGGTAAATTCACGCTTGCTACTGGATAATCTGCAAACATATTTTGTTGCACGATAGCTTGATTCGCCCCACATTCCCATAATTCAGGTGGACGATCAGCGGTAAGAATAATTAAATTCACGCCTGTTTGGCGAGCTTCAATAATCGCAGGATATAAATTGGCTGCAGCTGTGCCCGAGGTGACAATCACGGCAACTGGTGCTTGATTAGATTTTGCAATCCCCAACGCAAAAAAGCCTAAACCACGTTCATCAAAGTGACTATGGCACGTTGCACGAGAAGCATTTTGTAAACGCACAGCTTCTAGCGTTAAAGGTGTTGAGCGTGAACCTGGCGCAATACAAAAGTGACTCACGCCTTGGCGAACCAAGGTTTCTAAGATCACCTTTGACCAACAACGATTAAATACGCTTACAGACATTCTTCTTATTCTCCGTTATTCTCTGCAAACAGGGAAATGAGCCCTGCCGCTTTACGTTCAATTTCTAACCACTCTTCTACAGGTTGTGAGCCTTCTACAATACCGGCTCCAGCAAATACACGTACTTGGTTTTCTTCAATAAAAGCCGAACGAATGGTGACACAAAATTCTGAGAGATGTTGACTCATCACACCTAATGTTCCAGCATACCAACGACGATCAAAGGTTTCTATTTCAGCCAAAGCTTTCTTTGCTTGTTGCTGTGGTAAACCTGATACCGCTGCCGTTGGATGAATCGCCTTCAGTAAATCGGCATCCGTACAAAGTGCGGTCAATTTTGCTCGCATTTTTCGAATCAAATGCTGCACTTTGCGTAGTGACTTTAATGCGACATCATCAACGGTAATTTGTTCCACTAAGTGACTGATATTTTGTGAAATATCCTCAACCACCAACCAGTTTTCATTGAGGTTTTTTTCATCATTTAGCAACCAATTCGCACGTTCATTATTTTCACTCGGATTATCACTAACAGGAGCAGTGCCAGCAAGGGCTTCCGTAAATAACTGACGTTCATCTCGTGCAAATAAGCGTTCTGGCGTCGAACCCACAAAACAGTTTTGGGCGTTATCTGCCCATAGAAAATGGTAACAACCGCTATTTTTGGCTTGGCTTGCAGCAAGAAAATCTTTTCCGTTTAATTCGCCATGAATGCGAAACACTGTTTCATTTGCTAAGACAAGCTTGGTTAATTCCCCTTGTCGAATTCGATTGAGCGCTTGCTTGACCCAATCACACCAAGTACCTTGACTCGCTTTTGGCTCTACACTTTCGATGGTTAATTGATTGAGCGGTAAAAGTGCGGTCATTTTTTCAAATGAATTCAACACCACTTTTGCTGAATCAAGCTCATTTGTTTCAACAAAAACTGAAACCACGGTCTCACCATTTTGCTGTTCCATTAAAACTTGAGGCAAAATAAACTGACTTTCACCTTGGAACTGTAAACCGCCCACTAAAGGGAAATCATGCTCTTGAATAAATTGCTGTGCCAAATTCACATCTGAAAATGACCGCACTTTCCCCACGGCAGCGACGGTTTTAGCCTCATCACGAAAACGCAAATAAAATTGCGGATAAATTGGCTGCCCTTTCATCCACGCCAAAAGATCAACATCCGATTCCACCTTCGTTTGAAGATGTACAATAGATGCTTGCGGATCCGTTGTCGCCAAAGCGTCAAATTGGCGAATTAGCGCAGATTTAGCTTGTTCTAAAGGGCCCATGAAAAATAATAAAATACACAAAAAATTAGCCCATATTCTACCGCACTTTAATACATTCAAAAAATTTTTTTATTAAATCTTTTCAAGATAAGAATTTAAGCGTAAATTAGACATAATTTTTGAATGAAAATCTAATTATCATAGGATGTTATTAATGCGCTCATTTCCAAAATCAGACAAATTAGAACACGTTTGCTACGATATTCGCGGACCGGTTCACAAAGAAGCTTTACGCCTAGAAGAAGAAGGCAACAAAATCTTAAAACTGAATATCGGTAACCCTGCCCCATTTGGCTTTGAAGCGCCAGATGAAATTTTAGTGGATGTCATCCGCAACTTACCTTCTGCACAAGGTTATTGTGACTCTAAAGGCTTGTATTCCGCACGTAAAGCTATCGTGCAATACTACCAATCCAAAGGTATTCATGATTCAACGGTAAACGATGTGTACATCGGGAATGGTGTGTCTGAATTGATTACCATGTCAATGCAAGCCCTTCTTAATGATGGTGATGAAGTATTAGTCCCAATGCCAGATTATCCGTTATGGACGGCGGCGGTGACGCTTTCTGGCGGAAAAGCGGTACATTATTTATGTGATGAAGAAGCGGGCTGGTTCCCTGCTATTGATGATATTCGCGCGAAAGTCAATGCCAAAACTAAAGCTATCGTGGTAATCAATCCAAATAACCCGACTGGTGCGGTATATAGCAAAGCATTACTCGAAGAAATTATCGAGGTTGCACGTGAAAATAATCTGATTATTTTTGCGGATGAAATTTATGACAAAATTCTCTACGATGGTGCTGTCCACCATCATATCGCCGCCCTTGCACCAGATGTATTAACGATTACATTCAATGGTTTATCAAAAGCGTATCGTGTTGCAGGTTTCCGTCAAGGTTGGATGATTTTAAATGGGCCAAAACAACACGCAAAAGGCTATATTGAAGGCTTGGATATGCTGGCGTCTATGCGTTTATGTGCAAACGTACCAATGCAGCATGCGATTCAAACCGCATTAGGTGGCTATCAAAGCATTAATGAATTTATTCAACCTGGCGGTCGTTTACTTGAGCAACGTAATAAAGCCTACGAGTTGCTCACTCAAATCCCTGGTGTTAGCTGCGTAAAACCAATGGGGGCAATGTATATGTTCCCGAAACTCGACATCAAAAAATTCAACATTCACAGTGATGAAAAATTTGTACTCGATTTACTACGCAAAGAGAAAGTGCTTTTAGTACATGGTAAAGGCTTTAACTGGCACTCGCCTGATCACTTCCGTGTGGTGACTCTCCCTTATGCTGGCCAATTAGAAGAAGCGATTGGCAAATTGGCACGGTTCTTAGAAACTTATCAGCAATAATAAAAAAGAGCGGTTAATTAACCGCTCTTTTTTTATTATTTTATGATTTATGACTAAGCCCAGAAATAACGCACAACATGGAAGAAAATTGGTGCGGAGAAACAAAGCGAATCCATACGATCTAAAATACCACCATGGCCGCTGATCATATTCCCCCAGTCTTTCACGCCCATACTGCGTTTCATTGCTGACATCACGAGTCCACCTAAGAATCCCATTAGGCAAATTAACATGCTCATTAAAAACGCCTGCCATGCATTAAATGGAGTCATCCAATGAAGTAACATACCTAATAAACTTGCACTTAATACACCACCAACAAAGCCTTCTACTGTTTTAGATGGGGACAAGGTTGGTGCAATTTTATGTTTGCCGAAGAGTTTACCCCAAACGTATTGCAACACATCGCTAGACTGTACCACCAAGATTAAGAAGATCATTAATAAAAGATTTTTTCCTTCATAATCTGAGATATCCAGTGTCAGTAAAGCCGGAATATGTGAAATACAGAATACACTAATCATCAATGCCCACTGAATTTTCGTAGAACGATCTAAGAAATTCGCAGGGTCACCCAGTAATGCTGAAAGAATAGGTAAAAATAAGAAACCATATACTGGAATGAAGATAGTAAACATACTAAACCAATCAATGGCAACTAAAAAATATTGCAATGGCAAGATCACATAAAAACAGGCAGCGAGTGCAAGATGATCGCCTCGACGAATATTCAATAGAGAAAGAAACTCACGCAATCCCATAAATGAAATAATCAAAAAGAGCACAATCACGCCATAAAAGCCCAATAAACTCGCAATAAAGATAATCCCAATCATCACCCACCAAGCATTGATGCGTGCATTCAGGTTATCAATAACGCTATTCGGTGTATCCACACCCGCTCTGCGTTTTAAAACATATCCCACTGAGGAAGCAAAAATTAAGGCGATAAATAAACCACCGAAGAGTTGCCATATTTCTGTCATCATTTACTCCTAAGATTTGCCTTTTTCACTGATGTTTAAACTTAATAATGCCGATTGAGCGCGTGTTAAAAATTCACCTTTAGTCTCATCTGTCCCAATCTTTAATGGTTCACCGACATAAAGATCACATAACAACGGGATCGGTAAAATAAAGCCTTTTGGTAAAACATTATTCATATTGCTAATCCAAACTGGGACAAATTCACAATCAAGATTTTCTTTTGCTAGATAATACAAACCACTTTTAAAGGGTTGAAGAGACAAATCATCATCCGTTTTACGGGTTCCTTCAGGAAAAAGAATAAGCGAATCATTCTCCAATGCTTCCGTCATTTGTCGTATTGCCGCTTGTGGATCTTGGCTATTACGCTCAATAAGCAACATATTAAACACTTTATTGGCTAGAAAACGACGAATTGCGCCTTTCGTCCAATAATCTTTGCCTGCAACAGGACGTGTTTGCTTTCTCACTTCATAAGGTAATGAAATCCAAAGTAAGATAAAGTCACCATGGCTGTTATGATTTGCAAAATAGACACGATGCCCTTCTGAAGACTGTTCCGCAATTGCGGCTTGTGGTCGAACGCCTGTAATAAAAGAAGCAAAACGACACAATAAAAAATCGATTAATCTCGCGATCATATTTACTCCTATTACTCCGTCACTTCCGCTAAACCATTTTTCACACGCTTAATACAAGTCACGATGAGCAAGATAATCAGGATATTGGCTACCCACCAGAAAAGTGAATGCAAACTACCACTCACCGCATAGAGTAAACCGAGTACACCAAACACAAACGCACGATCGCTTTTACCCATTGGACCATCATAATGACGCGTTTTGCCTTGAACTTGACCTAAAATGCCACATAACTCACTTAACGCGGCAAGCCAAATAATACTTGAGATTTGAATACCATCAAAAGGCGCAACAAAAGCAAAAGGAAGGTAAAGTGCTGCATCAGAGACGACATCCGTAATTTCATTAAGATACCCCCCTAATCGACTTTTTTGATTAAATTCACGTGCTAGCATGCCATCAACAGCATTTAACGCCATACGCAAAAACAACCAAATAGGAATAAGGAAGAAAAGAGTGGAAAATGTCGGGAATAGTGCGAGAACCACACCTAATAAAATTGAAAGTAAGCAAGCAATTAGCGTAACTTGATTTGCTGTTACGCCTTTTGCTGCTAATTGCCTAACTAAAGGCCGAAGTAAATTCTGAAATTTTGGTTTTAAGGCATAGATACTCATCTACCATCTCATTGTTTTTATTAGTAAATATAAAAATTTTGCTAATAATAGAATAGTATAGAGTATTACTCAAGTTTTTTATTCATCCATATAACCTAGACTTCTTAAGGCGCGTTCATCGTCTGCCCAACCCGACTTCACTTTAACCCAAAGTTCAAGGTGTACTTTATTATCAAATAAGCGTTCCATGTCAGCGCGCGCTTCCATACCAATGGTTTTAATTTTTTGCCCTTGAGCACCGATCACCATTTTCTTTTGGCCTTCACGCTCAACTAAAATCAAGCCATTAATTTCATAAGTACCACGCTCATTTACTTTAAATTGTTCAATTTCAACGGTCACAGAATAAGGTAATTCTTCACCAGTAAAACGCATCAATTTTTCACGGATAATTTCTGACGCCATAAAACGTTGTGAACGATCGGTCACGTAATCTTCAGGGAAGTGATGAACGCCTTTACGTAATGACTGACGAACAATTTTCTCTAATTGATGCACATTATTACCACGTTGTGCAGAAATCGGCACAATGTGCGCGAAATCAAACTTACTGCCTAAATCAGTAATAAATGGCAACAAATCATCTTTATTCTTAACATTGTCAACTTTGTTGATAGCGAGTACAACAGGTGCTTTGGCATTACGTAATTTATTTAATACCATC
>ERZ772764.2380-NODE-2380-length-11032-cov-3.106404_pt1 | contig 11032 bp, 10 predicted proteins | sample MGYA00512163_ERZ772764 | MGnify/ENA primary metagenome ERZ772764 (study PRJEB29015, sample SAMEA2737903) | human oral metagenome | biome: human oral; feature: human-associated habitat; material: dental | place: China | collected 2094 ...
AAGAGATTCGGTACTGGTGAATTCGTTGATTATGCAAACATCGACAAGGCTCCAGAAGAAAGAGAAAGAGGAATTACAATTTCAACTTCTCACGTTGAATATGAAACTGCAAAAAGACACTATGCACACGTTGACTGTCCAGGACACGCCGACTATGTAAAGAACATGATTACAGGTGCTGCACAAATGGATGGAGCTATCTTAGTAGTAAGTGCTGCTGACGGTCCAATGCCTCAAACAAGAGAACATATATTACTTGCAAGACAAGTAGGAGTTCCTAAAATTGCTGTATTCTTAAACAAAGAAGATCAAGTTGATGACCCTGAATTAATTGAACTTGTTGAAATGGAAGTTAGAGACTTATTAAATGAATATGAATATGATGGAGACAACACTCCAATCGTAGTTGGTTCAGCATTAAAAGCTCTTGAAGAACCAGATGGAGAATGGGGAGACAAAATTGTTAAGTTAATGGAAGCAGTTGACGAATTTATTCCAGAACCAGTTAGAGATGTTGATAACCCATTCTTAATGCCAGTTGAAGACGTATTCTCAATCACTGGTAGAGGAACTGTTGCTACAGGTAGAGTAGAAAAAGGTAAAGTAAAAGTTCAAGATAACGTTGAATTAGTAGGTTTAACAACTGAAAGAAGAACAGTTGTAGTAACTGGTGTTGAAATGTTTAAGAAAATGTTGGATGAAGCTGCTGCCGGAGATAACATCGGTCTTCTTCTAAGAGGAGTTCAAAGAAATGAAATCCAAAGAGGACAAGTTCTTGCAAAACCGGGAACAATTAATCCACATACTAAATTTGAATCAGAAGTTTACGTATTAACTAAAGAAGAAGGTGGAAGACATACTCCATTCTTCTCAGGATACAGACCACAATTCTACTTCAGAACAACTGACGTTACTGGTAATATCCAATTAGAAGACGGCGTTGAAATGGTTATGCCTGGAGATAACGCTAAATTCATAATTGAATTAATTACTCCAATCGCTATTGATGAAGGTTTAAGATTTGCCATCAGAGAAGGCGGAAGAACAGTAGGATCAGGCGTTGTTACTAAGATTTTAGCATAATTATACTGATTATTTTAAAAGGGAATCATAGTGTTCCCTTTTTTAATGTTCAAAAAAATTTAAAATATTGGACTAAATAATTGTAGGAGCTTATTTTAGTTAATTGGTAAAAATTTTCAAAAAGAATAATTATACAATAAACTTTATTTATTTTCAGTTTTATATACTTCAAATTATAAAATAAATTAGAAAATATAAAGATGATTTTTTAAGTTACCTTGCCTTGCATGTTTTTTTATTTTGTGTTAATATATCTAAAGAAATCGTTTTTTACTTTAGGAGGGATTATGAAAAAAGAGGTAAGAATAATATTTGTAATAGGCTTTAGCTTATTTGCAATGTTTTTTGGGGCTGGGAACTTAATATTTCCAACATTTTTAGGATATAATTCAGGTTCTTATTGGCCTATAGCTTTTATTTTGTATATGGCTGCAGATGGGCTTTTAGCAATGATATCACTTTATTGTGTATTTTCTTCCGGTGGTATTACAGGATTTGTAAAACCTTTGGGAAAATATTTGGGGACAATAATTTTAGTTTGTATATCTTTATGTATAGGACCTTTAGTTGCAATTCCGAGAACAGGTGCAATTACTTATAATTTGGGAGTTGCAAATTTTGGATTTAAAAATTTGGTGGTAACGACTGCAATATTTTTTATTGTTACATATTTAATTTGCATAAAATCTGAAAAAATAGTTGATTTTATCGGAAGATATTTAACTCCTACACTACTTGTTTTTTTAATTATTATGATTATAACGGGAATTATATCTCCTGTTGGAGAAATCCAAGCCGGAGAAAATTTACAAAAAGTAATGTATGACTCATTTATAAATGGGTTTCAAACTTTGGACGGATTAGGTGCAGGACTTTTTAATGCAGTTATAGTGAATGCTTTAATTTTCTATAAAATTAAAAAAGAAAGAGAAAAAAAGGTAATATTATCCTCTTCTGTTATAGCTTTTATTTGTTTAAGTATCGTTTATGGAGGACTTTGTTTCTTAGGAGCAAGTTCAAAACTTAATGTTGAAGGGGCAAAAAACGGAACAGTTATTTTACTAAACTTTACAAATTTATTATTTGGTAGATCCGGAGTTTTAATGCTTTCAGTTATAGTAATTTTGGCATGTCTTACTACTTCAGTTGCACTTACAGGTGGAGTTGCTGAATATTTTTCAGAATTAATACCTAAAATACCTTATAAAATTTGGGTTATGATAGTTTGTTTTGCAAGTTTTGTTTTCTCCTGCCTTGGCGTAGATGCTATTATAAAATTAGCGGTTCCACTTTTATTTACATTGTATCCACCGATAATTATATTAATTTTGACAAGTGTATTCAGAAACAGAATCTCCTGTAATAGAGCTATAAAATATTCTGCAATAGTTGCAATAATTATAGGATTTATGACTGTATTAAATGATACTTATGGAATTTTAGAGTTTATAAAATTGTTACCTCTTAGTTCTTTAAGTTTTGGTTATTTAATTCCATCTGCAATTGTATTTTCCGTTGTTGCATTATTTGAAAAGAATAGTGGAGACCATATTGACATTCCTAAAGTATTAAATGCCAGAATAACTTTGCATGATGAAGATGTGGGAATGCTTTATTATATATCTGAAAAGATGGATGAGCCAAAATCAGAAGTCATAAGAAAGGCAATAAAGAATTTGTATGATGAAATAAAAGATAAAGAATAACGAATTAAGAAGCAACAAGTCAAATTGTTGCTTTTTGTATTTATAATATCCAAATAAAGATAGTATTAATAAAATTAAAAGGTTGAGGACTTTACTCCTCAACCTATTTTGTTAAAAAAATTACTTTTTCTTTGCCTGATTTGCAACAGAATTTATCTTTGCATTTATTTCATCTTGATTTCCTAAGTAATATTTATTTGTAACTTTAAAATTGTCATCAAATTCATAAACTAAAGGAATTCCTGTAGGAATATTTACAGAAATAATTTCTTCATCTGTTAAATTATCTAAATATTTAACCAATGCTCTAAGTGAGTTTCCGTGTGCAGTTATTAGAACTCTTTTTCCGTCTAACATGTCTTTTTTTATGATTTCTTCATAGTAAGGAATAACTCTTTCAATGGTATCTTTTAAGCTTTCATTATAAGGTAATTCACTTTTATCAACATTTCTGTAAGGCGCTTGATTATGAGGACATCTTTCATCGTCTTTATCAAGAGCAGGAGGCGGAACATCAAAAGATCTTCTCCAAAGTTTTACTTGTTCTTCACCATATTTTTCAGCAGTTTCAGCTTTGTTTAAGCCTTGTAGTGCTCCATAATGTCTTTCATTTAATTTCCAAGTTTTTATAACAGGTAACCACTGTCTATCCATTCTTTCTAAAACGATATTTAAAGTGTTTATTGCCCTTTTTAAGTATGAACAGTAACATACGTCAAAATCGAAATTATTTTCTTTTAGTAAAAAACCGGCTTCATTTGCTTCGATGATTCCTTTTTCTGAAAGACCTACATCAGTCCAACCGGTAAATAAATTCAACTTGTTCCATTCACTTTCTCCATGTCTTATTAAAACTAATTTCATTTTTAAAAACTCCTTTAATTTTTCTTATACTAATTATATTATAAATAACAAAACTTTACAAGAAAAAAACTTGTATAATGTTTCTTTTGATGATAAAATAATAATTGCAATTATTTATTCTTGGAGGAAATATGTTACGAAAACATTTATATAGAATTAGGGCTATGCCATATTTATTATGGACGATTATATTTACGATAGTGCCTTTGTTTTTTATAATTTATTATTCTTTTAAAGTAAAAGATGAAAGTTTTGTTTTCACTTTGGATAATTACAAAAAGTTTTTCACACCAACATATTTGAAAATTATTTTTGTATCTTTAAAATTATCCTTAATTTCAACTTTTTTATGTCTAATTTTGGGATATCCTGCTGGACTTTTTTTAAGCAGGATAAAAGCTGAAAAGAGAAGAAATATTCTAGTTTTGTTTTTCATTATGCCTTTATGGACTAACTTTTTACTTAGAACTTACTCTTGGATGAGTATTTTTAGAGAACAGGGAATTATAAATCAAATGCTTATAAATGTCGGAATTATAGATAGTCCTATAAAATTTTTAAACAATAACTTTGCAATTATTATAGGAATGATTTATAATTTTTTGCCTTTTATGGTACTTCCAATTTATACTGCACTTATAAATATCGATAAGGAATATATAGAATGTGCTAAAGATTTGGGGGCTAAAGGAAAAGATTTATTTTTTAGAGTTATTTTTCCACTAAGTTTTAAGGGAGTAATTTCAGGTTGCATTATGGTTTTTATGCCTTCTGTAACAACCTTTATAATATCAGACTTGCTCGGCGGAAGCCAGAATATGCTGGTTGGAAATTTAATTCAAAGGGAGTTTTTACAAGCTAGAAACTGGGAGACAGGTTCAAGCATTTCTCTAATTATGATTTTTATAATTTTTGTAAGTCTTATGATTTTTAGAATATTTGTAAAAAAATCAGATAATGAATTTACAGAAGGATTTAAAATATGGTAAAAAAATATACAGGAAAAATATATCTTGCATTGTGTTATATATTTTTATATATGCCAATTATATTTATGATGGTTTTTTCATTTAATGAATCAAGATATACTAAGGCTTTTACGAGGTTTAGTTTAAAATGGTATATGGAACTTTTTAAAGATGAATCCATTATGAAAGTTTTTTTTCAAACACTTATCATAACAGGAATTGCAACTATTTTTGCACTTATAATCGGAACTATAGGAGCTTGGTCTATATATAGAGCTTTTAATCCAAAGCTAAGAAGTTATTTTATGAATGTAACATATCTTCCACTTATACTTCCTGATATTGTAATTGCAATTGGAATGATAATTTTATATGTATTTTTTAAACTTAATTTTGGATATTTTACGATAATTTTGTCACATATAATATTTAATATTCCGTTTGTAGTCTTTGCAATTTTGCCTAAATTATTGACTTTTGATAAAAGTCTATATGATGCTGGAATGGATTTGGGAGCAAAGCAGTTTCAAGTATTTAAAAGAATTGTTTTACCTCAACTAATACCTAATTTAATTATAGGAGCATTGGTTTGTGTTACTATGTCTTTAGATGATTTTACTGTCAGTTATTTTACTTCCGGAAATGGAGTTGCTACACTTTCGGTCAAAATTTACTCAATGACTAAAAGGGGAATAAGTCCTAAAATAAATGCATTATCAACATTGCTTTTTGCAATAATAATTATAATTTCAGCAATAACTTATGTATTTAAAAATAGAGGAGTAAAAAATGAAAAAATTTAAAAACTTATTAGCATTATTATTAGTTTTAGTTACAGCCGTATCTTTCACAGCTTGTGGAAAAACTGATAAAAAGGAAGAGAAAAAAGAAGAAAAGACAGAACAAAGTACAGAAAAGAAAGTTTTAAACGTAACTAATACAGATCTTTTCATAGATCCGGAAACTATAAAAGAATTTGAAAAAGAGTATAACTGCAAAGTAAATTATACATTTTTTGAAGAAAATGAAGAATATTATACTAAATTAAAAAGTGGGGCAGAAAAATATGATGTAATCGTAGCAAGTGACTATATGGTAGATACTATGATTAAAGAAAATATGTTGGAAAAATTAGATAAAAATAAGATTCCAAATATGGATAAAGTTAAAAAAGAATACAGAAACTTAGTTTTTGATCCTACTTTTGAATATTCAGTTCCATATACAATAGGAAATATCGGAATTGCATATGATAAGTCAAAACAAGAAAAAGTTGACAGCTGGGCTGACCTTTGGGATAAAAAAAATAAAGGTGAAGTTGTAATGTTGGACGGAAGCAGATTTACTATGGCAATAGCGATGATAAAAGAAGGACTTGACCCTAACTCAACAAAAGTTGAAGATATTGAAAAAGCCAAAAATTCTTTAATCGCTCAAAAGAAAATAGTAAAAAATTATGTTGGAGATGACCAAGCAAAGGATAATCTAATTTCCGGAGATTCAAAACTTACTTGTATTTGGGGTGGAGAAGCTCTACTTGCAAAAGATGAAAATAAAAATGTAGAATTTGTTTTTCCAAAAGAAGGAGCAATTTTTATCTTTGACAACTGGGTAATTCCTAAAGTTTCAGAAAATAAAGAATTGGCAGCAAAATTTATTGACTTTATGTCAAGACCGGAAATCTCTGCAAGAAATTGTAATTTTGTAAAATATGGCTCACCAATAGATGGTGCAAGAGAATTAATGGATGAAAACTTAAAAAATAGTGATATAGTATTTCCTAAAAAGGAAGTATTTAAAAAAGGCTATATATTAAAAGATTTAGGCGAATCAAATGAAAAGCTACAAGACGCTTGGACAGAAATAAAAGCAAAGTAAATAACTAAAATTACTAAAAGGCACCGAAAGGTGTCTTTTGTTAAATTTTGATTTACAGAAACGACAGGGTGAAGTGATAATATTTTTAGAACAAAAACAAAACGTTATCCTATTGCAAGTACCTTTGACAAGAAATAATAATTTTGATATACTGGTTCTGGCTAAAAATTTGGCTTAGAATTTATATTTTAGGAGGAAAAAATGGAAGGTTCCGAAAAGAAAATTAAATGGCAGGCCCTCGTGTTTATGTGTTTCTCAACACTTTGGGGTTTCGGAAATGTTTTAAACGGATATATTTACTTTCATGGTACTCAAGTAATTTTTTCTTGGATACTAATGTTTGCATTGTATTTTGTTCCGTATGCACTTATGGTTGGAGAACTTGGTTCAACATTTAAGCATTTAGGTGGTGGAGTAACTTCTTGGATTCAAGAAACTACTAACTCTAAATTAGCTTACTATGCAGGATGGACTTACTGGGCAGTACATATTACTTATATTGCCGGAAAAGGTTCAGGTGGTCTTAAGGCGTTAAGCTTTATGATTTTCAGAGATGCTAAAGCGTATGATAGTATTCCTACAATCTACGTTCAATTAGCTACATTTGGTGTTTTGCTATTATTCTGTTATTTGGCTACAAGAGGGTTAGGTCCGATTAAAAGATTAGCAACACTTGCCGGTTCAAGTATGTTTGTTTTAGGTATTTTATTTATTCTTATGATGTATGCAGCACCGGTTATTAATCCAAACGGCGGATATTTAAAATTAAACTTTGCTTGGAATAATTTATTCCCTAAGGTTGACTTGAATTACTTAAGTAGTTTATCTATCTTGGTATTTGCAGTTGGTGGTATTGAAAAAATTTCACCTTATGTAAACAAAATTGAAGGAGATTCCGCAAAAGAGTTCCCTAAAGCTATGATGCTTGCAACTTTAATGGTTGTTATCAGTGCTATCTTCGGAACTGTTGCTATGGGATTAATGTTCGACATTAATGAAATCAATGCAAGTAAAGAAGCATTTGACTCTTATGCAGCAAATGGTGCTTATTGGGCATTCCAAAAATTAGGTAGATATTATGGTGTTGGTGATTTATTATTAATCATCTATTCAGCAGCTAATACTGTTGGACAATTCTCAACACTTTTAATCAGTATTGATGCTCCTTTAAGAATGTTATTGGAAGACCCTAATGCAAGTCAATATATTCCTACAAGATTGTTGAAGAAGAATGAGAGAGGCGCTTATGTAAACGGTATTGCATTAGTTGCAGTGCTTGGTGGGGCAATCATATTAGCTCAATCATTCGTTCCGGGAGCTACTACAGTTCTTAGACAACTTACTCGTCTTAACGGTGTAGTAATGCCGATGAGATATATGTGGGTATTCGTAGCTTACTTTGCTCTTAGATATGGTAAAGAAGAACTTGACAGACATTATAGATTTACTAAAAACAGGGGAGTCGGATTGTTCTTTGGTGCTTGGTGTTTCTTAGTAACATTAGCTTGTTGTTTACTTGGAATGTACTCAAAAGACAAATTTGAAATGGTTCTAAAGATTATAACTCCTGCAGTTTTGGTTGCTTTAGGTTTAATCTTACCTATCCTTAGAAAAAGAGAAAATAGTAAATAAATTTAGATAACAATTTAGATAATAAGGGAATAAAGGAACTTTGGTTCCTTTATTTTCTTTAAAATATATTTAAGTATTTTAAATTAATTAAATGGGGTAAATTAAATTTTGATAGGAGGGATTATATGAATAATATTGAAATTTCAAAAGAATTATTAACTTTTATTGATTCAAGTAAAAGTATGTTTCATACTGTTGATACAATGAAAAAATATTTTGACAAAGCCGGATATATATTTTTACCTGAAAATGCAAAATGGGAAATAAAAAAAGGTGGAAATTATTATACTACAAGAAATAATTCAAGTATATTGGCTTTCCAGGTAGGAGAAGAACTTAGCGACTATCATTTCCAAATTACAGCTGCTCATAGTGATTCACCAACATATAAAGTTAAAGCCGTTCCTGAAATGGATGCACCGGGAGAACATTTAAAATTAAATGTTGAAGGTTATGGTGGAATGATTGACTCAACGTGGTTTGATAGACCTTTAAGTTTAGCTGGTAGAGTTCTAGTTAGAGAAAATGGAAATATTGTAAATAAATTATTCTATATCGACAAAGATATTTTAATGATACCAAATGTTGCAATACATTTAAACAGAGAAATAAACAGTGGTTATGCTTACAATAAACAAGTTGATTTATTACCTTTATTCTCTGCAGGAGAACTAAAAAAAGGCGATTTTGGTAAAATGGTTGCAGATGAATTGGGTGTTAAAGTTGAAGATGTTGTCGCAAAAGATTTATTCCTAGTAAATCGTCAAAGACAATGTATCTGGGGATATAAAGATGAATTCGTTTCAACACCTAAACTTGATGACCTACAATGTGCATTTACTTCAATGAAAGCATTTTTAGATGCCAAAAATCCAAAGGCAATAAATGTTTGTGCTGTTTTCGATAACGAAGAAGTTGGCTCAAACACAAAACAAGGTGCAATGTCAACATTTATGAAAGATGCTCTAAAGAGAATTAATGCTTCACTTGGATTTGGGACTGATGAATATCATCAAGCAGTAGCAAAATCTTTCCTAGTAAGTTGCGATAATGCTCACGCTGTTCATCCAAATCATCCTGAACTTTATGATCCAACAAATAGAACATTTATGAACAAAGGTATTGTTATAAAAGAAGCTGCAAATCAAAAATATACAACAGATGCTTTCAGTAGAGCAGTATTCTTAGAAATTTGTAAAAAGGTAGATGTACCTACTCAATACTTTGCAAATAGATCTGACAAAGTTGGCGGTTCAACTCTTGGAAACTTATCAAATATTCAAGTTAGCTTACATGCTCTTGACATAGGAGTTGCACAACTTGGAATGCATTCAAGTTTTGAAACTTGTGGAATTAAAGACACAGGATATATGGTTACAGCATTAAAGGAATTCTTCTCAACAAATATTAAAATTGATTGTGCTGACGGAGTGATTTTTGAATAATGGCAAGAAGAATTACACCAAAAGAAATGTCAGAAGATAAATCAAAAATATCTCTGACAGGATTAACTATCATTATGATGGGAACTTTGTTTATATATTTTTTATGGGCTGTTATAAATAGTAAATTTTTAGTTAATTTTAGTATAGACGCACTAGTTGGAGTTGTTGCTCTTGTAATATTAATTAGAAATTTAAAAGTAAAATACAGTGTGATAAAAAAATATACAAGTGAAAAACAATTTATGATTTTAGATTTAGTCGCTTTTATTCTATGCTTTTTAATAAAAGTTGTAGTAAAAATTCCTTTTGATTTTTCTTTAATCATTTTGTTAATTTCACATTATGCGACAAAGCAAATATTTAATAAAATAGTAAAATAAGGCATGGTATATTGTTTTTACAGAATAAAAAATTAGAGGGGATTGTTTTAAATAATTCTCTCTTTTTTGTTTTCTTATTTTAAAATAAGGGTATTCTTTAACCAGATATAGAGGAGAGGTAAAATCAATTTAGAAGTATTAAAAAATAAATTTAAAGGAGGATTTTTATGAAACCATTTATTTACAATATTCCTGTTAAGGTATATTTTGGAGAAGGACAACTTTCCAATCTTGGAAGAGAATTGTCAAAATATGGAAAAAAAGTTTTGTTAACTTACGGAGGAGGTTCCATTAAAAAGATAGGACTTTATGATGAGGTTATAAAAGAAATAAGAGATGCAGGACTTGAAGTTTTTGAACTTTCAGGGATAGAACCTAATCCTAGAATAGAATCTGTTAGAGAGGGTGCTAGAATATGTAAGGAAGAAAATATTGATGTGGTTCTTGCTGTTGGTGGTGGTTCAACGATTGATGCCTCAAAATTTATTTGCGCCGGAGCAAAAGTTGATTTTGACCCATGGGATTTTCTTGATTTAGAAAAAAGAGCAAAAAAAAAGAAACTCAACTGCATATTGAATTTCTCTTCCTATAGATTATTGGTCTCGTAGCCTAGCTTACAAGAGCGATGCGCCGTGTGGGCATTCTCTTTTTCGTAACCTGGACGGCGCTTGCTCCTCGGAATCTTCTGATCGTTTTCTAGCAAGGCGACTGAATGATATTGTTGCACATATTCCGCACATTCTTCACACCAGCGCTGATCCTCAGGATCCCAAAAAATCGTCATTAAATCACTTCTACTTTTAAATAATGGAGATTGCTCTCTTAAAAGTAACCATTGGCGTTTGTAATATTTGAGGGCTTCATAATAGTCATCAAAACTCTGACTAGTAACAATGTCCTTCTCCCAATCTTCTAAAAACCACCAGGGTTCGTAATCCCCATACATTTCAATTACTTGATACATATTTCTCTCCGTCCTTTGTATCCAATATTATATATAAAATCCTTTGATAATAAAAGAATTCTGCTTATGAAAGAAAAATACAGTAAATTTCCCGAACATTTTCTCCATTTTC